>Ga0137362_10003487_pt1 | contig 10530 bp, 14 predicted proteins | sample MadtaG_2_FD_104801 | JGI IMG/M metagenome (GOLD analysis project Ga0137362, IMG submission 104801) | Vadose zone soil microbial communities from Angelo Coast Range Reserve, California, USA - Mad1_100_16 metaG | ecosystem: Environmental > Terrestrial > Soil > Vadose zone | place: USA: California... | reverse complement strand
TTCAAGGGGAACCTCCTGCTTCGAACTGCAATCAAGACTGAAGCAAACAGGTGGCACGCGCATCGAGCGCGTGATTCACGGGCGGGACGCCCGTGCCACTCTTCAAACTGAACCAGGACCAACAAGATGGGTCTCTTGCATGGTGCGGAGAGACTCTTTCGAAAGAAACTTAAGCGTTTCTCTCAATCCATAGGCTGTCCGCAAAAAGAATTCCGTCGCAGAACGAAGATTCAGGAGCTAGCACCGTCGATCGGATAGACGACGTTTATGGGTGACTGACTCGTTGCAAAGCCTCCTGCCGAAGAGATTGAGAAAGTTTCTACTAACGATTCGCTCACTGACGTCATGTGGCCTTGATGACTAACCATCCCCGACTTCAAACCGGGGCTGCAAGCAAGGCGAAGACTTTCGATGATTCCAACGCGAAGGTCCTTCGTTTAAGCGTCACTACCAATTAACCACGAAATCTTTTTGCGTCGGTTTAGCTCCGATCATTACTTTGAATGAACGCGTGGCCTTGTCCGGCGGCGTGATAGAGACCACTTTGAGTCCGGGTTTCAGATAGGTCACCTTATAGTAGCCATTGGCGTCGGTTACCACATTGAAGTTTCCAATACTCACAACGACCCCCTTGGCGGGCGATCTGTCTTTGTACAGCAAGTAGCCAGACAACTCGCTGGCACGTTGTGCGGCTCCCGCGACCACGAGCACCAAAATCAGACTGAAGCTCAGGACAACCTTCATGAGCTACTCCTTTGAGAGCGCGATGCAATTAACGTCAAATCAGTTCGGTCGATCATTTTCTTCACCCGAACCGGTTCTTCACTGTTTGCCGAATTGCGATTGAGCGAGCTGCGGCCTCGATCTAAGATCACCCGCACCCGAATTCTGAACCGCGGCGGTCCTTACTGTTTGAAGAAATGGTAGAGCCCACTGCAATCTAAGGCCGTTACCATCTTGCTCCGCGGGAAACCCCGTGTAGACACTGACGGTTCTTTCACTCGTCCATAGCGCCACATCGTAGGTACTACTTTGCGGAACTTCCAAAGCGAAAGAGGCATCAGAATTCTGAAGCGGACCGAGTTGCTTAGCGAATACTCCAACCCAAAACTGTGCGTTCAAAGGCCTGCCCAAAGCATCCCTAACGATTCCGTGAAGCTGCACTGTTCTTGTCTGAGGGGGCGGCGGCGTGGGGGTCGGAAGAGGTCTTTGCTCACTCGCCAGGCTGACCAACGGCAAAGACTTAACGAAAAATGCGTACCCATATACTCCAACTGCGCCCAGCAGGAAGCCGATGACGGCGCCCACGCCGAAGTATTGCATGCAGCGTCCCGCGAAAACTAAAGGCTTGAAGTCGCTCTCGATCAAGAATGTGCTGAAAGACTTTCTCTTCGTCGCGGTGTTAGCAGCAGCGAGAGTATCGTTTTTTTCGGGTCGGTGTTTCGAAGAGTGATGTTCCATTTCGCATCTCCCAAATCCAGGCTGGAGCAAGAGTTGTACGCCGGATACTCGCAGGCTCTGGGAACCAGCCTCAAAAAATTTCGAGTTCCGGTTTTCGAGCTGTGGACTTCGAACTAGATGGAACTCGATGTCAGTACGCGTTCCTTGCGAGGTGGGCGAAGCATATCCCTCTCTTAATTTGAAGTCAACACTGATGATCCAAAATAAGGACGAATTGAAAAGCCTCAAACTACAGTTGCACCGCGAGGCGCGCGGCAATGGCCTGCTTTGGTTGCACGCCGACAATCTGATCCACGAGGTTTCCGTTCTTGAAGATGAGCAAGGTGGGAATGCTACGGATGCCGAATTGTGCTGAGGTGTGCGGATTTTCGTCGACGTTTAGTTTCGAAATCTTATAGCGTCCGCCCGATTCGGCAGCCAACTGATCCAAAACCGGCGCGATCATGCGACACGGCCCGCACCATTCAGCCCACGCGTCGACCAGCACAGGCGACGAAGACGACGCGGCGATCACTTCCTGCGCGAAGGTCTGATCGGTCACGACCTGTGGTTTGCTGAAGGATGTGCCGGACGCGTTTCCGCTGACTTCGGGCAACTTTGCGCCACACTTGCCACACACGGGTTGGCTCACTTGCGCTGCGTGATCATCGACACGATTCTTTGTGCCGCATTTTGGACAGACCTGAATTGCCATGACTTCTCCGCCGGTGTCGTGACGAAATGAGCTCTGGGCCCTCATGGGCTCGCGAGTGCCCCGTCCGACCGAGCGGGCGGTAGCCCGCTCCTAAACGATGATTCCCGCTCCTAAACGATAATTACTTGCCCAAATGTTTTCGAAAATGCTCAAGCACGCGCAGCCACGCATCCGCCGCGGCTTCCGCGTTATAAACCTGCGGCCGCGTGTCGTTGAAGAAAGCATGGTCGGCGTCGTAGCTGACGACTTCGACGGGCAAGTTGTATTTCTTCGCGGCTTCCTTCAAACCGTTTACCTTCTCAGGATTAATCCACGCGTCGCGTTCTCCGGCGATAAAGAGCGTCGGCACCTTTAGGTTCTTCAAAACATCCTCTGAGGGAATGTCGCCGTAGAAGGGCGCGGCCGCTTTGAGTTCGGGCATCTCGCACGCCGCCCGCAGCGCAAACGTTCCGCCCATGCAGAAGCCATTGATCGCGAACCGCTTGATTCCGTAAGTCTCTTCAGCTGCCGCCATCGCTTTACTAATTGTCTCGAGGCCGTCTTCAATCGCCAGCGCCTGCATCAACGCCGATGCTTCTTCAGTGTCCGCCGCAACTCTACCGCGGTACAGATCCGGGGCGACGCAGTTATAACCTTCCGCTGCGTAACGGGTGGCAATGTCACGAATGTGATGATTGATGCCCCACCATTCCTGGATCAAGAGGACTGCGACCTCACTGTCCTGTTCAGGTCGATCGACGTAAGCCGTCGTCGCGCCCAATGTTGTGTTCAGATTCAATGTCTCAACCCGCACGATAGTTTCCTCCTCGAAAGAGTTTGCTATGCATCTCCAAGTAATTTAAGGGTGTGAAGGCATTATAGTGTATTCGAAGTGGCGAAGATACGACATGCGAGAGTTCTGATGGTTTTGTGACTGCAAAGTAACACTGTGATATAACTCTCACTCACTGCTGGAATCTCTCATGAATAGCTGAAAGGAAATTATGAAAAGCTTATTTACCGCGCTAAGTCTATTATGGTTCTGCCTGACGCCGTCATTTCTTCCGCCGGCGGATCCCGCCGATGTTGTCTTTGTAAATGGCAACATTTACACCGTGAATGAGAAGCAACCAAGGGCAGAAGCTATTGCCGTAAAGGGCGATCGCATTGTCTTTGTGGGTTCGAATGCAAACGCCAAACGATTTCAAGGCGCGGGAACTCGCGTCATCGATCTGCACGGCGAGACGGTCGTGCCCGGGATGACCGATGCACACTATCACTTCATCGGTGTGGGCCAGCGCGAGATGAATCTGAATCTCGAAGGCATCACGAACCTCGAAGATTTTCTCGCCAAGGTGAAAGAGCGCGTCGATAGAACGAAGCCAGAGGAGTGGGTCACGGGCCGCGGCTGGATCGAAACGTTCTGGAAGCCGCCGGTGTTCCCGACGCGTTGGGACTTGGACAAAATCTCGCCGAACAATCCGGTGTTTCTGACGCGCGCGGACGGACATGGCGCGGTCGCCAATAGCGCCGCTTTAAAAATTGGCGGGGTGACAAAAGAGTCAAAAGATCCTTTCGGCGGTCAGATTCTTCGTGACAAACAAACGGGCGAGCCGGTCGGTATGTTGCTCGATAACGCGCAGGGATTTGTGTCGCGCCACATTCCGGCGCCCACACAAGCCGAGATCCAGCAAGCGATAATCCTTGCTAACAAGCGCAGCATTGAACTCGGTCTGACGCAGATCCAGGATCCCGGCGGCAGCTATCGCGACGTCGATCTCTACAAGAAACTTTACGGTGAAGGAAAGCTCAAGCTTCGCATTTACAAAGCCGTCTATGGGCCGGGGCCGGAAGCAAAGCGTCTGTTGTCTGAAGGACCGATCATCGAAGCTTTCGGTAATCGTTTCAATCTGCGCACTATCAAAGTCGTTTCTGACGGCGCGTTGGGTTCGCGCGGCGCCGCGCTGCTCGCTCCTTACAGCGACACTCCGGATAGCTCCGGTTTCTTGCGCGTGAAGGAAGAAGATCTGTTGCCGATGCTGAAAGAAGCGCTACAGAAGGGAATTCAGGTGGAGACGCATGCCATTGGTGACTACGCTAATCGGTTCATCCTCGATGAATACGAGAAAGCTTTGAACGCCGTCCCCAAATCGGAACGGAAGATTGCCGAGCCACGCTGGCGCGACGAGCACTCGCAGATCGTCAACCCAATCGATATTCCGCGCTTCGCGAAACTGGGAGTCATTCCGTCGATGCAGGCCTCGCATGCAATTGGCGATCTGCATTTCGCGCCCAGCCGTTTGGGCATGAAGCGTTTGGCAGGCGCTTACGCGTGGCAGAGTTTCATTAAATCAGGCGTAATCGTTCCCGGCGGATCGGACGCGCCCGTAGAACGCGGCGAGCCAATGATTGAATTCTACGCGGCGGTCGCGCGCAAAGACATTCGCGGGTTTTCAGGCGAAGGCTGGCATCCGGAGGAAAAAGTCACGCGCGAACAGGCTTTGAAGATGCTTACCATCTGGCCCGCATACGCTGCGTTTGAGGAAAACATGCGCGGCTCGATCGAAGTTGGAAAGCTCGCCGATTTGACGATTCTGTCCGCAGACATCATGAAGATTCCGGAGATGGAAATCCTGAAGACGCACTGCGTGATGACGATGATTGGCGGAGAGGTTGTTTATGAAGCAGCGCCAAGTTCAGCCGCGATGGAGACGGACTTCAGTAACTTGCCGGTCACGGATTTGTGGTGGGAGAGTGATGTCGATGGCGATTGATCACACACGTCCGAGAGCAATTCCCAGTGTAAATCGTGTGCTAGAATCTAACTCATAACTTGAAGACGTTCGATGTATCGAGTCTCTTTCGGGGAGAGAATCATGACGACAAACCTTAAAGCAATTTACGAGCAAGGGGCACTCAGACTTTTTGAGCCGATCGAGCTTGAAGAGGGGTCCGAAGTTGACGTAATCGTGATCTCACGTGAACCAAGAAACCGTGAGCCAACCGCGGACGATCATTCGTGGAACGCGCTTGAAACTCTTGTAAATGAGTGCGCCATGGACACGGGCATTTCTGACTTGGCTCACCAGCACGACCATTATCTTTATGGCACTTCCAAGAGAGATTAAGAGATGACCAGAGTGTTAGTGGACACTGCCGCCTGGGTGGGGCTGCTGAACACCAGAGACGAACTTCATCAGGCGGCACAAAGGCAAATCGGAGAGTTGCGACGCCAGAATGCTCAACTCATCACTACTGAGTTTGTTCTTCTCGAACTAGCCAACATGTTTTCTGCGCCGGTTTGGCGTCAAAAGGTCGTTAAGTTCATAGACGGCCTGCACTCCTTGCCGAGTCTTCAAATCATTTCCGCAGATTCCGCGTTGCTTGAAGAAGGCTGGGACCTGTTTCGAAATCGGCTGGATAAAGAATGGAGCCTCACAGACTGTACGAGCATGGTTATTATGGAAAGAAACGAGATCAAACTGGCATTCAGTTCAGACCATCATTTCGAACAGGCCGGATTCGTCAAGTTGCTGTAATCAGCACCTTCGGTTTTCCTACTGGGCTGTTTCACCACTCAGAGACCGTTCCACACCATGTCGATGAAAACCCTAGAGCGAGCCTCAGTGCTTACCTAAATCTTGCCAAAGCAGAATTACGCCCTGAGCAAGCGAAGCCTCAGAGCTAACGGGCCAATTCAGCTTCTTGAAACTAGCTCAATGAAACTTCGCCGACTTGTTGAGGGTATAGAAATGAGTTCCGACTTCGGATCACTCGTAGCGCTTGTATGGTTTCTGAATTACGTCGATCACGTCCTTCACGAGACTCGGCACGATAGCGCGCTTCCCACCCGCGAAGAACTTCTCAGTGTGTTGGATCTCAAGTCCGAGAGGAGGGAGAGAGTCAAGCACCTTTTGAAAATATTGCCTGCGGATTTCCCAAACAAATCGGATTGGCTCGATCAATAACCAGGCGATTGCGCGAGGTTTTTTGATTCAGGCTGCCGTCGTCTTAACCGGCGCCTGCTGGCCGCTGTGAAAGTCGATCACCGACTTCAGAATTCCTTCGAGGCTCATCTCCGGTTGAAAGCCAACCTGCGCCTTGACCTTCGAGATATCGGGAATGCGGCGCGGCATGTCTTCGAAGCCTTCTTCGTAAGCTTCATCGTAAGGGATCAGAACGATTTCAGATTCTGAGTTGGTCAGCTCCTTAACTGTCTTCGCGAGATCCATGATGGAAATCTCCTGGTTCGAGCCGATATTGAAAACCTCACCCACCGCGCTTTCGTCATCCATTAACTTCATCAACGCGCCAACCACGTCGCCGACGTAACCGAAGCAGCGCGATTGTTTACCGTCACCGAAGACAGTGATTGGGCGGCCCGAGAGTGCCTGTTTGACGAAGGTTGGAATCACCATGCCGTACTGTCCGGTCTGGCGCGGGCCGACGGTGTTGAAGAGTCGCACGACGATGGTCGGCAATTTCTTCTCGCGCCAGTAAGCAAGCGCCAGGAACTCATCGATCGCTTTCGAGCAGGCATAGCTCCAGCGTCCTTTGGTCGTCGCCCCCATCACCAGGTTGCCGTCTTCGCGAAAGGGAACTTCCGTGCTCAGCCCATAAACTTCCGACGTTGAGGCAATCAAAACTTTCTTCTTTTTCTTATTCGCGAGCGAGAGAACGACTTCAGTTCCATGCACGTTTGTCTCGATGGTGCGCACGGGGCTTTCGACAATCAGTTTGACTCCGACCGCGGCGGCGAGGTGAAAGATGACGTCGCATTGATCGACCAGTTCGGCGGTGACCGGCTGGTTGTGCACGTTCTCAATCGTGTAATGGAAACGTGGATGTTCTTTCAGATGGCGAATGTTTTCAATGCTGCCAGTGGAAAGGTCGTCGATGATAAAAACTTCGTCGCCGCGCTGAAGATACGCGTCGGAAAGATGCGAGCCGATGAAGCCCGCGCCGCCGGTGATTAGAATTCGCAATCAGTGGTTTCCTTCAAAAGTTGGAATTGTCAGAGATCACGGCCGAGGTTTGAAGCCGATCTCTTTCTTGATGGCTTTTGGTAATTGCAGAAGAATCGTTTCAATGCGCGAGAGACGTTCTTCGACTCTGGTGAAGCGTTCCTTTGTTTCCCGCTCTAGTTTGCCGAATTCTCGCTCTAGATTACCGAAGCGTTCCTTTGTTTCGCGCTGCGACTCATCACTGCTGCGTTGAAGCTTCAGACGCTCTTGATCGTTTCTGGCGATTTGCTCGACAAACGCCGCCTGGTTGCGAATAAGCAGCGCCATGGCTTCTTCAAGATGGTTATTACTGTTGGAGTTCTTTCGGGTCGCCATGACTGTAGTCTATCATTCTCTTCGGTTTTTTCACTATTCATTCATGCAAAGCGAGCTTGACCATCTCTAACTGAAAATTCCGTCTACTCAGGGCGACGTTATTCCCTGATTAGGCATTTCTTTCGACGACCCTACGGTTGTCTTGACAGTGACCGGATCCATGAGCTGAGCATAAAGCTCCGACACATCCGCGAGCAGACGTTCTTTGGCATAATGTTGCTTAACGAAATCAAGACCGCGCGTGCCAAGGTCGCGCCGCATCTCCTCGTCTTCGATCAAATGGGCCAGGGCGTGGGCGAAACCTTCCGCGTCGCCGGTGCGAACTGAGATGCCCCGCTCGCATAACGCGTACCCATCCGAATCGCGTTGGGACTGTCCCAGTAGATCGACCACGCCGCCGACCGCCGTGGCGACCACCGGACGCGCGTTAGCCATCGCTTCGATCAAGGTGAGTGGGGTGCCTTCGTTCAGGCTGGTCAGCGCCACGATGTCGAGTGCTGGATAGAAGTTTTCAGGATCTTTTCGCGTGCCGAGAAACGATACACTGTCATTCAGTCCGAGCGATTTGGTTTGTGCGTCGAGTACACCTCGAAGATTGCCGTCGCCAATGATGAGAAAGCGCACCGTCGAATTAGTGAGCTTCCGCAATCGAGCGGCGGCTTCCAAAAACAATTTATGGTTCTTGATTTCCGTGAGTCTGCCAACGATGCCAATCAAAACATCGTTTTCATCAGCCTTCAGTTCTGCGCGCGCGATCGAACGACGTTTTTCCCAATCGGCGTACACGCCCATGTCGATGCCGAGTGGGATCACGGCGAACTGTTCGGGTGTTCCGACGCGAAAGCTTTCGTTTATCTCCCGACGCTGCTGATGGCTTACCACGACGATCCGATCGGTTACCAGGCGCGCCAGACATTTCTCGATGGCCAGAAACAGCCGCGTCTTCCGCGGGCTGTAGTAGCTGTGAAAAACGTGCCCATGATAAGTATGGACGAAGCGACACGCGCGAGGGTTTCCAAGCAAGGCGGAGGGCGTCAGCCAGCGATAGATCAATCCAGCGACTCGGCCAACGGTGCCGGCTTTGGCCGTGTGGGTGTGCACGATGGCGGGTTGTTCGCGCAACATCAAGCGAAAGAGTTTCCAGATGGTTAGCGCATCTTTTGGTGAGACTTCGCGGCTCATCTGCGGCACAACGAAGGGCGTGACGCCGGCTTCCGCGGCGATATAGCTCATGTCATCTTCGCCCGGCGGCACGACGCCCGCCACGAGCAGAGTCTCGTAGCCGGCGCCTTTCAATCCTTGCGAGAGCCAAACCACATGACGCGCGGGTCCACCGACATTGAGGCGAGCGATGATGCGGAGAATCTTTATCAAATTTTTGATTTGCGATTTTTGACTTGCGATTTTAGGAGTGTCACGTTCAGCGAGGAGATCAAAAATCGAAAATCAGAAATCTAAAATATTACCGATCGTCCATTCGAAACAAGGTGTCGGTGTCGTCTTCGTGGCGAATCTCGTCCACCGGTTCCCGCCGTCCCTGGCCCGCGTAGAGCCGGTTGGGGCAATTGATCACGATGCCGTCGTCGTCGCCGACATTCCGATAAGCATGCACGACGCCTTTGGGAACGATGACGGCCATCGGATTATCGGCGCCCACCACGAGGGTCATAACCTTTCCGAACGTTGGCGAGTCTGGCCGATTGTCCCACATGCGAAGCTTGAAATTGGAAGGGCCGATAAAGCAGAAAAGATCGGCCTGGTCAACGTGCTCGTGCGGCCCGCGGGTAACGCCGGCGTTAGTCGAAGAGATGTAGGCCATGGCAGGAAGGAAGTCGGAAGCGACTTCGTCATTGCGAAATAGCTCGCAGAGCCAGCCGCGCCGGTCGTTGAACCTACGTAAATCGCGGACGACCACGTCCTGGATTTCGCCGGGCTGAAAAGTTTCAGGCATTGGCGCCGGCTTCTGCGGCATGTTCCGTCTCCAGTTTATTCGCGCCCGTCTCGGCGACGAGATTGGACGCGTAGAGCAAGCTTTCAAACGTGCCCGCGTCGCTCCACCAGCCTGCGAGTTCGTCCCAGGTCATCTCTCCGCGTTCGATGTAGGCATTGTTCACGTCCGTGATTTCCAGTTCGCCGCGGCCTGAGGGTTTTAGGGCGCGAATGATCTCAAATACGTGCGCGTCGTACATGTAGATTCCAATCACGGCGTAGTCGGATTTTGGTTGCGCAGGTTTCTCTTCGATTCGCAAGACATGTTTCCCGTTAAGCTCAGGTACGCCGAAGCGTTGTGGGTCCGGTACGCGCTTCAAAAGAATCTTGGCGCCGCTGCCCTGTTCGCGATACGAGTCCGCGGCAGGTCGAATGTTTCCCTCAATGATATTGTCACCCAATACGACGCAAATCGCGTCATCGCCGGCGAAGTGTTCGACCAACGACAAGGCGGCCGCGATGCCGCCCTCGCCTTCCTGATAAGTATAGTTGAGATGTTTTAATCCAAATGCTTTTCCGTTTCCCAGCAGCTTCAGAAAGTCGCCCGCAGAATTGCCGCCGGTGACGATCATGATGTCGGTGATGCCGGCATTAACCAGCGTCTGGATCGGGTAGTAGATCATCGGCTGGTTGAAAACCGGGAGCAGATGTTTGTTTGTGACCGCTGTTAACGGCCTGAGGCGCGAGCCCAAACCTCCTGCAAGAACGACGCCTTTCACTCAATTACCTCCGAAAATTGGTCTTGGGTCTTGGGGTCTTTGGTCTTTGAGATGCGACGCAAGCGGCGATACTTATCTGAACAAAGACCAAAGACCACAGGCCAAATCTAATCAATAAACCGCTGGAACCACAATTCGAGCATTAAGAGTGACCAGAGCCTGTGCTCATGAGCATCTCGCCCTTCGACATGCTCATCGATTATCCGCCGGACCGACTCTGGCTTGAACAAACCGCGCGCAAACGCTTTATCGGAGAGCAAGGTCTCGCGCAGAAACGGCTGCATCGCGCCGCGGAACCAGTGGTTTATCGGAACTCCGAATCCCATCTTGCTGCGCGTCAAGTTTTCTT
>Ga0137362_10003485_pt1 | contig 10534 bp, 6 predicted proteins | sample MadtaG_2_FD_104801 | JGI IMG/M metagenome (GOLD analysis project Ga0137362, IMG submission 104801) | Vadose zone soil microbial communities from Angelo Coast Range Reserve, California, USA - Mad1_100_16 metaG | ecosystem: Environmental > Terrestrial > Soil > Vadose zone | place: USA: California... | reverse complement strand
GCTGGTTACACACACATCGAACATCAAGCATGGGTCCAGGGCGCTATGCATGGTGTCTCACTTGCTGTCGTCGGTCTCCTACTCACGGTCGTCTGGACTATTCTGCACCAACCCGGAGTGGACTGGAAAGGTTGGCTAATAGCCGCAGGTGCCTTCGGGCTAGCTTTGAGTCGTAAGGTAAACATTTTGATTATCTTAGGTCTGGCAGGACTCGCGGGATATCTCCTATATCGATAAGGGTGCTTGTTTAGCTTTCGTGAAGCTTGCTTACAAACAGGGAGTATTATGCTACATCTCATGCAACTTTCCAGGCATTGTTACTAATTGATGTGGACGTGCGTAGATATTTGTGCAGGGAGCATATGCATAATAATCACACAAGATAAAGTAAACGATGATGGATAGCCAGGACCTTACGTTGTCTTCTTCACCTGAAGTTGCCCTCAACACACAGGACGCAGTAGACGATACAGACACAGTTTCACCTACCCTCGCTCATCCTGACTCCTCGCCTATAGAGGAAATGGAAGATGGTGCAGCTGCTTCACATATTCCGCCATCTGGCAAGAGCAGGCTGCTCAGAAGGTTTTCGCCATTCTGGCATGATCGTCTCATTGAAGCTGGCCTGATCCTATCAATCGCTTTATATTACATTACTGGCAATCAGCATCTTGGCACCGGTCGTTTCTTCCATCTCAATCCGCTGTATTCCCTGCCTTTTCTGCTGATCTTTGCCGTCCTCTGCTGGTATCGCTTGCCGTTTGCTGTAGCGCTGCTTCCCCTGGCTCTCCCCTACTATTTGCAAGAGAAAACGGTGGTTGGTTCTTATGCCTTTAGCCTGACCGAGATTACTCTTGCAGTGTGCCTGGGTGTGGCCTTGTTGCAATTCCTGCTGTGGCGTGGCAGGTGGCAGTACTGGTTATCCTGGCAAACATTACGAGATCGTCTAGGGCTATTTGCCATCCCCATCCTCGTCTTCCTGGCAGCGGCAGCCCTCTCAACGATAATAGCATATAACCATCAGTTGGCTCTACGAGCCTTGCGCAAGGAGATTGTCGACCCGCTGCTCTATCTCTTGCTGGTGCTGTATTGTTTGCGCACACGTCAGGACCTGGCACGTTTACTGGGGGCTTTGTTAGGAACAGGACTGATGGTGGCATTGCTTAGCATAACGCAGTACTTCTTTTCCCGGCATTATCTTGTTCTGGAAGCAGGCAATGTTCTACGTGTGCACGCAGCCTATGGGAGTGCGAATGATATTGGCTTGCTTTACGACTATATCTTGCCAATTGGCCTGGCGCTGGTGGTGGCAAAGCTCCCAAAAAGTGTTGGCGCCCTACAGCCCTGGCTGCTCCGTGTCCTGACAATTGTGTTCTGCTTGCCATTGCTGCTGGTGCTTGAACTGAGTCAATCGCATGGTGCCTGGCTTGCCATTGCTGCGGCGGCCCTCTTTATCGCTGCTCTCTCGGTGCGTAACCGCAACATTTTGATCGTGGGCACGTTGCTCCTGATCGTTGTCTTTGGTCTGGGTGTTCTGGTCTTTCATACGCGCATCCTGGACTTCCTACTCGAAGGCCACGTGAATGCTCATGGGATCAGTACCTCAATGAGGCGTGTGTACCTGTGGCAGAGTGCGCTGAATATGATTCACGATAGCCCCTGGCTCGGCTATGGGATGGATAACTGGCTGTGCCACTACAGTAACAATCCTGTGTGTCATACGCACATATTTCACTATATCATCAAGAATGATCCTGTCACGGGCGTTCCGACGGGTCTGCAAGATGAGCCGGATCTCTCGCACCCGCACAATATTTTGCTGCACGTGTGGGTGAGTATGGGCCTCTTCGGTCTGTTGGCGTTCCTGGTGCTCCTAAGGCTGTTCTTCTGGTGCTTCGCTCGCATCCTCGCCCACTTGCATGCAACAGAGCGTGAGGGGAATCTTCATATGCAGTGGATGACGATTGGTGTGGGGGCGGCTATGCTCGCGGCTTTTCTTCATGGGCAAGTGGATAATTCGTTTTTAGAACAGGACCTGTCTTTCTGCTTCTGGACGCTCGTCGCTGCCTTGCTCCTGTTGCGTGTGTTCTCAGAGACTTCCTGGCGCGGTCGTGTGCGGTAGCCGGATTGTATGATACGTCACCTGTAGGAAGTGATGTTCTTCACCGCGGTTCTTTCATCGTTGGGTTACACTTATAACAATGGTGCCCTACTACGACGACGCCTTCGCCAGTCGATGCATGTAGGTCTGGGGTGAGGTTCGCGATTCTATTGAAAGCGCGTTCACTTCACGCCTATGGGACGGAATATGCCTGGCCCAGGAGGGAGCATACTGTGCTATTTGATATCCCTATCGCCACAGTGGTTATCTGGCTGGCTTGCCATTTCGTGGGTGACTTTGCCTTTCAAAGCACGTGGATGAGTATTGAGAAGGCCAAGAGTTGGGAGGTGAATTTCTATCATGCCGCTACGTATACGGCTGTGTTTGTGCTTTTTGCTCATCCGTCGTTGCTTGCGACTGCGATTTTGCTCGTGACACACTTTATTGTCGATCCGCTCAAGGCCCGCTACAAGGTTATTCATCCTATCTGGGTCGATCAACTCCTGCATGTGATAACGATTTTTCTGATTCTGGGATTCAAGCTCTAGGGAACCCTGGTTGTAGCTCTTCAGAGGAGTTCTGAAGAGCTACTTTCGTTCGATGTGCTTTGATGCACCCCCGCATACGCAGAAACGGTTCCACGCTCCGTTCATTATTAACATGGAAGGTCTCTTTGCAAGATACGTTCTGTTCTTGACGATAGTGAAATCATACAAATCAAAGCTAGGAGCCACTCTATGTCTGATCTTGAAGGCGCAATCCTGAGTGATTATCTCCTATTGAAGTGCATTAGTAAAGGCGGAACGGCGGATGTGTACCGTGCTCAGCAGTATATTGATGGAAGCCCTAAAGGGAACTACGAAGTCGCGGTGAAGGTGTTTCGCCCCGGCTACGCGCAGCGTAAATCCTTTCGGGACTACTTCATGGCTGAGGCAGAAAAAATCGGTCAACTCGATCATCCCAACATTTTACCGTTCCTTGAATTTGGCGAAGGCGATGGGCTGCTCTACTCCGTCACGCCATTTGTGCCGACGGGCACACTGGAGGATTTATTGGCACGTGTGGGAGGAAAGCTCTCTACGATGCAGGCACTACCCATCATGCAGCAACTGAGTAGTGCTGTGCAGTATGCCCACGATCGTAGTGTGATTCATGGGAATATGAAACCCAGCAACATTTTTATTGCGGCGGATGGACGGGTGCTCCTCGCCGACTTTAGTGTTACGCGAGGCTATGATGACAGCCAGCAATCGCTCACGCGGATTGGCTGGGGATCGGCAGAGTACTCTGCCCCCGAGCAATCGCTGGGAGTGTTGAGGTCCGCCAGTGATATCTACACCCTGGGCGTGCTCCTGTTTCGTCTTCTCACGGGTCGGCCTCCCTTCATGGGGCAGACTCCTGTTGAGGTTCTGCTCAAACATGTGCGCCAGCAAGCACCGTCGGCACGGATGTTAGCCCCGCATATTTCAGATGCCGTCGATGGCGTGCTGCTGGTAGCGATGCAGAAGCGTTCGGATGAGCGCTTTGCTTCGGCGCAAGCGTTCAGCGATGCGCTCGCGGCAACAGTCATGGTTGCCCCCATCACCTCTCCGTTTGCCCAGCCTGTCGCATCGCCACGAGTTCCGCCGGGTCAGTTGTCGTTGGTGGAGACCCCTTTCACACCGGTACCGGCTCGTGCCGGGCATGCCTGGCCTGTAACCCCTGCGATACAGTGGACCTCGCCATCATCAACCCTGGGCGTGCCCACAAATACATCCCCAACTCAAAGCGAGAGCGGCCAGCAGGCCACTGGGACATCTGCCCCGCAAACAGGGAACTTGCCCGGTCGTGTTCATTTTCTGCAGGAGGATGACGACTCAGGCCCGAGTATTTTCGAGTGGCGAGATTCTGTTGAATGGTCCTCGGTTGACAATGGAAATGATCTATCTGCGCCACAGGCTGCCAGTGAGTACCTGGATAGTGTGCCGGCAGTTCCAGATACCCCGACTGCCCCTATAAGGATGAAGCTGGAGGACAGTGCGATGAGAGACCAGTCCCTAGTTCCAGATACCCCGACTGCTCCTATAAGGATGGAGCCGGAGGAACAGGTATCCCTTGCAGTTGCGTTGCCTGTTCAATCGATGCCGACTGGAACCGATAGTGGCGAAAGTGGACAAGCGCAACGCGAGATGGCTGTTCCCCAGGCGGGGAAGCGTCCTGCTCACCCGGTCGTGGTGCGGGTTAAACAGGTATTGCCAGCAGTGATAGTCATCTTGCTCTTACTGGGTTTGCTCGTGGCCCTCCTCTCCTCATTCTTCTGTCCTGGTGGGGGAACGCACGGCAGTAGCACAGGTTGGGTGTTCGGGGCAACCTATGTTGTCGCTGTTAGAAGCAGTAGAGGGAAAACATGGCAGAACTCGTAGGCGTGTTGGTAGGTCAGTATTTCTTGCTTGAGTGTCTGAGACGTGAAGGTATTGCAGAGGCGTATCGTGCACGTCCTATAATGCAGGGCGGCGATGATGTAATGCTGCGCCTGTTTCAGCCACCGTTTCCCGATCCCGCGGAGTTTCGCGAGCACTTTGCAGATGAAGCAGAGAAGGTGTTGCGTTGTCAGCATGAACACATCCAGCCATTGCTCGAATTTGGTGCGGGTGATGGACTGCTCTATAGTGTGACGCCGTTGACGGACGAGGAGGCGTTAGAGCAATTTCTGGCGCGTCAGCCGGGGCGTCTTTTGCCGCTTTCCCAGGTTGTGCAGATCATCACGCGGTTGTGTGCAGCATTGCAGTATGTGCATCAACAGGGGATAGTGCATGGGAATGTGCAACCTGCGAGCATTGTGATGCCAGATCAGGAGCAGGTGCAACTCACGCATTTTAGTATGAGGCGGGCTTACCAGGATGGCGATGCCGTGGTGTCACAAATCGATGAGGGCAATGCTGCTTACAGAGCACCGGAACAAACCTTGGGGATGTTGTGCCCTGCCAGTGATATCTACGCATTAGGGGTCCTACTGTATCGTCTGCTAGGGGGTTGCCTGCCCTACGATGGTGAGAGTCCAGGGGAAATTGCGCTCAAGCATGCAGAAGAACCGATCCCTTCTTTACGTGTGTTGCGTCCAGAAGTGCCGGAAGCAGTAGAACTGGTGGTGCGTGTAGCGCTGGCTAAAAAACCGGTTGCTCGATTTCCAACTCCCGCTGCGCTCGCACAGGCACTCCTGTACGCTGTGGGACCTGGGGCCTCACCTGTAGGTCCTACCATGAATGGGGATACCTGCCCCCCAGGCAGGATTCCTACAGTAGACCCCCGATTTATCGTGCGGTCCATTCGACCGCGCCGTCGCACCATCCTGAACCCACGCCTGGGCTGGATTCCTTCGACGTTTGCCCTCCTACTCTTGCTGCTTGCACTGGCAAGTACGTTGCTTTTTGCCTTCACTCCACTGCAACAGGCCGATGTGGAAACCTGGCTGCTCCGTAATGGTAACCACTTTGTGTTACCGGAGTCTATGTCCACAAGAACCGTTTCGGCCACGGCAGTGACCTTTGCGGTTCCACCTAAAACCCCGACGGCGGTGAGCAGTTCTACCTCCAATAGGTATGTCACTCCGACCCCAACGACGGGTCAGTCTCATATGTATGTCACTCCGACCCCAATGACGGGTCAGTCTCATATGTATGTCACTCCGACCCCAACGACGGGTCAGTCTCAAACGCCGATAGCGAGTCCTACGGTTGGATCCAACCCTCTGGTTGAACCCGCTCCCACAGCATCACCCCAGTTTTGCACTTCAGGGACGCTCTCGATTGATGGATCGTCTGACCTGGAGCCAGCGCTGCAGCAGATGAGTAATGAGTATCGTTCCCTGTGCCCAGATCTGACTATCGCACTGAGCGGGAACGGCATTCTTCCCGCACTCAACTCCTTGCAGCAAGGCCAACTCGATATTGCAGCCTCTGACGTGATGGTTCGCCACGCTCAGCATTTGACGGACCACCTGGCCGGAGCCTTACTGTACGCTGTCGTTGTCAGCCCTGATGTGCAGTTGAGCGGTTTGAGCAGTGCGGAGCTACAGGGGATCTATCAAGGGCAGATTACCAACTGGGCACAGGTGGGTGGTCCTGACGAAGCAATTCGCGTCGTTCGCCGTCCCGTCCGTGATCCGGTGAATGCGATTTTCCGTGCATTCGTGCTAGGTGGTGTAGCAGAGCATGTCAAGGGAAGACGCATGCGGGCGGTTCAAGGGCATCTTGCCGTAGAAACAGTGGCTCAGCTCCAGGGAGCGATCAGTTTTGTGCCTCTGGCGGAGGCGGAAGGTGCCGGTGTGAACGTGTTATCCATCGATGGCACAGCACCAGGCGTACAGGGTCTACTCCAGGGGAACTATGCGTTCTGGAGCGTTGAGCATCTGTATACTCAGGGGGAAGGGACGTTGCAATCCCAGGCCTACATCCGATTCCTCAATACTGAGCAGGAAGCAAGTACGATGGCGCGATTCGGTGTAGTGCCAATAGGCATGTTGCCTGCCAGTATAGTAGCATCCCACCTGTCAGGACCAACGCAGTGATAACGCAGCCCGCTCTGCGTGCACAACATGCTGAGCCCCATCCATCTTTCCTAGTCTGATTGACAATCATCCATTCTTGAGGCACTCTTTAGCCAGTAGTTGTACAAGGTATGCTCGTAACCTATCGAAAGGCACTCGGTAAATTGCGCTTGATTTGACAAGGGGGTCGTATGAGGTGTCCTCGTTGTGGATTTGATAGATCGTTGGTGGGGGATGGGTGTGCCCGTTGCGGCTATGGTCGTGTCGATGGAGCTTCTGGGCCCATCTCTGTGAGAAGGGACGGCAGCTCGCGTGTCGCAGTGCAACGCTCATCACCTTCTCTGCCTGGCTTGTGGAATGCCTTGATGCGTGGTGACACATTGCGGCAGGGGCGTTACCGTCTGCTCGAGCAGTTGACCCTCCCTGAGAATCAACAGGGGCAGGGAACAGCCTGGCTAGCGACCGATAGCCAATCGTCTGCTCGGCGCGTCATCATACGTGAAGTCGCTTTGCCTCAAGGGAGCCTGGCTGACAAACAACGTATGGTGCGTTCAATTGCTACACGCCTGACCGAGCTGGGGGAACAGCCGGGGTTTCCTGCTGTGCTTGACGTGTTCAGTGAACGCGATGGCTACTTTATTGTGTTACGCTATCCAGATGGTGAGAGCCTTGCTTCCCTGCTGAAACGTCAGGGAGGCGCGTTGCCAGAGCGAGTGATAGCCGAGTACGGGGTGCAGTTGTGTGAAATGTTGTCAACCCTTGGTCGTCAGCAACCGCCGTTGGTGCATGGTTCCATCAATCCCGAGACCATCATTGTCAGCCCTGATGAAACTCACGTGTCGCTGTTACATGTGCCACTCTTTCCTCCTAAAGAGTTGCATCATACGAGGGATGCGGCTTCATCTGGCTACGTTGCGCCAGAACAAGCTCGCGGGGTGGTCGATCCTTCATCGGACTTGTATGGATTAGCGGCAACATTACATCATGTAGTCACAGGCTCTGATCCGCGTGAGCGCAGTGCTTTCTTCCATCCTCCGGCGCGTCGTCTCAATCCTGCCGTGACGGCACGCATGGAAGAGATTCTTGCGCAGGCTCTGCGTCTCTCCGTACCACAACGCTATACCCGTGCTGCTGATATGCAGAGGGACTTGTCAGCTTTAATCGCGTCCTATCCCCCCCAACGAGAACCTCCCAATGTGGTGACTGGCCCGATCCATCTGAGTGCTGCGCAGATGCGCGAACGCAGCAGAAGCAGTAGTTTGCTGGATGTGGGCATGTTTGCGGCGGTAGGGGTGCTCATTTTGCTCGGCTTCCTCTTCGCAGTGCTCCGTCCGGTGGCTAGCATGACTGCCCCAGCAGGCCGTGCCAGGCAAACTGCTACCAGCGTAGCCGCTCCATCACGACAACAGATGGCTGCTCTCAACGCAGAACTGGCATTGGAGATGCAGAGTTTCCAGAAGAAGAGTATAGGCATCAGCGATGGACGCCTCGTCTTTGATATCTACACTGGTCGCAGTGATGTTGACCTGAAGCAACAAGCGGCGCGGGCCATCCAACGTGGCGATATGAGTAGTGCGGTGGATTTTCTCACCAAGGCGATTTCCGCTGATCCGACCGATGGGGAAGCCCAGATTTACAACGAAGATGTGCATATTCTGCAGCGCGGCGTTCCGTATGTGACTATAGTGCTCGGACTGGCAATCGATAGCAGTGCTATTCATCTGCTGAGGGAACGTGCGGATATCCAGGCGGCGTATATCGCGCAGCACGAGGTGAATATGGGTGGGTTGTTGCCTCAAGGTCGCCAATTGCGTATCCTGATCGATAACTCGGGAGCAGATAACGCGAATGTGGCGACGGCGGCACAATTCATCGCCAACCGGGTTGCCAACGTTGGTAATCTTGACCATATTATCGCGGTGGTGGGCTGGCCGTTCAGTTCGGAGACGACTAATGCCCGCGATATCGTGGCTTCTGCGCATGTGCCGTTGGTGTCGCAAACCGCATCAAGTGTGAAGTTGAGTGGCAGTAGCCCCTACTTCTTCCGCGTGAATCCGCCCGATGATGCACAAGGCGACACACTGGGCAAGGTCGCAGTGCAGCAGCTCCATGCCAAGAAAATCCTGGTCCTGCGTGACCCAACCGATCCGTATAGTGTGTCGTTGGCGAACGCCTTTACCGCCAGCGTGGAGGCACTGAACGCGACCACCATTAGTAGTGCCACCGACAACTTTACGGAAGGAACCACGACAATCAGCGATTATCGTGTGATAGTGGAGGATGCGGTAGCCAACAGGGTCGATTTAATTTTCCTGGCAGGCTTTGATGTGGACGGGGTGCGCCTGGCGCATGCCCTGGGCAATGCCTCCCGAGCCGAGCCCGCCAGTACTTTGCTTGCCAACCTGAAAATTCTGGGTGGTGATGGCCTGGATACGAACCTGTTGCTGGGCCAAGGTAGTGGCCCAGAGGCGATGATTGCCCTCTATTTCCAGCAAGATATGCGGCGCTTGATCTTCTCGGCGTTTGCTGATCCCAAGGAGTGGTTGCTGCTGGGTATTCCGCAAAATCAACAACCGGCATTTTTCGCAGACTGGGCGAACACGTACCAGAACCCTGCTGGCGGAGCGAACAGCGCTCCCCTGGGCAATGATGCGATGCTGACCAATGATGCCGTACAAGTGATCGTGAAAGCCGCGACCCTGGTTCAGAGTCCTTTGACCAGCCAGGCAGTTCGTGATGCGCTGACTTCCCTGGGTCAGGGAAACATCCCCGCTTTTCAGGGTGTGAGCGGGCGCATTGTCTTTAATAGGGATGGTAATCCGATCGACAAGGCGGTGGTCGTCTTGAGTGTACAACTCAATGGGGATTCCAATGCGATTGAGCTGGTTGAGGTCGCTGGGAAATTCAGATGACCTGGCAGGGCTATTCCCGGCGAGAAAGGCGACGGCCCTTCACCCACTCAACGACGAGCAAACCGCCTGCGCACTCTTCAACCCACATACGACCGGCTCCCTCCAACTGCTCAAGGCACCACCATCCTACCGCCTCGAGCCTGGCGAGAGAAAACAGTTGCTCATGCCCGTAAGCACGCTCCGGTTCACCTGGTTCATAGGGGACGGCAACAAGCAGCCGTTTCGACATCAGCTTGAGAAGGTTCGCAAGCACCCGGTACATATCCGCCTCGGTGAAGTGCTCCAAGACATGTAACGCCGTGACCGTATCAAAGCGCCCGAGCGCATTCACGCCATCAACATCGCTCTCAATAAGCAGATCGGCTTGTGCATACTGGACATGCTTCAGATGTTGCCCTTCCGCGATTGCTCGCACAACCGCGAACGAGTCCGTCTGAATATCAACCCCAACGACCCGGCGCAGCGATGGGAAGCGCTCAGCGATGAGCAGCGGCAGAAAACCAAACGAACAACCAGCGTCAAGCAAGCTTTCGCCCACGTGCAGTTGACACACACGCCGATACAGCATAGCAAAGGATTGGATGGTTGAATCAGCAGGCGACACCTCGCTCCCATCATTTGTCAAAGCATGGCGATAGCGCCGTAAGGTATTGTCGGCGTAGAGGCGTAAGGCGCGTTGGGGATCATAAGGAAACAGGGAGCATACCACGGCAGCAAATACGTTACCAAAGTTTTGCGGTTGTGCGAGCATACCGAACGGTTTTAGTTCCTGGATGAAGAAGCGTCCAATATCAGCGTCTATCTCTCCAGGAGCGAACCAGTGCACGAGTAGTGTTTTCGGAGCCTCCTCACGAGTACAGAGCAAGAAGTGAGGCGTCTCTTGTACCTGATAGCCACCCTCGGCTAAACGTTGCTTGAGTAACGTCCGTTTGGCATGATAGCCATTCACTCCGGTGTCAGCACCCATCGTGAATGTTCACTCCAATATGGGTGCCT
>Ga0137362_10003483_pt1 | contig 10535 bp, 12 predicted proteins | sample MadtaG_2_FD_104801 | JGI IMG/M metagenome (GOLD analysis project Ga0137362, IMG submission 104801) | Vadose zone soil microbial communities from Angelo Coast Range Reserve, California, USA - Mad1_100_16 metaG | ecosystem: Environmental > Terrestrial > Soil > Vadose zone | place: USA: California... | reverse complement strand
CGACGGCATCGGTGGCTCGCCCTACGGACCCGGCACCCGGCAGCCCGTCGAAGCAGAGCTCACAACCGCACGCAATCTCGGCAGTCGCCTTGCTCGCGTCGCGGGCCGTCTCAAGGATCTCAGAGTAAGTCGTGCGGCCGCGCCCTAGCTTGCGAGACTGTGGCTGCGCGGAGTGGCAGCCAGAGCAGAAGATGCCGCCTCAGTTTTCCGGATAAAGCAAAACCCCGCCGCACCGCCGAGCAGCGTGATCAACTCGCGGCGGTTCATTCGATCACCTCGTCGGCGAGGGTGAGCAGCGTCGGCGAGATTTCGAGGTTCTGGCAACGGAGTCTCATCACGACCGGAAGCCTCTCATCTCCCCTGCTTCCTAGCGATCACCGCACAGCTGGTCCTACATAACGGAACTTCTGCGCCCGCTTACCGGTGTCCACTTCGGTCGTGTAAATGTTGCCCTTTGAATCGACCGCCAAATTGTGCACCCAGTGAAACTCGCCTGCATTGCGGCCGCTCAGCGCAAGAGGGACCCGCACCGTGAAAGTGCTCGAAGAGGCCAGATTGTTCCCGTGGCGACTATCATGGGATGAGGATTGGTTGGGAACGGATGCTACGCGATTGTGCGTCCGTGAGCTTACCGTTTGCCGCGTCGCCATCACGCAGCCTCCTGCACGCCAGGCCCGGCGTGCAGATCGCGCACCAAGCTTGCCAACCCATCGATGCGGAGATGGATGTCAGCCCCGGTCGGATTGACGTCGATGCGCGTAACAAGGAGGTGGACAATGCGCGCCTGCTCGGCGGGGAAAAGCTCATCCCAGAGCGGGTCAAACCGTTCGAGGGCGTCGCGTACGTCGGCCTCGGTGAGAGCCTCTATTGTGCGCCGCGCGGTGCGCCAGGTCTGCACGATGATCTCCGGTGCGCGCAGGAGTGCGCGAAGCTGATGGATGACCGCAGCCTCAATCTCCCCGGCCGGAACGCGTCTGAGGGAGCAAGCGTCAGGCGCTTGCTTCAGGACGCGGGTCGAGACGTAGTAGCGATAAAGCTTGCCCTTACGCCGAGTATGGGTGGGCGTCATGGCGGCACCGTCGGGTCCGAACAGGAGCCCCTTAAGGAGGGCCGGGGTCTGAGCCCGGGTCCGTAACGCCCTCTTTCGGGGGCTCTCGGTTAGAATTTCATGGACCCTGTCCCAGAGTTTCCGGTCGATGATGGCCTCATGCTCGCCGGGATAGGATTTCCCCTTGTGCACGGCTTCCCCGATGTAGACCCGGTTGTTGATCACCCGGTAGAGATAGCCCTTGTCGATAGGCTTGCCGCTCTTGGCAGTAATGCCCTCCTTGGCCAGAACCGGAACGAGCTTGGTCATCGAACCGATGCGGGAGAATTGCTGGAAGATTGTGCGTACCGAGCCGGCCTCGGCCTTGTTGACGATCAGCTTGCGGTCGCGGATGTCGTAGCCGAGCGGCGCCCATCCGCCCATCCAGATGCCCTTCTTACGCGAGGCCGCGAACTTGTCGCGAAGTCCACGACCGAATGCCGATAATTCTTGAAGCCGATCAATTCGAGCCGTGGCTCACCGCGAGAGCGGGACGGGAATTGCTAAAGCCCACAGCGAACGATGTGCTGCAACGCTGGCCGGTATCAAAGCGGGTAAATAGCTCTCGGGCAAGTGATGATGATGCGTCGCTGATCGAGGAAATATCGCCGCCGGAGAGCCAAGTCCCTATGCCGGTGATGCTGTGAAGCCGATTAGATTTATCGTGCGCTAGCCGCCTTAGAACCTTGAGTAGCCTGATGTCCCCCGCAGCATCCGTACGCCAGCGTTCATCCTCTCGCTTCCTCGCCCGCGTTCTTCCAGGCGCAAAACCGGCGCCGTTCCCCGGCTTCATCGAACCCTGCCTCGCGTCCCTGCGAACCAGCGTGCCGAGCGGTCGGGGCTTCGTGCATGAACTGAAGCTCGATGGCTACCGTGTGCAAGTCCACCTACACGATGGCCGCGTGACGCTCTACACCCGCTCGGGACTCGATTGGACTAGTCGCTTTCCTGCCATTGCCGCCGATGCAGCGCGCCTCCCGGCGGGCAAGCTCGTCATTGATGGCGAAGTCATTTCAGCAGACGCCAAAGGACACCCGAGCTTCTCTGCGCTGCAAGACGACCTCAAACGAAAACGCTATGACCGGATGGTCTATTACGCCTTCGATCTTGGCTAGCGATCAAAATTATCGAGGAGATGCCAGAGGCTGATCGGATGGTCACCATATGGTCACCAGACGCCCGCGGGGCGCGGAATTGCCATGGCACAGCGCAATATTGGCGGGATTTCTGGTGGAGCCGAGGGGGGTCGAACCCCTGACCTCCTCATTGCGAACGAGGCGCTCTCCCAACTGAGCTACGGCCCCGCCAAATGCAACCCCCGCAGCGGCTGGCCGCGAGTGCGCGCCATTTAGGGCCGCGAGTCGGCGGAGTCAAGGATCGGGAACACGCGGCCAGACCGCGATTTCATCGACTGTCCTGCTTGTTTACCTCGTTCCGCCCCGGTACATCTTGTGCACGATTCTCGAGAAGCGGCTCCCATTCCATGCGCGCCCTCTTCCTCGTCATTGATCTAGCTCTTGAAATCTACATCTGGGTGTTGATCGCGGCAGCGATCTTCTCCTGGCTGGTCGCGTTCAACGTGGTGAATGTCCGCAACTCGGTGGTCGGTGCGATCGGCGATTTCCTTTACCGCATCACCGAGCCCGCCCTGCGGCCGATCCGGAACGTGATGCCCAATCTCGGCGGCATCGACATTTCTCCGGTGATCCTGATCCTCATCATCATTTTCATCCGCTACTGCATTGCGCTGTACATTCTTCCCTACGTGTTCTGAGGTTGATGGTCGCTCGGCCTTGGACGGCGTCGGCGGACAGCGTTGTCGTCACCGTCCGGCTCACGCCGCGCGGCGGGCGCGATGCGATCGACGGCATCGCGCAGTTGGCCGACGGACGCAGCGTGATCAAAGCGCGCGTGGGCGCGGCGGCGACCGAAGGCGAAGCGAATGCGGCGCTCGTAAAGCTGATCGCCAATACCCTCGGGGTTGCCGCGCGTGATGTCAGCCTGGTTGCGGGCACGAGCGCGCGGATCAAGCGCCTGAAGATCGCCGGCACAGGCGCGATGCTCGCCGCCACGCTGGAGAAAATCTTCACGATGGAGTAATGCCGTTCATCGCGCCCTCATAAAAAAAGGCGCACGGCGGCACGCCATGACCGCAAAAATCATTGACGGGAAGGCGATCGCGGCGGACCTGCGCGGCAAGGTCGCGGAGGCCGTGCATCGCCTCTCGCGCGACCGCGGTATCACGCCGGGATTGGCGGTCGTGCTCGTCGGCAACAACCCGGCGAGCGAGAGTTACGTCGCCAGCAAGATCAAGATGACGGGCGGCAGCGGCATGCGATCATTCGATCACCGGCTGCCGAAGGAGGCGAGCGAAGCGGAGCTCTTGGCGCTGATTGCGCGGCTCAACGCCGATCCAAACGTGCACGGTATCCTGGTGCAGCTTCCTCTGCCGGCGCAGATCAACCCGCACAAGATCATCGCCGCGGTCGATCCGGCAAAGGACGTCGACGGCTTTAGTCCGGTCAATGCCGGCCGGCTAGCGGTGGGCCTGCCGGCGCTCGCGCCGTGCACGCCGGTCGGCTGCATTCTCCTCGCCAAGACCGTTCAACCCTCGCTGATGGGCCTGGACACCGTGGTCATCGGCCGCTCGAACATCGTCGGCAAGCCACTGGCGCAACTTCTGCTCGCAGAAAATGCAACGGTGACAGTCGCGCATTCGAAAACCCGCGAACTGCCGGCGGTCTGCCGGCGCGCGGATGTTCTGTTTGCGGCAGTAGGACGGCCCGAAATGATCCGGCGCGATTGGGTCAAGCCCGGCGCCACCATCATCGACATCGGCGTCAACCGCGTGATGGCGGATGGCCGCTCGCGCATCGTCGGGGACGTGGCGTTTGCCGAGGTCGCCGAGATTGCGGGCGCGATCACGCCGGTGCCGGGCGGCGTCGGTCCGATGACGATCGCCTGCCTGCTCGCCAACACGGTGCGAGCGGCCTGCGCGCTCGCCGGTCTGCGGGAGCCGGCGTTTGGACAGCGCCCTATCGACGATCGCGAGTAGGGACGCTCAGTTGGTCCAGGCGAAAGCGACCTTGCCCAGGGTGCGCGCGCCGAAGCGTTCGGAGGAGCGGGCCACCGCCTTGCCACCGAGCGCCCGGTAGAAGCCCACCGCCTGCTCGTTGTCCGAGAGCGCCCATACCACGAGGCTTTGCAGCCCGCTCTGCACCAGGTGACGCCGCGCCGCGGAAAAGAGCTTGCGGCCGAAGCCAAGCCACTGGAATTCCGGTCGTAGATAGAGCTCGTAGATTTCCCCGTCGTAGTAAAGGCTGCGCGCGCGATTGCGGCCGTAATTGGCGTAGCCGGCCACACATTCGCCGAATGCCAGCACCGTGATCCGGCTGCCTTTGCGCACCGCGCTGTCCCACCATTGCGGGCCGCGCCGGTTGATCAGTTTGTCGAGCTCCGGCCCTGGAATGATGCCCTGATAAGCGCAGCGCCACGCGTCGTCATGGGTTGCCGCAATCGCCCTTGCATCGGACGGCTTGGCGCGGCGGACTTCGATGAGGGTCGTGCTCATGGGCATGATTGAAGCAAGCAGTCCGCCGCGCTTCAAGAGTTATGTTTAACGCGCCGCTAACAACGTTCGGGATTGATGTGGATTTGCCACACCACGGCGTCACGAAGCATCCCCAAACACCGCAAAAATCGATACATGTTGGCGGGCTAACGCAATGTTGCAGCGGCGACACGCAGCCGGCGCAAAATGTGCCGATCTGGCATCCGGAGGTCTGGAATTACGGCTTCGGCGGGCCCAAGTTGCGCGGTGACGCCGGGCAGGAAGCGAATCAAGCTAGCCAGGGATGAATCAGTGCGAACGGTCGAGCGTCAGACCCGCTCCACCTCCTTGCGCCGCTCGTCCTTCCTGCGCTCGTTCGGATCGAGCAGCTTCTTGCGCAGCCGTATCGCTTTCGGCGTGACCTCGACCAGCTCGTCTTCGGCGATGTACGCGAGCGCCTTTTCCAGCGTCATTTGGATCGGCGGGACCAGCCGGACCGCCTCGTCCTTGGCGTGAGTGCGGATATTGGTGAGCTTCTTGCCCTTTAGCACGTTCACCTCGAGGTCGTTGCCGCGGGTGTGCTCGCCCACGATCATGCCGCGATAAACCTTGCGCCCCGGCTCGATCATCATCGGCCCGCGGTCCTCCAGGTTCCACAGCGCGTAAGCCACGGCTTCGCCTTGGTCGTTAGAGATCAGCACGCCGTTGCGGCGACCTGCGATCTCGCCCCGGTATGCGCCGTAGCCGTGGAACAGGCGGTTCATGACGGCGGTGCCGCGGGTATCGGCGAGAAGTTCCCCATGATAGCCGATGAGCCCGCGCGTTGGCGCATGGAAGATGAGGCGCACGCGCCCTCCGCCGGAGGGGCGCATCTCGACCATTTCGGCTTTGCGGGTCGCGAGTTTCTGCACGATGATGCCGGAATGCGCCTCGTCGACATCGATCACCACCTCTTCGATCGGTTCGCGCAGCTCGCCGTCGGCGGCGCGCTCGAGCAGCACTTGCGGGCGCGACACCGATAGCTCAAAGCCTTCGCGCCGCATCGTCTCGATCAGAATGCCGAGCTGCAATTCGCCACGCCCGGCGACCTCCATGGCGTCCTTCTCGGTCGATTCGCTGACCCGCAGCGCCACGTTGCCTTCGGCTTCGCGCAGGAGCCGCTCACGGATGACCCGGCTCTGCACTTTGTCGCCCTCGGTCCCGGCGAGCGGGGAATCGTTGATTCGGAAGGTCATTGCCAGCGTCGGCGGGTCGATGGGCTGCGCCGGCAGCGGTATCGTCACTTCCGGTGCGCAGATCGTGTGTGAGACCGTGGCCTCGGGCAGCCCGGCGATGGCAACGATGTCGCCCGCCGATGCCTCTTCGACGCCGGTGCGCTCGAGCCCGCGGAAGGCGAGCACCTTCGTGACGCGGCCCTCCTCGATCAGCTTTCCGTTGCGATCGAGCACTTTGACGGTTTGGTTGGGCCTGACCGCGCCCGAGCTGATGCGCCCAGTCACGATGCGTCCCAGATAGGGGTTGGCCTCCAGAATGGTGCCGAGCATCCGGAATGGTCCGTCCTCGACGATCGGTTCGGCGAAGTGACTGAGGACAAGGTCGAAGAGCGGCGCCATGCCGCGATCCTTCGGACCGTCCGGCGAGGCGGCCATCCAGCCTTCCCTGGACGAGCCGTAGAGGATCGGAAAATCGAGCTGTTGCTCGCTGGCATCGAGCGCGGCGAACAAATCGAATACTTCGTTCACCACCGCCAAAGGCCGCGCATCCGGCCGATCCACTTTGTTGATCACGACGATCGGTTTGAGTCCGACCTTGAGCGCTTTCGACACCACGAATTTGGTCTGCGGCAGCGGGCCCTCGGCGGCGTCCACCAACACCAGCGCGCCATCCACCATATTGAGGATACGCTCGACCTCGCCGCCGAAGTCGGCATGGCCGGGGGTATCGACGATGTTGATGCGGGTGTGGTGCCAAAGGATCGATGTCGCCTTGGCCAAAATGGTGATGCCGCGCTCGCGTTCGAGATCGTTGGAATCGAGCGCGCGCTCCGCCAGGCGCTGGTTGTCGCGCACGGCGCCGGACTGCTGCAGTAGCCGGTCGACCAGCGTGGTCTTGCCGTGGTCGACATGGGCGATGATCGCGACGTTGCGGAGCTGCATGGGCTGCGTGAAAAACCGATCGCGGGCCTCGAAGGGCCCGCTGTCGCGTGACATATAGTCACGGCCGTGTCAGGCGCAATGTGCGAACGGCCGCCGAAGATCCTCAGCGTTACCTGTTCCGCCCCCCTTGCGTCCCGATACCAGGAAGGCGACCATTGGGGAGAGGGAGTGCGGAGGCGGCGTGCGCTCATCGGTACCAGTCAAGAACCAGCGCCGGATATTGTGCGTTTTTCCGCACTACACCCCTGCGTTCGGCACGTTCAATCATGCCTATCGTTTGATGAAAGGCGTGCGCGCATTCATGCCGCCGCAGGGCCTGCTGCTGATCGCGGCCTATATGCCGCAACAGTGGCAAGTCCGCTTTATCGACGAGAATCTCCGCAGAGCGAGCGATGCCGATTTCGCGTGGGCCGATGCCGTGTTGGTCAGCGGCATGCACGTCCAGGCGCCGCAGATCCATGATATCGCCGCGCGCGCACACGCGGCCGGCAAGGTGGTGCTGCTGGGCGGACCGTCGCCGTCGGCCTCCCCGGAAATGTATCCTGAGATCGACTACCTGCACATCGGCGAGCTGGGTGACGCAACCGATCAGCTCATCGCCCGCCTCGACGAGAGCGTTGCGCGCCCGGCCGCGCAGCTGCGCTTGGAAACAAAGGACCGCGTTCCGCTGCACGATTTCCCGATCCCGGCCTACGATCTCATCCCGCTGAAGAACTATCTCATGCTGACATTGCAGTTCTCCAGCGGCTGTCCCTATCTCTGCGAGTTCTGCGATATTCCCAACCTTTATGGCCGGCAGCCGCGGCTCAAGACCCCGGCGCAGATCACCGCCGAGCTTGATGCCATGCGCAGGCAGAAAGGCCATCCGCCGGTCGTTTACTTCGTCGATGACAACTTCATCGGCAATCGCAAGGCCGCCAAAGACATGCTGCCGCACCTCCTCGCCTGGCAGGAGCAGCACGGCTATCCGATGCAGTTCGCCTGCGAGGCAACGCTCAACATCGCCAAGCAGCCGGAAATTCTCAGGCTGATGCGGGACTGCGCGTTCCTGGGTATATTCGTCGGCATCGAGACGCCCGAAGCCGACGCGCTCAGGGCGATGCGCAAAAGCCAGAACGTCGCCGTGCCGATGATGGAATCGATCAAGACACTCAACGACTACGGATTGGAGGTTACCTCCGGTATCATTCTCGGACTCGATACCGACTCAGACGATACCGAGATGCGCCTCAAAGATTTCATCGACATCTCACAGATCCCGATGTTGACCATCAACCTGTTGCAGGCGCTGCCGAAGACGCCGTTGTGGGATCGCCTCAAGCTGGCCGGGCGCGTCGCCGACGATCCGACCCTCGAAAGCAACGTGCGTTTCGTGCGGCCATATGACGAGGTGGTGGCGATGTGGCGCCGGTGCATCGCCTATGCCAATGATCCGGAGCGGCTGTTCGCACGCTTTCACCATCAAGTCGATGCAACCTACGTCAATCGGATGATCACGCCCGCCCGCGGCAAGCTCAACTGGGGTAACCTGTCGAGCGCGTTGGTGCTCGCGTTCCGGGTGTTGCTGCACATCGGTATTCTGTCGGATTACCGCAAGCCGTTCTGGCGTGCCGCGCGCCACGCGCTGCGCCGCGGCCAGATCGATGCCGTCCTCGGTATGGGATTTATCGCCCACCATCTGATTCAGTTCACGCGCGAGGCGCTGCGCGGCGAGCAGAATGCGTCCTACTACTCGACCAAGCTGCGCACGGCGACACCCGCGCCTTCGCCGGAATTGGCGCCGCTGCGTAAGTCGGCGTAGGCCGACCTCTCGCCGCACTCGGGGAGAGATAGCAGCGCGGCGCGCACCCTGCACAGGCCGTGCCGACGCGCATTGACTCCCGAACAATCACCCCAGCTTGGGTTCCAGGCTCACCGACCAGAGTGCACGATCGTCCCAATCCTTGAGCGTCACGGTCATGACTTGTGTCGGGCCATCAATTGCAACGTGGCCAAAGAATTGCAGGCCATCAGTTGGCGGCTGGTTCGGCGCGCTCGGCGCCTTCACGTAGACAATCTGCGGTCCGAACGTGTTGTCGAGTCGGTTTTGGGGGAAGCTTCCAGCGTGGATAGGCCCCGACACAAATTCCCAGAACGGCTCGAAGTCCTGGAACGCTGCCTTGTTGGGATCGTAATAGTGCGCTGCGGTGTAGTGCACGTCGGCGGTGAGCCAGACGGTGTTGCGTACGCCGGCCCGCTTGATGAAGGAAAGGATATGGGCGATCTCGAGCTCGCGGCCGCGCGGCGGCCCGTTGCCCTGGGCGATCGCCTCGACGCCCCAGTTGCGATCGGTGTCGTAGACGACGATGAGGCCGATCGGCATGTCCGCGGCGATCACTTTCCAGGTCGCTTGCGAATTCAGGAGTTCGCGCTCGAGCCAAGCGACTTGCGCCGGACCCAGGAAGTAGGCGGCCGGTCCATAAGTCTCTTCCAGGCCTTCTCCGTTCGGCCCGCGATAGCTGCGCATGTCGAGCATGAATACGTCGAGCAGCGGCCCATAGGAAATCTTGCGGTAGACGCGTCCCGGCTCGGCCTGCGTGAAGCGTAACGGCATGTATTCATGGAACGCGCGGCCGGCGCGTGCTGCCAGCAGCAAGGCGTTCTGCTCGACATATTTCTTGCGCTGGTGCTCGGCGCGCGTCAGCGGCTCGCCCGGCCACCAATTGTTGGTCACCTCGTGATCATCCCACTGTGTGAAGATCGGCACCTCGGCATTGAACGCGCGCACGTTCGTGTCGAGCAGATTGTATTTGTAGTTGCCGCGGAACTCGGCGAGCGTTTCCGCGGGTTTCGCCTTTTCCTCGATCACGATGTTTTTCCAGATCTCGCCGTTCGGCATTTTCTGCTCCTCGAGGATTGGACCGTCGGCGTAGATATTGTCGCCGCTGTGGATGAAGAAATCCGGCCGATTGCGCAGCATGGTGGCGTAGGCGCGCATGCCGCCGCGCGTCTCGTCGATGCCCCAGCCTTGTCCGGCGGTGTCGCCCGACCACAAGAATGAGATGGAACGCTGGTCCCTCGGCGCGGTGCGAAAGCGGCCGACCATCGGCTCGCCGACAATGGTCGGCGAGGCAAGATCCTGGAAGCGGATACGATAGAAGATGTCCTGCCCCGCGGGCAGGCCCTCGATCAGCGCCTTGGCGGTGAAATCGGATTCGGGCAGCGCGTCGACGAAAACCGCGCGGTGGATCGTCTTGAAGCTGTCGGTAGTCGCGACCTCGGCCAGCATGCGCGCGGGACGGTCGGCGCGCGCCCAGATCACGGCGGAATCGACCGAGACGTCGCCGGACTGGACGCCGTGGGTAATGAGTGGGCGATCGGCGGCGCGGCTCAGATACGGCTTGGCGAGCCCGCCAACGGCGGAAATTGCGGCCGAAGCTGCGGCCGTGGTCAGAAACCGCCGCCGCGGCAAGTGGATGCGCACGGTCATGGAAACGCTCCAGTTGTGAGAACGCGGCAAAGATGCCGACGAGTTCTCACAGCATGTGGACCGCAGTGCGACAGCTTCGTGACAGTGGATAACGCGGATCACGCCCCGGTTGGGCGCGTCCATGGCCCGAGCCGCGCGCCCGCGGGCAACGCTTCGTGCAGCATCAGCATTTCGCCGACCGTTTCCGAGGTGACGAGGCCGACGAGGCGGCCGCTGGCATCGACCACGGCGACGGCGGGCGCCGATTTTTCCTGCAACATTCGGAACGCGTCT
>Ga0137362_10003482_pt1 | contig 10536 bp, 8 predicted proteins | sample MadtaG_2_FD_104801 | JGI IMG/M metagenome (GOLD analysis project Ga0137362, IMG submission 104801) | Vadose zone soil microbial communities from Angelo Coast Range Reserve, California, USA - Mad1_100_16 metaG | ecosystem: Environmental > Terrestrial > Soil > Vadose zone | place: USA: California... | reverse complement strand
TCTGCTAGACGAGAAAAAGATTGCAGCCTTCACTATGGATGCCGACACCGGCCGTCTCACGCCGCAGGCCGAGGTGCTGGCCTCGGGGGGACCAGCTGTGCTGGCCATCAGCCCGGACCGGCGCGTGCTCTACGTTGGGCATCGTGTCCAGCCAGCGATCTCGAGCTTCCGGATCGACCACGAGACCGGAGGACTCACGCCACAGGGGACCGTCTCACCGGAACACGCGCCCACGTTTCTGGCCACTGACCGAACGGGCAAGTACTTGCTGTCGGCTTATTATCAGGGCGGGTATGCGGCGGTCCATCCCCTCGCAGAGGATGGTGCGGTGGGCGCTCCACCCCTTGACCGACTGGCCACGGCCACGGGCGCTCACGCCATCCAGACCGACCCCTCCAACCGGTTTGCCTTTGTGCCGCACATCGCCCGCCTCAACGACAACGTCTTGGAACCTCCGCGGGAGAGCTATGGCCCCAATGTGATTTTGCAGTTCAAGTTCGACGCACATACCGGCCATCTGACCCCCAATTCGCCCTTCCGGGTCGAGGCAGCAGACCGCCTTGGTCCCCGCCACTATTGCTTTCATCCCACCCAAGATCTCGTCTATTTTTCGAACGAGCAGGGTTGCAGTGTCACGAGCTATCGTCTGGATCCCGCGACGGGCACCCTCTCCGCTGTGCAAACGATCACGACCTTGCCCGACAGGCACACCCCACGCAACACCTGCTCCCAGATACACCTCGCATCTTCGGGGCAATTCCTGTATGTGGCCAACCGAGGCCAGAACAGCATCGCGGGGTTCGCCGTTGAAGCCACCGGGCGGTTGACAGCCATTGGGCACGCCTTGACTGAACCGGTCCCCAGCACCTTCTGTCTGGCAAGGTGTTGATTTACGGATATGACGCGGCGAACCGACTCGCTGGCATCACCGACTGGTTCGGCAAAAGCGCAGGGTATGCGTACGATGCGGCCAACAATCTGGTCGGGGTCAGTTATCCGAACAACGCGGCGCTCGCCTTCGCCTACGATTCGGCGAATCGCCTCCTCCGCGTAAATAACACCTACCGGGGGAGCAGCGCCCCCAACAATCCCATCTCCAGCTTCACCTACGCGCTTGACCCAGTCGGGAACCGGCTCAAAATCACCGACGGTACCGGTGTGACAACCGCGTACGCCTACGACGCCCTCAACGAACTCGCATCCGTCAAAAAGGGCAACCTTGCGACGAACTTGAGTTACGATCCGGTCGGCAACCGCCTTAGCGTTAAGATTGGCCTTCTTAACATCGCCTATTCCTACGATGCAGACGACCGACTCAACACCGCCTCGGCCGGGCCACCGATTGCAACCGTCGCTTACAAATACGACGCGAATGGGAATCAGATCGGAAGGACTCTGGGCGGTCTGATTACCAATACCTACGGCTACGACGCAGCCAACCGTCTTATCACCGCCAGCAACGGACTCTTTACCGACAAGTTCGGCTACGACGGTGACGGCAATCGGGTAACCCAGGACGCGTACAGCTACGTGAATGACGTCGCCACCGGCCTGCCAGTGGTGCTGCAGGAGCAGGGTCCGGACAGCCAGATCAGCGACGCGCATGGACTCGGGCTAATAGAGGAATCAAGTGCAAAGTTCAAATACTTCTACCAGTACGATGCGCTGGGCAGCGTCATTGGTTTAACCGACGTGAACGGAAATCTTGCCGCGCAATACGCCTACGACGCCTGGGGTAACACGGATTTGTTAAGAACCCAGGACCTGTTCGTCGGGACCAGGAACAAGTTCCGATTTACGGGCGAGGCGCTGGACCCGGGAACGGGGCTCTACTATCTGAGGGCGAGGTATTATGACGCCACCACCGGGCGATTTCTCAGCCGCGATCCGCTCCGTGGTTCTCCAAGAACTCCGCTTACGAGGAACCGTTACCTTTACGCATTGAGCGATCCTATTCGTTTCGGCGACCCTAGTGGTTTGGCTCCCCAGGACACCGCTGGGGCATCACGCTGGACCCCCACTGCGCTGGACTTTCTCCTTCCCAATACGATCCTTAACCCGCAAGCTGCTGCTCAGGGTGTTGACCCTGCCTTCTGTACAGGACAGTCGGATTGTGTGTCCTATTTCCTGTCGGGATTCGGTTTAATCTTTAATTTCCAAGGTCCAGTAGGCATCGGCCTTTCGCTGACAGAATTCGGCGTGGAGTTCAACCGTGATAACGCGGAACCGAACGCCTGGTCTAAGTGGGCATCAATCATAATAGATGCCGGAGGATTGGCAGTCGGCCTTTGCAGTCATGCTAACATTACGTACTGTAAGGCGGGAGAAATAGCGCTCCGCTCTTCGCTGCAGATACAATCTCTCGGATTCCCGCAGCTCCGGATAAATTACCGGTCACCACGCCCAGTGTTGCTGTGCCGGTCGCTCCACCACACAGATACAATGACGACAGAAGTAGCAAAAAGCTGGGTCATTTTCTGCCTTTCTCGAATACAAGCCGCCACTGCGTCTTGTAGTTACAAAGTGGCATCCAAAAGGTGGTATTCACCTCTCCTTTCGGAACATCCCAAATCGCGCAGCCTTCGTATTACTGAAAGTCTATAGATCGTTTGCTCAACTGGAAGTATCGCCAAGCAAACTAAAAAAGAATTCTATAGTGATTGATGGCTATGAGCATTATGAGTAGTAAGTAGATGCCATTAATGAGTCTCCCTCCAGAGGTATTGCGACCGACTGTAGCTTCCCTTGATGTCGTTATAGCCTCCGACCAGCTCCTTTAGGTTCATGCAGTTGCTACTATACTATCAGGACTTTATACTTATGTGCAATTGTTGGAGTAATCAGAGATTTCGAAAACTTATCGAGACGGCTCAAGAAAGTCCACGACGCCGTCTTCGTTCATGTTGACAAAGGTGCGGTTTCTAGTACGGGTCTGCCGTCGTAACGCTTCGAATGACATTCATAATGAGGGAAGAGGCTCACAGCCTCGGAGTGCAACGGAACAGCATCAGACCGGAATGAACCGAACTCACAGCATGGCTGCCAACAACCTAAGCGGTCTCCGATCGAGCTTGGCTTAACAGCTCCTCATCGCGCGGCGTCAGATAGCCGGTAGATTTCGGATCTGATTCGCTCACGATCTTAGTGCAATTCTTAACAACCAGCGATACGCGGAGTTCCGGTTTCTCTTGGTGGTCGGAACGCTTCTGTGCCAGCACAGTTTGTGGACGACCCGTGGTAGCGGTGTTATCCGGTGTTATCAGACCAGGGGTCAACCAAGAGTATCCGCCCACTCAAAATTTCTAAGTATCACGGTCGCCACGCTTGGAGTTTGTTTGCATTTCTTTCAGTGTAGAGCACAATGGAAAGCCGTCAACGCGCGAGTGCTCGGGTCATCAGCATTCGCCAGCTCCAGTGGCGCCATTTGATGATTTGAATATACCGGAAATATTCGAAGAGTTCTTCTTCCACCAGCCAGCCGATTATCTCTTTCCACAGTCGAACGTCTGTGCGTTCCCGGCGACTGGTTAACGGGGATTGATTGTGAGCCTGATTGCAGGACTCGTGCGAGGCGTTTTTCCAGCAGCTTCGCCGTCTTTCTCCTCATCCACTCCTCAGTCTCCGGAAGAAAACCGGAGAAAGCCCTCACGACAAGCGGGATCGAAATGCGCATCAGCGCATAGAACCCGGCATGATAGTGACGGCAAGCGCCCGCACCATTTACTTAGAGATGCCCTGTCGATACGCTATGTTGCCTGAAACGAGGCGAGTGGTGCGACTATCCGAATTCATTAGGACTGACAGCGAAAGGATCGTTCGAGAGTGGGAAGAGCTTACGAAAACTCTCGGTGCAGAAGCCGATCTGCCTCGATGGTTTCTTCGAGTTCATGTCGCAGCAATCCTTCAATCTATCGCTGAAGACATCGAGAGGCCTGAGCTTCCTTTTGAGCAGCAAGCGAAGGGAAAGGGTGAGGGCACACCCGGGCCAATCGAGCATGTCGCAGCCGCTCACGTCGATCTGCGAATCGAATCGGGATTTGATCTTGTTCAAATAATGTCGGAATACCGAGCTTTACGTGCTTGCGTATTGCGCCTATGGCGTGAAACCGACCCGGATGGTTTTGTCCACGGGGCAGAAGAGATAATCAGGTTCGGCGACGCCGTCGATCGCGCCGTGGCAGAGACGGTGCCCGCCTACGAACAGCGTGATGCTCGATACCGTGACCGATTTCTTGCCATGTTGGGTCACGACCTGCGCAATCCGCTCAATTCCATTTTGCTGAGTGCGTCGTCACTTGCCGGAGCGGAAGGCCTGAACGAAAAGCAGCTCGGGACGGTGTCGCGCATAGGGAGCAGCGCGCGCCGCTTGAACCAGATGGTGAACGACATCCTTGACTTCGCCCGCGGCCGTTTAGGAAGTCCGATGCCGATCACTCGGGTGAGAGCGAATCTGGGAACCCTCGCTCGTGAGGTTGCCGATGAAGTTCGTTCGGCCAATCCTGAGTTTCTGGTCGATGTCGATACGCACGGCGATTCGGATGGAGATTGGGACGGCGAAAGGTTGAAACAGTTGCTCTCGAATCTGCTGACGAACGCAATTCAGCACGGCGGGGCGAAAAAGGTCGGATTAAGCGTCAAAGGCGAAGAAAATCTCGTGTTCCTCGAGGTGCACAACGAAGGACCACCAATACGAAAAGAACTGTTGGGAACGATGTTCGATCCGCTCGTTCAAGGCAGAGGCTCGACTCAGAACCCAACCGGGCTCGGGCTGGGTCTCTTCATCGTCAAAGAGATCGTGTCGGCGCACAATGGAACGGTTTCAGTGGCCTCGTCGGAGGATGCGGGAACCACGTTCTCGGTGAGCCTACCCCGTCACTAGACCTGCTGAACAACCACGCTTGAAGCTATTCCAAATCACCGTACCAGCACGTTAGATCGCACTTCAGGGGCGATGCGCGGTACCTTCCGGAAGACAACGCGGTGTCGCCCAGTTTTGCAGCGTAAAGCGGTTCTTTCGAAAAAGCGGATATCGTCTAGCCGCCCTTCGGGAGCTGGTCAAAGTGCAGCTTCTTTGAAATTTCTGGATTCCTATTCAACCGGGAACAGTGTACACTCCTTACTTAAAGCTTGGCGCATCAGGCTAATGCTCGCTTTCAACAATTTCGATAATCACGGCACATGGCTTGCGTAAGTATTTTGCCTCCCTCCCAATTTGCCCTCCGCTGGAACGACGAACAGGTTAGGCAAATGCTAAATGAAAGATCCCAGCGAAAAATTAGAAATTTTAGTGGTTGATGACGAGGCCGAGGGCCGCGAGGCTCTTGCAGAGCTGCTCTCGAACGAAGGCTACACGGTTGTATGCGCTGAGAACGGCCGCCAGGCACTCGATTGCTTGAGCGGTATGACACCCGCCCTCATCATCCTCGATTTGATGATGCCGGTAATGAGTGGCTGGGAATTCCTCGCGCAGCAAAAGCGTGACGCTAGGGTGCGCTCGGTCCCTGTAGTGGTCGTAACTGGCAGCGGGCTTGTGCACGATGTCGAAGCGAATGCTGTGGTCCATAAACCCGTCGATTTCGGCTCCCTTATGAGAGTCGTGAAGCAGAATTGTTTGCAGCCGTAGAATCGGGTTACGGGCCTTTTCTTTGGCCTCATCTTGACGACGAGGTGCGAGGTCTCTAAATCAGCACAAGAAGGATTTGGTGTTGCAGCATTTTCGGCAAGCCCGAAACGAAATTCTCGTCAAAGAGAATTCTGCGGCTAAAAATAGTCGGGGCCTCACTAATTAGCGAGCCGAATCGAGCGAAATCCATCGAGACTCTCTGCGCGTTAACAATCGCGCAGCTTTATCGGCTAAGCGCGATTGCTTTCAGATTTCAGCACATCACCTGCGATCAGAGAAACTTCCTTGTTGCGCTGCAATCTTTCGTTACCGGGTAGATCCGCGCGCCTGCGTAATCCGATGTATCAGCTCCTGGTTCGGTTGTTTGGTATTGCAAACTGGCCCATGTTGGCGGACCAACTCGCGGTAGCGCGCCTCTCGGGCTGTTGGCTCGTCAATCAATTCGAACACGAAACGGCTCGGACCGTATCTCGCGATGCAGGGACTGTCGCCATCGAAGTGTTTCATCAGACGCTCGCCAAGGTCCATCGGCCTCGCCAATGTAAATCCACAGCGCGGAATAGAGACCATAGATACCGGAGCGGTGCGGTGCATTTTCGACAACGGAATCGCGTCCCCAAGGATATGGGGTGCTTTCGAATGGCATGACGTTTCCTTCGAGAGTTCTTGCCACAAGCTCCAGCGAGAGTATCACCGCCAACGCCAACCCAATATCCGCGCCCACATCGCGTCACCGGTCGACCAAGTAAAAAGGCCAAGAGCCGAGTGAGAGGATGATCGACATTGTCGAAGCACAGCTAAAAGCTCGTATTCATGATCTCGGGCAAACTGCCGTACTCAGTGCTGCGATCCGCTCGCCGCTCTAGCCGGAACGCGATCGGATAGGCGGGCTCCTCATGGTGCGCCCGGTACAATGGCCGGAGTTCACGACCGCCCTTATTGGCCGCTTGGGGCCATTGGGGATGGTTGGCCGGGCGCAGCTGGACTCGATTCCGCAGCCGGACTCGCTTCGGTCGACTTCTTCTCGTGATGACGGGCGTGTAGGTGGCGACGCCGATGCTTAGGTGTGGTGGACTCCGGTGCCGGCGAAGTTTCCGGACTCGGCGCTGCCATCGATGGAGCTTCCGCTGGGGGTGATTCCGGTGCGGGATTTTGAGCCAGGGCCGGCGCCGCAAGAGCACCAAGCAGCAACACTTCGATCAACGCGGATGCAGTGCGCTTCATCTTTTCCCTCCGCTTCTCAGGCTTTTACCATCGGGTTTGGCCGTGCGCTCTCTTTTCTGCCCGGTCCTCTTTCGAGATTGCCTTTGAAATAATTCCTTTCCAGAACTGCGATGTTGGTTATAGGCGGAACGATTATGATCTTGATGCGGGTTCTGCGGCGATGGTGCCGAATCTTCGTGCTCACCCGGCATCGCGGCGTTGAAGAGCTCGCTCAAGCGCACTTCGATCATTTTGTCCCGCATCGTTCCCTCGCGCTTGCGCCAGGCCATGAGCGGAACTACGGCCTTGGCCATGTTGCGATGGCCCCCGGCGCTGCCGAGATCGCCGAAGAGCCGCTTGACCGTCTCGCCGGCATTGGCATGGCCGAGTCCGTGATTGCGCACCGCGATGACCAGATTACGACCCAGCCTGCCTGACACGGCGGCCCACTCCACCGATTCGAACTGCAGGCAGAAGTCCGCCATCTGCACGATCAGGTCGTCACGTTCAACCCGGCCCAGATGGAGCACTATTAACCCGTCGCGGACCGCCAATCGTCGCATAGCACGCGAGAGTATGCGCGCGAACCCGAGCGGCAATTCGGGGCGGTCCATGCGCTTCAGCAAATTATAGTTCGCGAGCGGGTAGAGATGCGTAAATGCCTCGATGTCGCCTTCCGTCACGCGCCGCGAAAGGGCAAGCGTGTCGCTGTGGATACCATACAACAGCGCAGTCGCGAGCCGTTCGCTTACACTCTCGCCGGCACTCACAAGGTACTCCGTCATGATGGTCGCGGTGGCGCCGTAGCCGACCCGGATATCCTCGAACGGCGCTATACCCGTCTCGTAGCCAGGATGATGGTCGATCACGATATCGGCGCGCGGCAGCCGGTCGCCAAAGTAGGGCGGCTCGACGTCAACCATCGCGATCTTGTCGAACTCCTCGAGCGTCTTGGTATCGGCCGGAGCGACCTCGATTTCGAGCAGACGAGTCATGGTGCGGTTTTCGGGCCGCGTGACCGGGGTGAAGGCGAAGATCGGGGTCGTGAGCTTGTTGCGGCCAAGCAATACCCGCAGCGCTATAGCGCTCGACATCGCATCGGGGTCGGGATCGTCCTGCAGCAGGATCGCCACGCGGTCGCCTTCGCTCACGATCGTGCGAAGCTTCTCAAGTTTTTGTCTGGTCAAGGCTTGATCCATAAATCCTACCCCCCCAGAAGGGGCCGTAGAGGGTCCCGGCTGGGGCGCTCCCTACCAGCTGGCGCGGTTACCGTTGAGGCCAGACATCATCTTCATCCATCATGCGCTCCAAGTTCACGTGCAATCGGACGAATACGTGTTTATCGACAGGTCTTAATCTGATTGAACTAAGCTGGACTCAGCCTGGTGAACTCTTCACCTCGTTGACGTAGGACAAGAACTTCTGTTGAAGGGCCTTGTCGGCCTGAGCAAGCTCTATCACGTGATTGTACTGTTGCGGTTGCAAGCCTTCGGCCTTTACGGCGTCAATTTTATCTGACTCTGCCTGCGCCGTTATCTGTCGCTTTTGGGCATCGTCGTTCGTGTTGCCGAGAGCTTGTCGCGCGTTTTGCTCTATTTGCCTCACCTTCACGAATGCCTTGGCTGTCTGCTTCAGGGTGGCATCATTGATCGTCGGATTCACGGCACCAGGAGCTCCGGAATACCTGGGTTTGCTCTGGCCTGGGTTTCCCTCTTGGCCCAGCGCCATGCCCGAAGAAATCAGGAAGGTCAGGGTCAAGGCGAGCATCGCCGAATACACGGCAAAAGTGTTATTTGAAAGCCTCATCTCGAGGAATCCTCTCAGTAATTTGTTCTGCCCATACAATCGCGCGGTTCGCTTGTTTTAAGTTCCGTGTTGCCGCTGCGAAAGTCGGACTGCCCGGCCGCTAGGCAGTAGTTCTTGAGAGCCCAGGTAAAGCCCGCGGCGGCCCTAGCGCCTTGGGGCGCATTGGGCCGCCTGTTGTTCAAAGAGCCGGGTCTCTTCGCAACCGGACCTGAGACATGACCGCATCTAACGGAAGACAAACTCCGGCCCCTCATCGGCCTCACGAACATCGAGCGTGCGACCGTCGAGCGGTTCTACCAACGCATCTTCCACAAAAATGCGAAGCCCTTCCTGTTCGAATTCCTCATCATCAGGGTCTGGGTCATCGCTGATTGCGAACGCGACCGCGATTCCAGACTCGTTGGGCATCACGCCTCTTAGAATCCGGATTCCGGCGTCGTCCGCCGCCCCTTCGGCGGCTATCTCGGCCTTCAAAACGGCGGCTGCTTTCTTTGTTACCGTGAGCATATCGTCACCTCCTTACTTCTTTCGTCTTGTCGCTGACATCGAAAGCTGCGTTCCGTGCGCTACGTTTTGCAGAGCTGACGGGATCTTTATGAATTCATGCCTGCAATTCCGGCCACAGCAATTGATTGGGCCTCTTTAAGGACTTGGGCTCAGACCATCGCGCCAAATGTCTAATGACGGGACCTCCGTCCTATAAAAGACTGTGCCCAGGCGCCATTACCGACGAAGTGTCCTCGGAATAATTCGGTTCCCGTTCGAGCGCTTACGCGAGGGAAGATTGAATCTGGGGATGAGGGTAGCCTCGCCGCTTCCAACCTCGTGAAATCGACGATGCTTGTCACGAGGTGGTCATAAGGGCGGCCGGTTGTATGAGCCTCGCATAACGGCGCAGCTCGGCACGGCCCTCGCCGCCATCAACCGCGGACAAGACCATTCCGCCATCCAGGCGTTAAGCGTGCGGCAAAATTCTTCACCTCTCCTCACCCGTCGCATGCGTGCGGCTTCTGCCGCCCGCATGCGACATTCAATTGATCTCAACTCCAGCGGATTAGTGGAGGTCGAGATCGGAGTATCGTCCCGTACGGACCGTTCGGAAACGGACGATAGATATTGTCTCCGACATAGGCAGTCATCAGGCGTCGCGTCGCACCTCACGCAGTTAGTGCTGGCGGCATCGCAGTTCAGCGAGTGGCTCTCCGTCAGCGCCGAATATCGTGGTTGTGGCGAGGTTGGGTGTTCGGATCCTCGGTGGACGCACATCCTTGCAACGCAAATAGCGAAACCGGCAGCGCTTCGCACTAAAGCAAGACAAGGTCTAGGTCCACATGTGCCGACCTGCCTACTTCCCAACCCGCCGAGAAAAATGGAGCAGCATCAATGATGCCAGCACAAAATGCGGCTAAATGTTCTTATTTGGAAACCTTAGCCGTCAGGAGAAGCTGGCCAAGTAGCGACCGTGCAGAAAAAACTACAAGCCGGGGGCGAGCGTTACACTAAAAGCTGACGAACCCCTTTAGTATGCGAACCGTGCCCAGTCAGACTTCGAGATCGATTTGCTCGTCGATCAGCATGCCGAGGGTTTCGCCATAAATCGAAGCCGAAGTTGCGTGAGGATGTGTAAGTTCGACTTGCTCGGCCGCCAGCGCACGCGCCTTTGCGACAATCGATAGATCGCGAATCAACTGGGAGTGCGCGGTCGAACGCTGCATCCTCGAATTTCCCTCGCCTGCTGAACGTCGTGACGCGACATTCACTTGTTAAATGCAAAAAGGGGCCCGCTGTGCGCACATTGCATGCACGGCGAGCCCATAGTAATCGCAGGGTCAGTAGCCCCGCGAATTAGGCGGCTCGCTAACTGCCGCCTCGATGTCCGGGTCTTGCTCTGTCGGAGGGGATCG
>Ga0137362_10003479_pt1 | contig 10540 bp, 6 predicted proteins | sample MadtaG_2_FD_104801 | JGI IMG/M metagenome (GOLD analysis project Ga0137362, IMG submission 104801) | Vadose zone soil microbial communities from Angelo Coast Range Reserve, California, USA - Mad1_100_16 metaG | ecosystem: Environmental > Terrestrial > Soil > Vadose zone | place: USA: California... | reverse complement strand
CTGTCATGGGCGAAGAGGCCGAGTGCGTTCTGCGTAATGCGGTTGGCTTGGGCCACTCCCACCGTTCTAGCCGACGAGTCCGCCGTGCCCGCGATGAAGTTCGCCGTCGTGTTGAAGAACAATTGGCCCGGATCGGCGGCGAAATTGTTATTTCGGAAGTCGCGGAACTCAAAGCCGAATTTGAGCGAATGTGCTCCACGTAGGTAATTTAAAGTGTCTCCGACCACCGCAGTGAGGTCGCCGCGTCCTTGCGGGAAGTTTCTTTCAGCGCCGAACAGCAGCCCCGGTTTGTCTGCAATCGAAATCACCGGTATGAACGTCATGTTCGGGCCCAGAACTCCTGCCAGGCCTACGGTAGCCGGGTCGGTCGGGTTGTTCGGCGTGAACGTGATGTGGACACGATTCGCGCCCAGATGGAATTCATTGATGACGCGCGGGCTGAAAACATGAGTTTCGCCCAGGGTGAAGACCTGCCGATGGCCCGCGCGCGTGTCGCCAAAGCCCGGGAGGTTGGCTCCCATTGTAGGTTCCAGGCGCAAGTCTTCTTGATTCGCGTAGTAGCCGTGAATCCGGTCTGCCGCGCTGAAATTATGGCTTATGTCCACCGTGCCCTGATCGATGTTCACGTTGGCGCTGGCCGAACCGAAAAATGCAGGCGCTCCATTGAGGGTTCCGTTGGTTGGCGGTATGAATTGCGACAGCCCCTTGGCGGAAGCGCTTCCCGAGCTCTGGATTTGGGTTCTTTCGGCGGCGGTCAGAACGGTGCTCGTCGTCGTTAAGCCCTGATGTTGCCGTAGTCCCTCGTAACTCAAGAAGAAGAAGGTTTTCCCCTTGATGATCGGACCGCCGAAATCTCCTCCGAATTGATTGCGCTTCAGAGCGGACTGGGGGAGAGGGGCGCCAGTTTTGCTGTCAACCCGTGGATTAAAGAAGTTTCGTGCGTCGAGGTAGTTGTTACGAAAGTAGTCGTAAGCTTCACCGTGGAACTGATCGGATCCCGAACGCGTGGCAATGTTGACGATCGATCCGGAATTCCGGCCAGACTCCGCGCTGTACGTCGAGTTGTCGATCTTGAATTCGGAAACGGTGCTGATGCTCGGCTGAAACGTCACCTGGTTTTGCACCATGTCGTTCAAGTTGACGCCGTTGATCATGAAGTTCACCGCGTCTTCGCGGCCTCCGGCGGAATTGAACGCAAAAGACCCTTGGCCGCGCAGCGGCGCTGTCAGGAACCCGCTCTGAGGAGGCGTCACCGTCCCTGGCACCAGCAAAGCCAAATCCACAAAGTGGCGGCCGTTCAGCGGGATCTCTTGCACCACGTTCTTGTCGATCACTTGGCCGACGCTGATCGTGGTCGACTCAATAACCGACTGCGTGCTTTCCACCGTAACGACAATGTCCGAGCTGGCAATTTTCAGAGTGAAATTCTGCACCGCGTTCTGGCTGACTGCCAAAACTACTTGACCGGCAACGGCATGCTCAAATCCTCGAAGCTGGACGTCGACCTTGTAGTCGCCAGGAGGCAACGCCGGCACTTCGTAATAGCCCTCGGAATTTGTCTGCGTCACTCGTTCAATACCCCTGGCGGAATTTGTTATCACTACCTTGGCGCCTGCTATCGCCCCGCCACTCTCGTCTGTGACCGTACCCTTGATGCTAGCTGCTGTTTGCGCGCGCCCAGGAGCGCTGATGCCAGCAATCAGAAGGATCAAAAACCCCAGTCTCACCCCATTCTTTAAAACAAGAAACAAATCCCTAGCTTGAACTCCCATGCCTCTTTACCTCCTCAAATGGTTACTACCCATAGGCTGAACTCGAAGCCGTTTCGAACTTGACCCGGTCCCCGAACGTCACCTTGAATACAAACATTCGCAGTTGGCGCCGATACTCAAGACTTACGTTGAATCGGACAAACATCAGACTTACGTTGAATCGGACAAACATCGACCCACGAGCAACGCCGAACCCGCCACACAGGGGGCAATCACGGGGCCAGAAGCATAAGCCCTTTTTCTCAACCTAAGGTATTTGTTTTCAATAAATTAGGATTGTCTATCTGAATTAGAGAGATTTGTGTCAATCTTTGCCTACGGAAATCTGAAGTAGCTTACCAAATACAATAGGCGTAGAGAGAGTCTATTACTAGAGTAGTTTTGAAGAACCAGCTGCAAGAGCATAAGAGAATCCAGGGATCTCGGTAGAGTCTACGAAGCACTTGCGAATTAAGAGAAATCTGGATTAGGCTCGCGTCGCCGCGCATGATCGCTTCTTGGTTTTTTCCGCTGACGCACGCGATGTGTAGGGCTTGCCGTTTGCTGGGAATAGAGTGGCCGGGGAGCAGAGCGACTCTCGCTGCGTTACATGGAACGGGGTCCGCTGGGGCAAGGAAAGCGCAGCCTTAGCCGGTGGTACCTCCCGGCACTAACCCACGATCCAGCATCGCGAGCCCTTCGAGGGCAACCCCGAAGAGCTCGCATATTCCACGTTGATCTCCGGAAGCTGACTGCTTCTCGGCGAGACTCACCTGGGCTCTGCGTCCCGGAGGTCGGGTGAATCATCCATTCTCTGAAAAAGCCGCATGGGTCGAGGAAATCCTGATACGGGATTCGATTGAATAGAGACTTCACAATCTCCGCCCTCTTCCCAAAACGGAACTCGGAGGCGTCCTCTTTTGGTAAACAGTTGATAGGGAACAGCTTACCGGCAAGCATCCTTCTAACAACGAAATGCCTGCACCGGAAAAAAATTCCAAACTCGAACTCAGCCTTAAGCGTTAAACTAGCTAACTAATCGGATTATGAATGACTTTGATACTTCCGGAAATGGTACTGTCGGTGCAGCAAGAGACGCACGAACATGCAACTAGGCGGGACTTCATGAGCGAAGAAGCGGCAGCGCAGCGAGTTGTGGCGCCCATCACTGTGCTCGTTGTTGAGGACGAGGAAACGACACAGAAGCTCTGCGCGGATGTTGCCGCGTCGTGCGGGATGAAACCCCTGCTGGCGTCCACGGTCGCTGAAGCGCTGGAGTACCTTGAAACCCATGCCATCGACATTGTGGTGACCGACCTGATTCTGCCGCCTTCGAGCGGCTTGGAACTTCTCAAACAGGTGCGCGAAACCTATCCGCAAATAGCGGTGGTGATGCTCACGCAATACGGAACCATTGCCTCCGCGGTTGAGGCCACGCGCATGGGGGCAGTCGACTATGTGACCAAGCCGTTCCACGTCGACGATTTGAAGGCTCGCCTGGAACGCGTGGCCCGCGATCTGGACCTCGACCGGGAGAATCGGCTCTTGCGAGAGCAATTGCGCACCCGGCCGGGCTTTGGGGGCCTGATCGGTGTGTCTGCAAAGATGCAGCACGTGTATAAAATCATCGAGAAGGTTAGCCAGCACGAATATCCAGTGTTGATCCTGGGCGAGAGCGGCACAGGAAAGGAGCTCGTTGCCAGGAGCATTCATTTTTCCGGGCCGCGCAAGGACCGCCCGTTTGCGCCGGTAGACTGCTCGTCGCTGGTCCCCACACTGATTGAATCGGAGCTCTTCGGCTACGTGAAAGGCGCCTTCACCGGCGCAATGCAGGCGAAACAGGGGCTCCTCGAAGCGGCCCAGGGCGGCACGCTTTTCCTCGATGAGATCGGCGACATGCCCGTGGACCTGCAAGCCAAGCTTTTGCGCGCGCTGCAGGAGCGCGAGGTGAAGCCCGTCGGGTCCACCGAGCGGCGCCGCATCAACATCCGTATCATCGCAGCCACCAACCGCGACTTGGAAGCCGCCATTCGCGCCGGCACTTTCCGGCAAGATTTGTATTTCCGTCTCAACGTGGTGCAGGTTAAGCTGCCCCCGCTCCGAGATCGCAAAAGCGACATCCATATTCTCGTCACCGCCTTCCTTGAAAAATTTTCCGATCCCCACGGATCGCCCCGCACGATCTCCGAGGACGCTATGCGCCGGCTGATTGCCTACGACTGGCCGGGTAACGTGCGCGAGCTGGAAAACGCCATCGAGCGCGCCATGGCGCTCGGCTCCGGCCCGATTCTGCACGTGGGGGATTTGCCTTCGAACCTCCACTATCCGGCCAGCGAGCGCGCCCCGGAAAAAGACGAACTGCTACCGCTCGAGGAGCTCGAGCGACGGGCCATTTTACGCACGCTGCGCGAAACCGGCGGCGACAAACTGGCGGCCGCGCGCATGCTGGGGATCGGAAAAACGACGCTCTATCGCAAGCTGAAGCAGTATCACATGGAGCAGCCCCAACCCTAGAGCGGCGATCTCCTCCCGCCCCATCCCATCTCCGGAATTCTTCGTACTTTCCTTTCGGTGCCCGGCTACGGTTTGGCGCTCCGAATCATTCCGCTCTCTTTTTCTTCACAAATTTTGGCTTGGCTTCCCCAATGCAAAGACCTATCCCCGCGGTTCACTCTGGGAACAAGCCCGACCTTCGGTGTCGACATGGGATTGTCGGCCGGTCACTCCGCGCTGCGGCTCACTCTAAACAGTTGATTCTACACAAAATACACAGCTCTCCGGTTGGGCCGGCCGGTGCAATTGCAAAACACGTGCGAAATTCGCGGATTGGCCGTATCGCACTGCCTCACGACATCGCAAGAAGAGCTCAAGGCCGGAAGATGTGGGCTAAACGAAAGCGGAGGGAAGAAGGTTCGGCAATACGGGGCGTCGCGCGCCTCGGGGGCGCCGGTGCATCGCGTGAGGAACTCTTGGCCGAGACCATTCGCCACCTAAGCAAGGACGCGCTTGCCGACCGCTTCGGTGTCTGGCTCGAGCAGCCTCCCGCGACGCTCGCAGATTTGCGCGGTCCGTCGTCTTTGCGTGGCCGGATCTGGGAACCCGGCGGACGCGCCACCCCAGTCGAATGGGAGCGGCTGTCACTCGAGGCCCCTCTGCCACCGGATCTGCTCACGGGTGGAAAGAGCGTAAAACAAGAGCTCGATGACTCTCCCAAGCGACCCGTCATCGGGATGCTCGTGGAATTGCGCCGCGTGATTTGGGTGCCCGTCCAGATCAAGGGCCACTTGCGCGGCGTGCTCTTTGCCGGAACGCGGGAAAAGCAGGGCGCATTGCCAGAAGACTTACTTGAGGCCTTAGCGGGAGACTTGGCCGCGGCGCTCGAATGGCAGGAAGAACAACGAACCGTGTGGGAGCAGAAGGCGGACCTGAGTCTGACTAAGAAGGTCATGGCCGCTCTTGGCAGCCGATCGTCCGCGGATGCGATTCTGGGGGACCTGGTGGAGAGCTGCACGGCGAGCGGGGAGAACGACGCCGGCCCCGGCGCAATCTTCGCCGTGATCGGTCACCGGCGCTCACCGTCACCCGATTTCCAGGGACCGCGTGAAATGGACTTTGCATGGGAGAGCGGAGATTCCGCTTGGGCTCGCGCTGTCCAGAGCGAGCCGCTGGCGAGTCTGTGGCGGCGGGCCGTGGAAGCCGGGAGCGCGGTGGGCGACGAGCCGCGCGTATCCTGGTCCAAGGGAGAAGTGGCCCGCGTGGTCGCCCTTCCCTTGGTTGACGCCGGAGAAACGGCGGACGTACTGATAACCGGCCTGCCCCCTAGGGCAGCTTCGCTGGTCATTCTCGAGCGGCTTGAGCTGCGCGCTTCGCTGGCCTCCGCCGCGCTGGCCCAGAGAAAACGCAGCATTGAGGAACGGCGGCGCGCAGCTCGACATCGCAAGCTGTTGGACTCCGGTTCGGAGGCGGCTATCTTTTTGGACGCGGGCGGACTCATTACCGATTTGAACCGCGGCGCAAAGATTCTGCGGGGCCAGTCGCCTGGCGAGCTAGCGGCTGCGTTAGAGAAGATCGAGCCGGAGCGCCACTCACACCGAAGGTTCTCGGAACTTTTCTGCGCGCGGGAGCACGACCGGATTGAGGCCTGGTTGCAGGGTGCGCTCGCGGGCGCACCTGCATCAGGAACCGAGCAACGGGATTCTTTCGAGGCCGAGCTGGTCAATGGAGTCCGCGCACGCATCCGGGCTGTCACGCCTGCGATAGACGACCGCATTGTGGTCCTGCTCGAGGCCATGCCGCCGCGTGATGCGGGGAAGCAGCAGGAACGCGCGGAGGCGGAACTGCGCAACGTGCTCGAGTGGGTGGAGGAAGGCGTGCTGCTCTTCGACGAAAATCAAAACATCCGCGCCATGAAACTCGATTTGCGCAAATCGCCGGCCTTGCCCCGGGGGAGATTGAACATTGCACCTCCTTTGACGACCTTCTCACCAAATTGGCGGGGAAGGCGGCCGAGCCTGGGAGATTCGCCGAGCAATGGCGCAAACTCAGCCGCGGGACGGAAGGCGGCGTCCGCGAGGAACTTCAGTTGGCCCGCCCTGTGCCGCGGGTGCTGGAAAGAGCGGCGCGGCCAGTGCTTGGGAACTCCGGCCGGAGGCTAGGCCGCGTCGAGATTTACCGCGATCTCTCGGCCCAGCGGGTTTTTCAGTCACGATTGCTGCAGACCGAGAAACTCGCTGCGCTCGGCCAGATGGTCACCGGCATAGCCCACGAATTGAGCAATCCCTTGACCAGCATTCTCGGTTACGCCCAGCGCTTGCTGCTGCGCAACGATTCCATCGGGCGCACAGAAGAGTCGCGGCAGATCTATCAGGAGGCGGAGAGGGCCAGCGCCATTCTGCGCCAACTCCTCTTCTCCGCCAGGGAGGTGCGGCCTGAACGGAAAAGAATGGCGCTCAATCAAGTGGTTCACCGCGCCATGGAGCTGCAGCGCTTCGCCCTGGCCGCGGAGAAAATCAGTCTCGAACTGGACCTCGACCCCCTCCTTCCCTTCGTCTGGGGGGATAGTGGCCAGCTCCAGCAGGTGCTGATGAATTTGATCGGCAATGCTCGGCAGGCCATCCAGGAGCGCGGAAGCGGAGGGGCCATCCGCTTGCGCACCGCCTGCAGCGACGCCGGCCGCGTCCTTCTGGAAGTCAGCGACGATGGGCCGGGGATTCCCGAGACCATTCTCGCGCGCATCTTCGATCCCTTCTTCACCACCAAGCCCGCGGGCATCGGCACGGGCCTAGGGCTCTCCATTGTGCTAAGCGTCGTGCGCGAGCACGGCGGCCGCGTAAGCGTCTCCAACCGGCCGGAAGGCGGCGTAGTGTTTTCCATTGAGCTCCCCGTGGCCGCGGCCGAGACAGTGGAAATCAGCCGCCCCTCCGCTGTCCCGGGCGAAAGAATCATGCTGGCGCAGGGTTCCACGGGAGCCGCTTTGCCCGAAGATTTGCCCACGCCTGCCCCTCCCCTCGTGGCTCGCCAGGACCGCGCCGGGACCCGCGTCCTGGTCGTGGAGGACGAGCCCACCGTGGCGCGCCTGATCGCCGACGTCCTCGAAGACGAGGGGATGAGCGTGGACGTTTTGCTGAATGGGCGTGAAGCGCTGGAGCGCGCGGCACGGGAGCCTTACGACCTGGTCATTTGCGACATGAAGATGCCCGGAATCGACGGACAGCATTTTTACAAGTCGTTGGTGCGCGCGCAGAATCCGCTGCGGGGGCGGTTTCTCTTCGTGACCGGCGATGTGATCGCGGCCCACACGCAGGAATTTCTGGAACGTAACCGCTTGCCTCACCTGGCCAAACCCTTCCGCATGGAGGAGCTGACCGAGAAGGTCCACCGCGTCTTGGACAGCCCTGGGGCCGGTGGATCTCGGGCTGCGGCGGCAAAGAAAACTCAGTGAGAAACGGGTGGGAACATGGGTACACGGGAACAAACGATTCTGCTGGTGAGCGATGACGCGGCCTTGTGCGCGGCCGCTCGGCTGGAGCTCGAAAGGATAGATGCCCGCCTGCGCGTGGCGGCGGTGAGCACGTTGGATGCAGCCCGGAGCATCCTGGAAGATGCCGCGCCCGCCGTCATTTTGTTCGAAGACGGGTGCGTGACCACCGAAGGGGATGGACCGCGCGGGAGGGCCCTCCGCCTGGACGCAGCCGTGGCTACTCTGGCCGGCTATGCGCCGGTGGTGGTCATCGGCGACGCTGATTGCCAGATGCAGCTCGCGCCCTTTGTTGCCGCGCGAGCCGCGGATTATGTGGCGCGTTCGGCCGGCTGCCTGCCGGTTGCGGTGAAGCTGGTGGAACGCCGCCTGCGCGAATCACAGCTCTTGGCCACATCTGCCCAGAAGCGAGGTGATCAGTACGGTTTCACATCCGCGGAAAGCCTACTGGAAGAAAGCGGCGCGGGAGATTTTGGCGAAGTTCTCCGGCACGAATTAAATAACCCGCTAACGGGAATTCTGGGCAACGCCGAACTGCTTCTGGCGGAGATGCGGCGAAAAAAGGATGACCGCTTGCCCGCAGGCGCTCAGATGCGCCTGGAAACGATTGCCGCTTTGGCCGTACGGCTCCGCGAAACGGTTCGCCGGCTCAGCCAGGAGTGGGAAGCGCGCCAGAATCACGCCCAGCTGCGTTAGAGCCCTCGGCGAAAGCGAAGACGATCGCATCCTGCTGGTGATGAAGTCGGCCTGCTTCAAAAGCCCCGGAAAATTCATTTCCCGCGGAAGGCTACTCCCGATTGGCCGCTTACTTCTCAGGAGCCAGTAGAAGAGTAGCGGCGAAGGCCGATGCGCCACGACGTGGCGGCGAGCGCGAATGTCGCGGCGGCCACCACAGGAATGAGCGGCGCGTAAGCGCGGAATTCGGGCCGGCCGAGAAGGCGCGCGGAGGGGTAAAACGTAGCAAAGCCGAAAGGGATGATCCAGCTGAGAAGAAATTGGATGTAACTGGAATAGATGGAGAGAGGGTAGCGCCCGAAAGCGAGAAGATTCCAAAAGGGCGGATGGATGCCAATGCGGTCCTCGAACCAGAAAGAAAATGTAGAGAGAAATAGAAAGACGGAGATATAGATGACGCCCCCGCAAAGGGCGAAGAAAGCGAGCAGCAAAACATCGAGAACATGCCAGTGATAGTGGAGGCGCCGCGAAGTCCAGATGACTACGCCCAGGCCAAGGATCACTTCCTGGAGAGACTCGATGCGGAAAGCCTCGAAGAGAACCTGGAAAAGGGAAGAAAGCGGACGAAGAAGAACGCGGTCGAATCTTCCTTCCATGATATACGTGGCGCCGAACTCGTAGAGATTGAGCGAGAGCACGTTGAAGAGCCCGAAGGGAATGAGCGAAAACCCGTAAAGAAAAAGAACTTCTTCCATGCGCCAGTTGGCGAGGCTGGGAATCCGTGCGAAAAGAACCAGGACAAAGCCCAGTGAGAAAATCGTGGCGGTCATCGATGTGCCCGCCGAAATAAAGAAGTCGCCGCGATAGCTGACGCGCACCTTCGCGTATTGGGCGAAATACGCGAAGAACAGAACAGCGTGGCGCTTGAAGCTTGTGAAAACGTCACCCATGTCAGCCGCCGTGAATCGTTATTTTGCGCGTGGCGCGGAGCCACCAGAGATGGCCGAGCACGAGTAGAACGATTACCCAGAAATATTCAAGCGCGAGGAGGCGCAGGGAAGCTGCGAGCGAGAGGCGGCCGAGGTAAATTTGCAATGGCGTAGCGGCGATGTGTTCAAAGGGCAGCCACGAAGAAATAATTTGCAGTGGACGTGGGAAAAAACTCAGCGGAATGAGCAGGCCGCTGAGCAGTTCGATGAGCCAGAACTTCGCGCGGATGAGCGCAAGAATGGAAGTGAGGGGAATGGCGCATGTGCCGATAAGAAAATTCAGCGCGCCCATGATGAAAAAGCTGCCGAAGGCTGCGAGAAAAAAGAGCGCGAAATGGAGTTTCGATGCCGGCGGATTCACCGGGAAGAGAAGCGTGATGATTATGGCTGTGGGCGCGGTGAGAAGAATCAGGCGGAACGCGGATTCTCCCATGGCGCGCGCAAGCCACATCCACTGCACGGACACCGGCTTGATCAGGTCCATGGCGATCTTTCCCTCGATGACTTCGTAGGCCATTTCCTGGTCGATGGTATTCCAGTAGAAGGAGCGGAGAATCCAGCCGACGCTGACGTAGGTGAGAATCTGCGGCAGCGAAAATCCCGCGATGGAGCCGGAAGCGCTGGCGAAGACCGCGCGCCAGATGAAGTAATACACGGTGACGTTGATGAGGTACGTGATGATGCCGGTGTAGTAGCGCAAGCGAAACGCGAGAATGTTGACGAAGCCTACGCGCATAAACTCGGCATAGATCTTCAGGCCGGCGAGCGGCGAGGGCTTGTGAACGGGAAACGAAAATGTTTGTGAGGCGGACATCTACTAAACCACTGTTCCTGACCAATGAGTGTCGAACCAGGTTTTTACTTTAGAGGAAAACTCTGCAATGCCACGAACCCCATCCAACCCAAAATGATCCAGTAGCTGTTTTTCGAGAAACTGCGCGAGATCTTCTGCAGACTGTCCCGATTCCAAACGGCGCATTAGCGGGCCTATCAAGCAGTCGTACTCTGTCTGCCTCCAGTCAGGATGATGCATAACGCCAATGAAATCCCACTCGTTCAGGAGAGCACGGAGTTCGGACCAGCGCTGGCGGGATTTTTCTTTTGTGAGTTGTTCTGTCATCTGCCTAACTTAAATCCCACATTTTCCT
>Ga0137362_10003477_pt1 | contig 10540 bp, 5 predicted proteins | sample MadtaG_2_FD_104801 | JGI IMG/M metagenome (GOLD analysis project Ga0137362, IMG submission 104801) | Vadose zone soil microbial communities from Angelo Coast Range Reserve, California, USA - Mad1_100_16 metaG | ecosystem: Environmental > Terrestrial > Soil > Vadose zone | place: USA: California... | reverse complement strand
GGTGGGAGCAGCAGTACTTCGTGGGCGACGTCTGGAAAGTCCGGTCCAACTTTACTACTAACTTCGGTCTCCGCTACCAGCCAGTCACCCGCCCCAGCGAGGTGAACCACATTACCGAAATCAACTTCAATTGCGACTGCACCGCGCTTGCGCCACAGTTCGGTTTCGCGTGGCAGCTCCCGCGTGCCGGCGTCATTCGCGCCGCGTACGGACTTCAATTCGGCGATATCTACTACCAAACTCTTCAACAAGTCCGCTGGGATCCGCCAGGATTTCTCAAAGTCGAGGTCCAGGCGCCGCCGCTCCTCAACCCGCTCGCGAATACGTACCTGGGGCCGGGCGCGCGCCACACCCATTTCGAGGTGCCGTCCAACTTGAAGTCGCCCTACACGCACGAATACAACTTCAGTTGGGATCCTTTGCCGGGCCGCCCCTGGAACATCCAACTCAGTTACATCGGCAGCCGCACCCACAAGCTCTTTATGATGTGGTTCACGAACCGGGCCGTGCATGTACCCGGCATCCCGCAGACCACGGCCACCATTACCGACCGGCGCCCCGATCCGCGCTACTTCGAACTCCGTCGGGTTCAGAACGCCTCGAACGCATACTTCGACGCGGCGCGGATCGACCTCAAAGCTCCCGCGTGGCGTGGCGTCACCCTGGATGCTTCCTACTGGTTCAGTAAGGCCATCGATACCGGCAGCGCCTACACCAACATGGCCGCGGGCGATGAGGCGCGCCAGGGCTACAGCCAATCGCAGGAACCGGTCGCGCAGGATCTCAAAGGCCCGAGCGCATTCGATCAGTCCCACGCGGCGATTGTGCGATTCCAATACGCGATCCCCTCCTCCAGGAACCACTTTCTCCGGCGCGTGGCCGGCGGATGGCGAATTTCCGGGGTGTTTCTCGCCAAAAGCGGACTCCCCTTCACCGTGATCTCCGGGTCCGACGGACCCGGGTTTGGGAACGTCGACGGCAGCAATGGCGACCGTCCTAACATTCTCGATCCCACGATTCTCGGCCGCTCCATCGGCAACCCGGACACTTCACAGTCGCGCCTGCCGCGTTCAGCCTTCGCGCTGATTCAGCCGAACGATTCGCGCGGCAACCTCGGGTTCAACACCTTCCGGCGAGGAGGCATCCGCAACATGAACGCCAGCCTCGCGCGCTCGTGGCCGCTGCGCTCGGAGACGAATCTCACCTTTCGCGCCGAGTCGATCAACTTCTTCAACACGCCCCAATTTGCGGACCCTAACCCGGACTTGAGCTCTCCGGCATTCGGCAAGATCACCAACACGTTGAACGAGGGTCGTAGTTTCCAATTCACTTTCCAACTCCAATTCTGAAGGAACACGTAAAACTGCGTCCTCCTGTCCATCAGGAGAACAACGTGCTATTTTTTCCTGGGGGACCAGATGAGAACGGGAGGGCGCTTCATCCTCAACGGTTTGAAAAGAGTGGGTCGATCGGCACACTGGTTGATGCTTGCCGTGACCGTCGTTTTGTTCGGTCTTGTGGCCACGCTGGTCGATTTGAAACCGCGGGTGGATGAGAATTTCTTCTTTTCCTCGAGCGATCCAAAGTTTCAGGAATCGAAAAAGATCGAAGAACTTTTTCCTGCCGGCAGCCAGCTCATTCTGAGTGTGTCCTCATCCGACATTGTCTCGCAGCAGTACTTCGAACGGCTACACCGACTGACGCAGAAGATTAAATCCATCGACTCCGTGACAGGCGTGCGAAGTTTGACTGACGGCCCGAAGAACTATGGCGACGCCGACGACAGTCCATTTTGGCAGCGCCTCCTGATTGCGGATAACCACAAATCCAGCAATGTCGTGGCATTCGTCGAAACCAAAGACACCGAACAGCTCATCCGCCGCATCGAAGGCATCATCGACGAGTACGACAGCAAGGATTTTCGAATCCGGATCGCCGGGGCGCCTTATGTCGCCGAGATGATTCGACGCAACCTGGCTCACGATTTCCGTTACTTCACCATCACCGCCGTCATTTTGTTCGGGGTGACCATGTGGGTGTTGTTCCGGTCAGCGCGGCTTTTCATCGGAATGCTCGCCACGTGTACGAGCGCCGTGTTGTTGACGTTGCTGGTGCAATCACTGTTCGGCAGGAATATCGGCGTCCTGACGGTGAACCTCGGCACGATCGTATTTGTCGTAGCGATGTCGCACCTCGTGTACATGACATTCAACTGGCAGACGCTGGCCGGCGGGATGGGAAAGGATGCGAGGGAACTGGCCGCGAAGGCGTGTCGCATGACATTTCCCGCGTCCTTCTGGTCCATGGTCTGCGCAGGGCTGGGCTTCGCGAGCTTGTTGATCGTACCAGCCAAACCGCTGCGGGAGCTCGGGTTCGGAGGCGTCCTCGGGACGGTAATTGCGATGGTCTGCGCGTACGGGATGTATCCCTGGTTCCTGGGCTGGGCCGTGCCGCGAAAAAGTTCAGTGTCGGAAAAAGGACCCGGTGCACGGTTTTGGTCGCGCCGATTCGTTTGGCTGTCAGCCGCTGTCATATTGGTCAGTGTCGGCCTGGGTTTCGGTCTGAAACAGTTGAACACGGATCCGAATCTTCTCGATTATTTCAAGCCACATCAGGAACTGCGGGACGGCCTTGAATATGTGGACCGCAACGGCGGCTCAAATCCGCTCACATTGGTCATTGCCGCTGCGGATGGCAGCAAACTGAACACAAGTGACGCTTTCAGGGAGATGTGGATCCTGCAGACCGCGCTCGAAAATCACAAAGGGGTCGGGACCGTGATTTCTCTCCCTCTCCTGATTGCTGAAGGCGACCGCCGGCCCTTCGCCTTTCTTGTGAGCAAGGAACATATGCTCGAGATCATGGAAGAACCGAAACACGAGCGCGTCGCCCGGAGCTTTGTCACCCCGGATCGCACAAAAGCGGCGTTTTACATTCGGATGGTCGAAAACGGGCGCGTCAAGCCGCGTGTCGAAGTGTTGGACGACCTGCGCTCGATCGTACGCCACCATGGTTTCAAACCAGTTTTCCTCGGGGGGACTTATCGTCTGCAAGGAGAATTGGCACAAATGGTCGCGTCGAGCCTCGTGACCGGCCTGTTTTGGTTGATCGTCTTATTCGCGGTCATTGCCTGGATCGTCGCGCGGAGCATTCGCGGCGCGGCGGCGATGATCCTGAGTCTGGGCCTCGTGCCTCTTTGCATGCTGGGCGGTATCGGGATTTTGGGTGTGCCCGTCGATATCATTTCTGCGCCAGCCACCAACATCTGCATCGGCATGGCCATCGACTCCATGGTCCATCTCGTCTTCGGTGTCCGCCGCGCTCAGCGCAATGGAAAGACGGGCTGGAACGCGTGGGTGGCCGGACGTGAGGAACAATGGCGGGGAATTGTCTATTCGGATGTGATCATCGCCGCGGGCTTCGCCATTCTCGTCCTTTCCGGTTTTCCACCCACCCAGCGGTTCGGCCTTGTCGTGGTCTGCGGTACGATCATTGATATCCTGGCCAACTTGTTTGTCTTGCCACTATTGGGTGGAGCCGAGTGGAAAAAGCAAACGGCATGAACCACATTTGCCAACTTGCAGGCGAAGGGCAGTCGCACGAGGCTGAGCCTTAGCCATTTCCGATTTGTAAGACGGGAGCTATCGTCGATCACACCAACCAGGCGTCCTCCCATCACCCGCGAGCATCACGAAGTAGGGTGTTGCGGGGGCGGCGAGGAAGTCGCTTGCGCGAACTCCGAATCAATCAGGACCCCGATAACCAACGTCCCGCGCCATTCGAGCGAGTATGCCTTTTATAGTCACGTCCAGTTGGCTACCGTCACTGTAGTCTGCGGGAGCGACAAAATGCACGCGATCCTCGGCGATTAAGCGATAGACCTTTTTCGGACTCTGTTGAAAGCTCTCCGGATCGAATACAGCTATCGAGTGTCCGCCTTGGAAACGAACCATTTTCATCGAAGGTATGTCAGTGTCGCCGTCACCAATGAAGATCATTCGAGAGAAAGGTACTGGACGTTCATTCATCGGCACCCAACGGTTGATTTGCTCATTGTCCCAACTATTCTCAATGCCCTTATTGATCCGGAATAGAAATTGCGTTTTCGTGGTGTAGTTTATGGCAACGGCTGGCCAGACAGCTTCGCCAGCCTTCCCAAAAATGAATCTCGATGCGTACACATTCTTGAAAAGGCGAAAGATCTTCGAACCGGCAATAATCTCGTGGTTTCCCGAGGAGACGACGTAGTGCTCGATGCTGAGAGTTCTTTCGGTCGCGAACTTGTCTATTCGCCTGAACCAGTCGTCGACACCGTCAAAGAGGGGTATCTCTTTGCCGTGATTTGTGAGGGCCTTCTTCGTAATGCGTATGCCTTTTTCCTTCGCTAATTCGAGCATGTGCCACATATAAACAAGAACTTCGTCTGCATCGTTCTTCCTGGCAGCCGCTTTTACGTCGTTCCAAAAAGTCTTGCTGTTAACGCCCAGCTCCGGAAGGAAGCTGTGCTCCTGCATGTTTCCGCGAGCCAACGTTCCATCGAAGTCGTAAACGATAGCGACTCGCCAAGGTTTCTTAGCCGTCACAAATCCGTCCTATCCGCCCTGGGATACTTTGATCATACAAGCGTCGACTGGAATGACGTGACGGCGATCGGGGTACCCCAACGTATACCGGCCGTAAGAGACTTCTATTGCCTGAATCACCAGATAAGCTTTGTCCCGAATTGGATCTGGCGCGAAGTGGTGACCGTAGGCGCCTTAAGAGCGGCATTGCCTGGAACGTATGCCCCCCTGCCATTGATTATGGATGCGACCCTGGCGCCAAAGTTAGCCCGGTTGAACAGATTGAAAGCCTCAGCTCGGAACTGGACCTTCATTTTCTCGCCCAGCAGATTGTGGTTTTTGAAGAGCGAAAAATCGAAGTCTTCCAGACCTGGGGCGCGCAACGTGTTGCGCCCGAGATTGCCCAACTGGCCGGCCGCCGGAAATGAGAAGCACTGCAATTTAATGTAATTTTCCGGATGGCCCGGGTTGACCGCGCTCGGGGAACAGCCGGGCGTGGGATTGTAATCCGGCCTCTGCCCATTGTTGTTGCCCGCGGCGGTACCGGTTCCGGCTCGGTCTGCAGCGATTGTCGCGCTGTAAGGCATGCCGCTCTGCGCTGTGAAGATTCCGCCCAATTCCCAGCCCGAAAGCAAAATTCGCGGAACGACACTTCGGGTTGAGGGCTTCGGCAGATCCCAGACGAAATTCAAAGTGAAGTGATGGGGAACATCCCAGTCGGCAACGCCACGTTCCAAACCGGGCTTGAAGCCGTAGGGGGCATCCACGTTGTTGAAATTGTCGCTTCGGTTGACCTCGGAGGAGCCGACATCAATATTTTTCGACCACACATAGACGCCCTGAAAAGTAAATCCATGAGCGAATCGCTGTGAGACATTGACTTGCCCCGAGTGATAGATGGAATAGCCATTCCATAAGGTAGCCGGAATCAGAGGAAAGCTTGGATTGATCCGCTGGATTGGTCCGGTCGTAGGAAACAGCAGATGTCCATCGGGAGCGGTCTTGACCAGGAACGGCGGCACCAGGTTCAGATCGCCGTAACGCCGCGGAAGGTGGACGCCTCGAGACCCAACGTATCCGGCCGTGATGCTCAAGCCACTCGTGATCTGCCGCTCGACGTTCAAATTCCATTGCAGTTTGTACGCCTCAGGCGGATCCCCTTGCATGTAGTAGCCGGACCCAGCGTCGGGGGTGAGCAGGGGAAGGATTTGATTAGGGAAGGCCGAAGGCGGCGGCTTCGGGACAGTGGCGTTCAAGTTAAACGGAACCGTGTGGTTGATATTGCCACTGAGCAGGTTCGGAAGCGGAAGAACGTTGAACATTCCGAAGCCGGCGCGAACGGCGGTCTTGCCAGTGCCGGTCGGGTCCCAGGCGAAGCCGACCCGGGGAGCAAAATTGCGCCGCGTCGGGTTCTGGTACATGGGATTGCCAGTGGCAATCTGAGCATCCCACAGGTTATGAAGATTGGAGGCTAAGCCGTTCACCTCACTCATCGTGGTCGTCGGTTCGTAACGCACGCCGAGGTTGACGGTAAGATTGGAGCGAAGCCGGAGATCGTCCTGGATGTAGAAGCCGAAAATCTTCTCGCGCATCCCGCGGTAGGAACCACGGCCGGGTACGGCAGTGCCGAACACCGAAGGTACGTCCGTCAGAAAGTCCTGGACCGAGTTGAACTGCCAGTCGCCGATCGGGTTGTGCCCTACATCGAGGTTATCGCGGATGGCCTCGACACTGAATCCGGTCCGAATGCTGTTGCGCCCCTTCACCCAGAGGACGTTATCGTTCAGTTGGGGTGTCGTCCACCAAACGCTGTCCCCTCCCGTGGCGCCGAGTCCGCCGGGAATATCGAGGCCGGCGACGGTAAGCGTGCCCGCATTTTGGTTAGGAAAGTAACCGAGCGACTTATCGGTCACCAACGCTAGGTTTGCCTGAGCATCGATATTCGCCGCTCCCACTGCTCGGGAAAATCCCGTATTGAGGGTATTGAGCAGGGTCGGACTGAACGCATACTGCACGCTCAGCGTGAACCTCTGGTGGCGCCCTCGATCGCCGACCAGCTTGTTGTTGAAGGCGTCGGGCGTGGAGGAGTGCGACACATCGAACATATAACTGCCAGAGATCGTAGCGCTGGCGCTGGTCAGATAATCCATTCTGCCGATCGCATAATTCTCGACTCCCAGCTGTCCGGCTCCAAATACGTACTTCGCGGTATCTCCAGTGATCCGGCCGTTCGCGACAGGAAATAAGCCAAGGTACGGTGCGACCCGGGGATCAATCCGGACAGTGGCTCCGGAAGCGAGAATGCCGTTCCGGGCATTTGGCGAGAGCGTGTCGGATGAAAACGATTCGCTCAAGAACTGCCGTAATCCCTCGTAGTTGGCGAAATAGAACAGCTTATCCTTTTTGATCGGGCCACCGAGTGCGCCACCGAACTGATGCCGGCGAAAGGGCGGGATCTGCTGATCGAAAAAATTTCGCGCATCCAGGGCGCTGTTGCGGCCGAAATAGAAGGCCGTGCCATGAACCATGTTGGTGCCGGCCTTGGTGATGGCATTGATCACGCCACCCGAGCTCCTTCCATACTCGGCCGAATAGGTACTCGTAAGAACGGAGAACTCCCTGATGGCATCGACACCGAGGTTAACGCCGAGCGCGCTTCCCGGGCTCTTGTTGGCGTTATCGTTGATCACCAGCCCATCCACCATGAACACATTCGACGTGGGACGGCCTCCCGAAATCGACATGAACATACCGCCCCCGTGGGTGACGTTTTCGCCGAGGTCCGGGTTCTTGCTCAGTCCGATGAGGACCCCGGGCTGCAACGCCCCCAGTTGCAGCCAGTCGCGTCCATTCAGCGGCAGCTCGCGGATGGTTGTCTCGGCCACCAGTCCCGCCATGGTCGAGGTGGTCGTGTCCACCTGGGGCGCCTCCCCTGTCACCACGAGCTGTTCCTGCAGGCCCCCGACGTTCAAAGTAAAGTCCACGCGCAGAGCCGCCCCAACCGTCAGGGTGACACCGCTGCGCACTTCCTTCTGAAAGCCGGGAGCGGAGGCAGTTACTTCATAAGATCCCGCCGGAATGCTGGTGATGTTGAATCCGCCGGAGGCGTCCGACAGCGTTGTCCGCTCGGCTCCCGTCTCCAAATTTTTAGCGGACACTGACGCATTCGGGATTACCGCTGCCTGCGAATCCCGGATCGTACCCACTATTCTTCCCGCAACGGTTTGGGCAACTGACCGCGGCGCGTTCACAAGAAGAGATACAGCTGCTACGAGCACAGCGACCAGGAACCTGGCTCTCTGGACTTTCAGCACCATGACCCACCTTCCTTAAATGGCATATCCGTGTAAACTGCAACAGCAAAGGGAACTGAGCATCATTAGTATAGGTTGGGCATGGCTGGAGAAGGCTAACAAAGGAAACACGAAAGTTTCAACGACACTCTTGTCACACCCGATCCCCACGCGCCCGGTTTTTTCGGCATCCTGCTGCCAGGCTGATAAGATGTCTGTCGATGCACGGATTGAACCATCTTTTCGAAAACAACCGACGCTGGGTCGCACAGATGACCACGAGTGATCCGGGTTTTTTCCAGAGGCTTGCCCGCCAGCAGACACCAAAATATTTGTGGATCGGTTGCGCGGATAGTCGCGTGCCAGCGAATGAAATCGTCGGGCTGTTACCCGGCGAACTTTTCGTCCATCGCAACGTTTCGAATGTGGTCGCGCTAGATGATCCGAATTGTCTTTCCGTGATTCAGTACGCGGTCGATGTGCTGCAGGTTCGACACATCATTGTTTGCGGTCATTTCGGATGCGGTGGGGTTGAAGCGGCTTTGGAGGATCGCAGCCTCGGGCTGTGCGACCAATGGTTGAGGCATGTGCGCGACATTCGAGACAAACATCGGGAACAACTGGGTGCACTCCGGAAGGTTAATCAGAAGGTCGCAATCGGGTTCAGCGGTGACCCTGTGGCACCGGGTATTGCCAGCGGCGCCGCGGTGACAAGAAAGTCCCACCGGTTCCGCTTCGCGGCCTCTTTGCTGACGGCCTCGAGATCGAGGTTGTCGAAGATGGGCATTCCCATCGCGACGAGCACAAGGGCGTGAATCGGTTCAACGATCCCCTCGATGCCTGACGGGTGGACATCCTGCGCGCCGTCGCTGCCCAGGATTGCGGCATCGTGATCGTGCAGCCACTTCGCGCACGTGATGTACAACCCGGCGAGCTGGTTCGTGTTGTAGGGTCCTTTCGCATCACGCAGCGCCCATCGTCCGGTGCGGATGAGCACCGCGTCGCCCGGTTGAATCTTCAGATTGGCTTTCTTTACCCACGCGTCGAGGTCTTCGGGGTAGATGCGCGTGCCCGGCTCGAGATAATCGACGCCCTTGAGACGCGGAATGTCGATCAACACAGCATGCGTGATGATGCCGTCCTTCCAGGCGTAGATTGAGCCCATGGGGCATGCTTTTTCGGTGACCGAGGTCATCGGCATGCCGTTGTACATGAGCCCCTTGTAGGCCCGATGGCAGAACGTGTCCATGTGCGTGTGCACGAAGCCGTGGTAGGAGACGGTCAGCGTATCCGACGCGCCGCTGATATCCGGTGGCGTGGCTGCGGCATTTGCCCCACCACCCGCACCCCCCATGACACGCGTGATCGGCCGCGGGTTGTCGAGCGCCGGCTCGGTTTCTGCTCTGCGCGCCATCGACACCGAGAAGCCTTCTTTAACTGAGGCCAACGCTGACTTGCGTTTGGCGGCTGTGATGAGGTTCACGGCCCCCATCTGATCGTCTTTGCCCCATCGCCCCCAGTTAGAGAGCTCTTTCATCAGCCGATCGAAGTCCGGCCGGGTCGCGTTGTGGTTCGACGCGGCCTGGCCCAGTGCCGCCGGAGCTACCCGCGGCGACAACGCGGCGGCGGTTGCGAGCAGGACGACGCCAAGCAGCACCACAAGACGACGGCCACGGTTCATCACGTTTGCCTCCTTCTGCGCCAGGAGTGAAATGGAAGTGACATCCCGCCCCGTCAACACTAGCGGAACAGGCGGGGCAAACTCGTTCAGGTGCTCCGCATGGAAAGCAATAAACTGCGCCTCACGTTAACTCCCCTGAGTCGATAAGTTAAGCGGAATGCATGTTGAAATCAATCGGTCCGCCGCAAACCACTGCTTTTCCGGGCGGACACCCACGGCTAAGGTTGTTTCGCCGCTCCGCGGGGTGCTTGGGCAACACGCCTTTTCATGCGGGATTCCTGTGGTGTAAACTCGCAGCTATTCTAAAGGATCTGTCATGAATAGAAGAAGCGTTCCCGTCGCCTACCCAGAGCTCGCGGACACTAGCAAAGTAGGACTCTTCAGGGAGGCGCGCCGCGATGAAAACCTGGACGGCCTGACGCGGCTCACGTCGACAGTTCTGAAATCACCCATAGTCCTCTTTTGCCTCCTGGCTGGTTCTCGACCGTGCATCAGGAGCGATTTCGGCGTGCCCGAATCCTGGACGTCCGGAAGCGACCTGCCGCTGGCGGATTTTGTCTGCAGACACGTCGCAGCGAATGAAGCGCCGCTGATCGCCGGCGACACCCGGGACGATCCCGCTTTCCAAAACCTTCCGGCCGACTATAGTGAGGATATAGCAGCCTGCCTGGGGATGCAGATTGTATTGGGAGGGACCGACGTTAAGGGCTGCCTTTGCGTCATAGACCGGATGCCCCGCGTATGGACGGAAAACGATGTCAGGTTGCTGCGGGAATTTGCCCAGGTGTTTGCACACGAAAGCGAAGTGCTTCTGAAAATCATCCAATTAGAGAGACACAGCGCCGAATTCGAGGAGAAGTTTTCGGAGCGCGAACTGAAGTTGCGGGCAATCCTGGATACCGAACCGGAATGCGTCAAGGTGCTCGATATAGATGGCCGCCTTCTCGACATGAATCGCGCCGGCTTGCGAATGATAGATGCCGAAAGTTTAGACCAGGTGATTG
>Ga0137362_10003475_pt1 | contig 10544 bp, 13 predicted proteins | sample MadtaG_2_FD_104801 | JGI IMG/M metagenome (GOLD analysis project Ga0137362, IMG submission 104801) | Vadose zone soil microbial communities from Angelo Coast Range Reserve, California, USA - Mad1_100_16 metaG | ecosystem: Environmental > Terrestrial > Soil > Vadose zone | place: USA: California... | reverse complement strand
TCAAGGCGCAAGCGTGGTATGCGGGCCAGGGCCGTCCGATCGAGCTCGACCACCCATCTGTTCATCGGCGCGCTGGAGAATAGCCCGAGCTGGTAGCCGAATTGGCGGAACAGGTCCATCAGGACCGGTGGTCGCGCGATGTCGGCGAACGCGTCCCAGTAGGTGGCGGGCAGACCGTAGAAGAGGGAGAACATGCCGGGCCGCGACGCATTGCCGCCGCTGTAGTGGGCGTCGAAGCGGACCGCCTCGGGCGCGAAGTCGGAGAGGCGTGGGGCGATGTCGGGCCTCAGGGCGTCGGCGCGCAAGCCGTCGATCACAACGAGCAGCACGTTGAGGAGTGGCAAAGGGGGCTGGCACTGCAGGGGCGCCAGCGGGTAGTTCAGGTCACCGTCAGCCGGGGGGCCGAACGAGGCGGCGAGGCGGTGCTCGCGCGCCCGGGCTTGATCCACGAGGCCGAGCCGCGCCATGTGCCGGGAATCCTTGAGCGGGAAAAACAGCGGCAGATATCGGGTGAACGCGGTCACCGGCACGTATGAATTTGCCTCGGCCCAGGCATGGATGAGATGGCTGGCCACGAAGCAGACGGCAAGGCTCGCCGCGAGGTACCGTCCGATCCGGCGCCTCGGGGGAGTCGTCGTGCGTTTCCAGACCCAGCCCGCCAGCATGGCCTCGATGGCCAGGGCCAGGAGGAAGTAGAACCCGAGGAATGCCCAGGTCTGCGGGGCCAGCAGGCTGAACGACAGGACGCTCAGGTGGTACCGGTTTTCGGCGAAGACCAGGCTGTCGAGCACCAGGAAACTCAGTGTGACGCTGGCCAGCAGCACGCTGATCGGGAGGACCACTGATGCCCAAGGGAACAGCCCGATCAGGGGGACCAGCAGGAGGTACGGCAGGTAGGCGAGGACGGACAGGTGGCCCACGTAGGCGAGCACCGCGTAGGCCCAAGCGGCGGAGGGCCCGAGCGCGGCGTAGTACCAGAGATAGCGCAGCCCGATGACGGCCAGCAGCGCAGCGTTGGCGACGGCGAACCAACTGCCCCAACGGAGCAACCGTGTTCTAGCGTCCACGACCGTACGTCATGCCAGGGCCCGATCCTTCGTCCATGATGCGAGCGATCAGAGAGTCTTCAGGCCCACTACCCTGAACACGGGATGGCGAGGAGCGATTCGCCAGAGTTCCGATTCGGGTGTACTTTGCTGTTACGCCGTCGAAGAACTTCCCGGTTCCCATTTTCCAGCGTCGCAAGTAGTCACGAAGCTCCCCGACCCCAATCGGCTCCCGCTGACGACCGAGGCGCAACTCGGCCTGGCGAGCAACGCGAAGATTCCGCACTCGGGTTTCTGGTATCCTCCACAGGCCCAAGGCCGCTGCCATCCTACTCGATCACCTGATCCGCCCGCTGCAGGAGCGGGATTGTCAAGCCGAGCGCTTTCGCCGTCTTGCGGTTGATCACCAGCTCGAACTTGGTGGGCTGCTCGACGGGGAGGTCGGCGGGCTTGGCCCCCTTCAGGATTTTGTCCACGTAGACCGCGGCGCGGCGATACATGACCGCGAAGTTTGCCGCATAGGACATGAGGCCACCGGCCTCCACGTGTTCCCTGAACCCGTACATCGCCGGCAGGCCGTGCCTCGCCGCGAGGGCTGCGATCTGCTGGGCGTGACGAACGAGTATGATGTCGGCCGGGACGAAGAGGGCGCCGGCGTGCTCTCTGGTCATCGCCGCGAATGCCGCCTCCAGCTGGTCGGGGCCCCGCGCCTCCTGGAGCTGGAGCCGCAGCCCCAATGCCCGGGCGGCGCCCTCGGTCTCCTTCAGTGCTGCCGCCTGCCAGACCGGATTGGTCGGATTCCAGAGGACGGCCACCGGGGAGGCCTTGGGGATCGTCTCCTTGAGCAGCGCGAGCTGTTTCCCGGACACCTCGGCCAACATGGAGGACGGTCCGGTGATGTTCTCGCCCGGGCGCGCGAGGCTGGCGACGAGCCCACTCCCCAGCGGATCGCCCACGCCCACCATGACGATGGGAATCGTCCGGGTCGCACGCTTGGCGGCCAGGGACGCCTGCGTCACGACCGTGACGATGACGTCGACGTTGAGCCGGACCAGCTCCACCGCAAGGTCGGGGAGCCGCTCGAACCTCCCCTCCGCCCATCGGGGCTCGAGGGCGATGTTCTGTCCCTCCACCCAGGAGACCTCACGGAGCGCGTCGCGGAAGGACGCGAGGAAGGTCGCATCCGACGCGGCAGAGCCGGGCGATAGCCAGCCGACCCTCGGGATTTTCGCGGCCGGTTGCGCCTCGGCGGCGAGCGGCGCGGCGAAGGCCGCCGGCCAGGGTGCCGATGAACGCTCGCCGGTCCATCACTCGATCACTGGGCATCAGCGGGGAGGGGGGACGCGTCAACCTCACGTACGATCCCTCTCTGCAGGGCGACCGACCGCGGTGCGCACCGCTGCAACGAACTGTGTGACCTCGATCGGCTTCGCCTGGTAGCCGTCGAAGCCCGCCGTCATCATCTTCTGGCGGTCCTGGGTCATCGCCGAGGCCGTCACCGCGATCACCGGGATCGCGCGCGTCCGGGCGTCGGCCCGCAGGTGGTGCAACGCCTCGATCCCGTTCATCCCCGGCAGCTGGATATCCATGAGGACGAGGGCGGGCGGCGTCGCCTGGGCCAGCCGGATCCCCTCTTCCGCGGTGTCGGCCTCGACCGTCCGGTAGCCGTGCTCCGGTACGCCGAGACGGCGTGCTGACGAGGAGACCATGACGATGAGGTCACTACGCCAAGCCGGCCCCACCTTGAGACTCGAAGCGGGCCAGCAAGGAGGGGATGGTACGATTGGCCCGTTGAGGTTCAAGAGAAGGCGCGCGCCGTCCTCATCCCCCCAAGCGTCTCGACGTAGCGCTTGAGGTGCATCTCGTCCATCGCGGCCGCCCCGACGCTGTATGTCTCCGGCGCCTACGTGCTGACCCAAATCCATGATCAGTTGCGGGCGCCTATCGTGGCTGGGGAACGATCCGGATGTACGGCTTCGGGGCCTTCCAGCCACCCGGGTACGCCTGCTTGGCCTCGGCGTCCGAGACCGCCGGCACGATGATGACGTCCTGCCCCGGCCGCCAGTTCACCGGCGTGGCCACCTTGTGTTTCGCCGTGAGCTGGCAGGAATCCAGGAGACGCAGGACTTCATCGAAGTTGCGGCCGGTGCTCATCGGATAGGTCAGCATCGCCTTGACCTTCTTGTCTGGTCCGATGACGAACACCGAGCGCACGGTCGCGTTGTCGGCGGCGGTCCGACCCTGCGCCACATTGCCGGCATCTTCCGGCAGCATGTCGTAGGCCTTTGCCACCTTCAACTCCGGGTCGCCAATCAAGGGGTAGTTCACGGCATGCCCCTGGGTTTCCTCGATGTCCTTCGACCATTTCTCGTGATCGGGGACCGAATCCACGCTGATGCCGATGATCTTGCAGTTCCGCTTCTCGAACTCGGGTTTCAACCCCGCCATGTAGCCGAGTTCGGTCGTGCAGACCGGGGTGAAGTTCTTCGGATGCGAGAACAGGATGCCCCACCCCGATCCGATCCACTCGTGGAAGTCGATCCGGCCTTGCGTGGTGTCCGCGGTAAAATTGGGCGCTTCGCTATTGATTCTCAACGACATGACTTACCTCCGCATCTCAAGGGCCGTTTAGATCGTCAGTGTCCCGGGTCGCAGACCCGCCTCCGAAACCACGATCGCCGGGCATGCGTCGACGTTTATCCTCCATCAACAGCCGACAGCGCAGGGCGTGCCGGGGGCGCGACCATCAGGTCCGGGACGAGTTCCTTGCCCTTGGTCTCCGGACCGAGCAGCAGGGCAAAGACGAAGCTGACGGCCCCGACGACGGTGCCCACCAGCATGGGAATGCCGAAGCCGAGGTGGTAGTTGATGGCAAAGTAGGTGAGTGTCGGCGCCACCAGGCCACCGAAGATCGCCCCCTGGTGATAACAGAAGGCGCTGGCCGCCGCGCGCACCTCGGCGGGGAAGCGCTCAGAGAGGTAACTCGGGTTCTGGCCATAGAGGGCATCGCCGAATAACCCCTGCAGCACAAAGCCCACCACAATCAGGCTGAGATTGTCGGTGAGCAGATACAGGGGCGCCACGAACACGGTGATGATGCCCGGAATGATCATCGACCAGCGGCGCCCGATGTGGTCGGCCGTCCAGCCCCAGAACCCGCTCGCCAGGAAAGCCAGGAAGTTGGCAATCGCGATCGGTATCGCCACCTGGGCCGGGCTGAAGTTGAGGTCCTTCTGCAGATGGGTAGCGAACAGCGACCAGATCGAGTAGTAGATGACAAATGCGCTCGTCATCCACCAGCAGGCGGTCAACGTGTTCCCGATGAGGCCGCGCTTGAAGATCTGCAGGAGTGGCGCCCGGACTTCGCGCTTCTGCTCCCGCTGCAGGCGCTGGTTCTCGACCCAGACGGCCGACTCCTTAACGAAGTAGCGCACGAAGATCACCGCGAACGCGGGCAGGATGCCGATCCACAACATGCCGCGCCACCCGAGGTACGGGTAGAAGAGCCCGTAGACGGCGCTCGATAGCAGGAAGCCCAGGCTCCACGAGCCTTGCAAGATGCCGCTCATGATCCCGCGCGACCGCGCGGGCCAGGACTCCATCGCCAAGGCGGCCCCGGCGGGCCATTCCGCCCCCATGCCGATGCCGAGCAGGGCGCGGAACAGGAAGAGGAAGCCGAAGGTGGGGGAAAAGCCCGCGATGAAGTTACAGACGGAGTACCAGGCGATCGAGAGCATCAACGGTGTCTTGCGCCCCACCCGATCGGCCAGCCAGCCCGATCCGCACGCCCCCACGAGGCGCATCCAGAGCGTGATCGTCAAGACCGCGGCCACCTCCGTCAGGGAGACACCGAACTCCTTGGAGATCGGTACCATGATCAGCAGGAACACCGTGAAGTCGAACGCGTCCAGTGTCCAGCCCAGCCAGGCGGCCCACCACGCCATCCATTGATCCTTGGTTGGCTCCTTCCACCAGGGGAGACTTCTCGTAGGCCCAACGGTTGTCGCCATGGTCATCCCTCCATGCGTATCGGACGAGGAGAACACGTGGCCGGTAAGAGGCGAGGCGGGGCTGGATTGGATGCCTCCGCCGCGGTCGGCGGAAGCTGCGTGGCGTCCCGGGATGCGCCAAACCGCGGCATGTGGCCCTCCACCTCAGGGCAGCCTTGGGAACGGACTTGGGAACCGTCTACACACCGAGTGGGCCGGATACTAGTCCGCGCGCTACCGCCCGTCAAGCGTCGAGCCCCGAACGGCGGAACTCCCGGCTCACAGCTTGGTGGTTATCCCGGGGCCAGTGCGCCCAGCAGGCGTATTACCTATACGAATGCCTTGCGCTCGTCACCTTTCTCGTCCCCGGCCTCGGCGTTGCAGGGCTTCATCTTCTCTGTTTCTTGTCGTCAGCGGCTGAGGAGGGGGAGTAGGCACCGACCACGAGGGATACCGTCGCGAAAGCCACCAGGAATTCCCTTCGCCCCTTCGGTCCGCGTAGGTCGACACTGATAGCCGGGTCTCTCACCGACACCGGACACGGGTCGAGGTGATCTGTCGCCTGACCCCATCAAAGGTGCCATCCACCGTCGCACGACCCGCCTTGCATCGGGCTTTCCCAGTCGAGAAGACATGGACGGCCTCGGCACCGTCACTCAAGTCGAAGGTGTAGTAGCCCTTCCCGACCTTGGAGACCCCTTCCTGAAGATTGATTACCGTGCCACTGACCGTGATCGTCTTGCCGTTGAAAACCCCGGCATTGCCGAGAACCTCGCTTGGAGATGTGCGCACCGCCCCGTCCTGAGCCGTGGCAATGCTGCAGAGCGCCGAGAGGATCAGGAGCGCAAGCCAGACAGAAGTCATCCGTCTGAGAGTCACTATGTCACCCAATGGAGTGAATATGCACTAGTCCGCAGTCCTCCTCAACGATGGTCCCTTGGATAGGGAGCCGTGATCCCGAGCCCCCGAAGGAGGCGAATGCAGGTCAGCCCGCGCGTGATTTGGTAGCGGCCGCCTCGAGGATCTCGGTGACCAGCGCTCCGATGTTCTTCTCCTCCCGGATGGCCCTGGCAGCGAGTGCCTCCGCCTGCTGCCGGCCGAGGATCACCCGGAATGAGGAAGACCATCTCGTCTCCCTTGAGCTGGGCGGACACCCTCGCGATCCGCGGAACCTCTGGCCTGAACGGTGGGGAACACCTGGCCACCCCTGACCCACGTGGGGCCGTTTCCGGCACACCTCGTCGGAGCTAAGGCCAAGGACGCCACGGAGGGCGCGCTCAAGCAGGAGGTCTGCCACGGCACGTTGACGCTGCGGGAGGCGCAGTTCATCATCGGCACCGAATCCGAGACTCAGCGTGCCAGGGACCCAGCGCACCACCACGATCGAGGACCCGCCGGCTGACCCCCGCCGGGGACGCAGCTCTCGCTGACGTAGAGCGGAACACTGGGCGCACCGGGTGCCACGCGACACACCCGGCCATTTGCCCGAAGGGGATGACCCCCAAGCCGCAGCGGCTCTCCGTACATCTACCTACGTAACTCTCCTCTCTGTTCCTCCGGAGATGGCCCGGCCATGCTCGGACCGAGAGCATGGAATCCAAAGACCCCCCGCTGACCGTGTTGAAGAGAAACAAGCACGATAACCAAATCGCCTTCGAGTGCCCGACCTGTCGAAATTCCATCGTGCTGGGCCCAACCGCCTTGACCGCAATCGCGGCAGGCAACCGAGTCGGGAGTTGGTGCAAGGGGTGCCGCGCGAAGATCGTCGTCACCGTGGCGTCCCTCGGCGGCTTCCTATGGGCCCAGGAGTAGTTACTGGGACTCGCGTGCGTGGCCTCACTCAATCTCGAAGCCTGGTGGACCGAGCCCGGATATGGACGATGCGACAGCTTCTCCCGGCGAGGGGCGTTTATCCTCCACAAGCTTCTTAAGTGCGATCCTGCCAAGTTCGTCTACATAATGGGGAACCTTTACCGCGCTGAGGCGAAGGACCCTCAGGAAATCACCCCCCATGAGTGGCAGACCATCCTTGCGTACATGGGCGCCACTGAAGAAGAGATCAAGGACGTGCTGGGGCGGATGGCAGGGCATCTCCCGCGCGGGGCTAGCGAGTGAAACTCGGGCGGTGATAGCCTCTCCGCCCCCTGCCAGACGTGCTCAACGCTCTACTGGCTTTCGTCGCTGAGCACCAGCGCTGCGGAGAGTTGGACGGGGGGAGGGACAATGCGCTTGTCTGGCTAACGTGCTCCTGCGGTGCTCAAGTCGCCCATCCAGCTAGTGCGTCTCCTCCAGCCACTGCCGAGGGTGCCTCCCGCAAGTGACTCGGCTGTAGTAAGGTCGCTGCTGGCCGCCCCGCTCCGTCCCTCCCAAACGAGGCGAACACGCACGGACGACCTCCAGGGCGGCCTCCGCGCACCACCACCGGCTTGACAGAACGTTTATTCTGTTAGTTGAAGGAGGGCTCTATGCGGACGGCGAACGGAATGCGATCGCAGAAGCGATTGGACCGCGCCATGGATCTCTTCTGGGAGAGAGGGTACTACGACGTCTCGGTTGACGAGCTCGTGAACCGAACAGGCCTGCACCGCGCGGCGGTATACGGCCAATTTGGGAGCAGGCAGAGGTTGTTCGAGGCCGCCCTTCGCCGGTACCGCGAGACGATTGTCGCAAACTTTTTCGCGGAACTCGAACCGCCCAGCGCCGGCCTGGCTGAGATTCGGCGGTTCTTTTTGGCCATCTCCCGTGCCGCCGCGCGACCCGAGAAACGCATGGGCTGCTTAATGATCAATACGACATGCGAGGTGTCGCCAAACATACGCTCGGTGGCGCATATCGTTTCAAGGTACCTCGACGAGCTCCGGGCACTGTTCCGGCAGGCCTGCATCAACGCCCGGGCGCGCCGAGACGTTCGCCGCGGGACCGACGTCGAGCAGGTTGCAGACTACCTTCTGGGTTCGGTGCTCGGACTCTGGACGCTCGCTCGTTCCCCGGCCTCGACGTCGGCGGTACAGCACTACGTTCGGGGAGTGCTGACGTTCGTTGACGGTCTACGACCGAACCCTGCCGACACGCGCAGGACCGCGCCCAACGGAACGCGACAAGGCCATCGCGTAGTGGGGTCCGCGCGTTGAGCGGATAACCATCCTTCACGTACCGGCGGTCGAGGTGGTACGCGCCGGACGTCCGTGTGCGCTCTTTTCATTGGAGCGCTCGTATCCAGCAGCATGACGCATTGGAGCGGGAGGATCGCTAATGACGGCCCCTGAACTACGTAGGATTGGCATCGCCCCATTCCGTGACATCGCGTGGGGAACGCATCTCTGCTGCTTCGTCCGCACGACCGAGGATCTGTTGGCGCTGGTGACGCCGTATATCAAGGCCGGACTTGAGAGTCACGAGTACTGCATCTGGGTCCTCTCAGGCGGACTGACGAAGAACCTGGCGGCTGCGGCGCTGCGACAGGTGATTCCAGATCTGGATCGCCACCTCGGCCAACGGAGCCTCGATATCGTCGCTGCCCGTGACTGGTATCTCGAGCGAGGGCGCCTTGATCGTCGGAGGGTTGTCCGTAACTGGCTGCACCGACTGAGACACGCGGAGGCGCAAGGTTTTGTCGGGATGCGGGCCGCCGGAAGCGCGGATTGGTTAGAGAGCAAGAAGAAGTGGAGGGACTTTCTCGAGTACGAGGCCGTGTTGAACGAGGCGCTGCGGAACCGGCGCATGATCGTTCTGTGCAGCTACCAGCTCGCGACGAGCCAGGCAGCCGACCTGCTTGACGTGGCGAGCGCCCATCAATCGGCCCTTGCCCGTCGAGACGGCACCTGGCAAGCCGTCGCTTGGAGAGATCTGGGCGGACCGGCGGATCGATACGCCGGCCTCTCGCCACGGGAGCGCCAAGTGCTCCATCTGGTCGCAGGAGCTCACACGAGCAAGGAGATTGCCGACCGCCTGTCGATCAGTGTCAGGACCGTCGAAGTGCATCGAATGAATCTGATGCGCAAATTGAATGTGCGGAACCACATCGAGCTTCTTGGCTACGGGCTCCCGTGCGCTCTCTCAACGCCGGACCACCAGTCTCGTTGACGCGCCGGTTATCGGCCCCGGCAAGGGCTCTCGGGCGCGACGAATCCGCCCGGGAAGGGGCGCGGCAGCTGTATAGCAGAACAGCCAGCAGAGCAGCATCGGCAGGGCGGAAACGATCAGGATCGCCACCGGCGGCAGCCAGGCCGCCCGGGTGCGCGGGTGCGGCCCGCCTTCTATCCAGAGCACGACGCCGACGATCGCGAAAACAAGCGACAGCATGGCGCTGTACTTCACGGCTCTTGGCCGATGCCCCCTATTCTGGTCACGCGGCCCCAACGCAGGGACGCGGCTTCTGGCAGGCGTCACACGTTCCGGCTAGCCTCAGCTGCAGCTCGCCAGGGCGCTTGAACGCGTCTTTGACCGCCCCCTGGACGGCAGCCAGAGAGAAGGCGCGCGAGCCGCGCGCTCGGAGCTGCCCCAGAAGGCAGGTCGCGCAGTAGAACTTCCCGGCCTCGTCCCGGCGCCGGAAGAAACCGTCGAGCAGCGCGAATCGGGTCAGCGCTGCGTCGTCGTCCGGGCTCATGTGAGCAGAACGGCGCGCCCGCCTCGTTGGGGCCTACTACATGAAGGCCGCGGCCAGCAGGAAGAACGCGACCTCGATCCCGAGCAATGCGAGGAGCACTAGCGCGAGGCCGGCCGCCACGTGGCGTACCCAGGAGACCACCGTCCAGGAAACCACCATGCTCGCCTCCTTGTCCGACCCCCGCCGCTTGCCATGGCGACGAGCCGGGGTGGCGTCGGCGCCCACCCAACAACTACGGTAGCACCAGGCGATTTCTTGCCGACCCGGACTAGACGGGGCCAGGACCGTGCGGCAGTGCTCGTCTGGTCAGACGGGAGGGGCCATCGCCCCGGGATGAACTCCGGCTCCATCGCGCCGTCTCACGGGGCGCCTGACGTTGGAGCAGGCGCAGCACGAGCTGTAGGCCGCCTGGGGGCGGCGCCGATGACGCTGCAACACGACACGGGGCATCATCGCCGTTTGCGCGTAGTTCCCTGCCCCTCATCCCGGTGGTCCACGACTTGCTGCTCTAGTCATGGCTACATGATATTGCGCGACCGAGTCCGAGTCGGCCCCCTCTTGGCCCACGCATCGCTTCGCCCCGGGGAAGTGGCCTCTAACTCGCGAGCGATCCACGCGTCGGCCTGCCGATTCTCCGTGAGCAGCCGCTTCGCCGCCTCCATCACCCGCACCTCGGCTGGGTTGAGCACCAGCACGCGCTGCGGCTTCGGCGACGGTGACGGATCACCGTATAGACCCGCTCCGTCTCGAGCGGCGCTGCTGAATGCCACCACGCCGAGGAATCCAATGACGAGCCAGACGAGCCCGCCCAATGTCTCCAGGAGGAGATACATCACTCGCCTCCTTCTCCGCTCGTGGCGGGTTTGGATGTTGGTGGGGGTCACGCTCTGCCCCTCGAAGGAT
>Ga0137362_10003472_pt1 | contig 10546 bp, 8 predicted proteins | sample MadtaG_2_FD_104801 | JGI IMG/M metagenome (GOLD analysis project Ga0137362, IMG submission 104801) | Vadose zone soil microbial communities from Angelo Coast Range Reserve, California, USA - Mad1_100_16 metaG | ecosystem: Environmental > Terrestrial > Soil > Vadose zone | place: USA: California... | reverse complement strand
TCCAGGCTGGAGCCGTTGGGACCGATCAGCTTGTTCCCGCTGATGGCGACTTCTTTCCACAGTCGCGGCGGCACGGCTTTCCATACCCACCACCTGCTGGGATGGACGAAGCGGTGTTGCACTTTCCCCGAGGCCAGCGCGGCAAGCAGATCGGCGGGATTATCCGTGTCCTGGATTCTCAACGCGCCCGCGATGTCGATCCATTTCTCTTCTTCGGTGTGATGAACTTGCCTTCGCGCCATTGCACCACGCCGTTCCCGCCGCTCGCGGAGACGCTTGCGCAGAATACGTTCAATCATGTCGGCCTCGGCCGGTTCAGCGACCACGAGCTTGAGCCGTTCCCGACGGGCGGGGCGGGCAGTGGTCGTCATGGCGTGGCCCATCAGCGGCCTCCACCAGTGGTCGAGTCTTCGGCATCACTGCACCGATTGTCCGGCAACTTGATGCCACGCCGCTTGACGGCGCCAAATATACTGCTACCACGCACACCAAAATGCTCTCCAATCGCCTCCCAGGTGCAACCCTGCCGTCGCATAACTATCGCCTGTTTTATTTCTTCGTCCGTGATCTCGTGCCGCTGGCTGATATATTTGCCCTCCCTGGTGAGGCGCCCTTTGTGCCTTAACCATTGCATAGCCGCGTCGATCGGGATCAAGCGAAGTTCATTGATCGGCAGCCCTTTCTTGATCAAATTAGCAATTGTTCCGATGTCGGCACCGAGTCTTTTCGCGAAGCCCCATCGTTTATCAAATCCCGGCATCGATCTCGGTCTCTGCCTGTTATATTTGCCGTCCTTGGTAAGGAGCCCTTCGCGCTTCAACCACTGCAATCCGTCTTCGATGCAGACCCACCCATTTTTTGCTTTCGGAAGACCGCGCTTGATTAAGTGGCGTATCAGATCCCGGTCTATTCCGACCCTCTTCCCAAATGCGCCTTGAGGTTCATACTTGGTCGAGTCAACACCAAAGGGCGGCGCGTTAAAACTACCCGCGTTCTCCCTCAGCCACTCAACGCGAGCTAATCCTTCCTTGACTTTGATGAGGCGCCGAGGCCCATATGTAACCAATTGTTTTTGTATGACATAATTCCAGATCGTGGATTGATGAAGCTTGCAGCGGCGCGCAAAACGCGCCTGACCCTCATACTCCGCGCCCTGCGTGATCTCCCGCAGTTCCCCGTAAACCTCCTCGATGGTCCGGTCCTTGATCAGATAGACGTAGCCGCATTCCGGACACTTCGCAGACCACTTATGGACAGCGGAACATTCCGGACAGCGGCGTATTTCAACTCCACCAGTGGGACGAGAAGTTTGGGTGACACCGCTCTTTCGTCCAGACAGACTCCACTCGACATCGTTATCAGGGAATGGGTGGTCGTCGATCAAGGCGGCATGGTCGAGGATACTTGTGTGCGACTTCCCCTTGGCGACGCGGAGGCACCGACCGATCATCTGGCGATACAATGCAAAGCTTTTGGTCGGTCGTAGGAGCAGCACAGCGTCGATCGCCGGCAGATCGAAGCCCTCGGTGAAAACTTCCTTATTCGTGAGCACGCGGATTTTGCCAGAGGCAAGGTCAGCGACAGCTTTGTCGCGTTTCGCTTGCGGGGTTTTCCAGTCGACGCACTTCGCCGGAATCCCCGCCTTGTTGAAGCGCGCTGCCAACTCACGGGCAGCTTCGACGGATATGCAGAAAGCAAGCGCTCTGGCGCTGGGCGTTAGCCGCTTGTAATGATCGATGACATCGCCAACAAGCGTGTGCTTGCTCATTGCCTTTTCGAGATCGTCGCGATCGTACTCCTTGCCTCTCACATGAACGCCGCGCAGATCCGGAATGGTCGGCGCGAAGTATTTGAACTTCGAGAGGTAGCCCTCGTCGATCAACGTACGAGTATCCGGCCCGACGATCATATGCTCGAACCAATCGTCGAGACCGCGACTGTCGAGCCGTTCCGGCGTGGCCGTCAGCCCAAGCAATTTTGCATCGGGAAAGTGCTCAACCAACTTCGCCCACGATGATGCTGCCACGTGGTGGCACTCGTCGAGCACGATCAGGTCGGGAGGAGGATATCGCTTGAAACGATGGCGGAGCGCACCGATCGAACAAACCTGAATTTTGATCGTAGGGTCTTCCGGATATCTGGGCGCAACAACGCCGTGGGAGTCGGCGCCGCTTCGCTTTAGTGCGGCAGATGTCTGGGCGACGATCTCATGTCGATGACAGACGAACCAAACGACTTTGTCTCGATGTCTGCGCGCGACCTCGACAGCCATCTCGGTCTTGCCGGCGCCGGTCGGTGCCTGCAGTAGGACGGAGCGATGATCGCGAAGCGCTTCCACGGTTTTATCGATAAGGTCCTGCTGATAGCCTCTAAGCTTCGGTTCGGAGATGGGGGGGTGTTAGGCATGGTTGCGCGCTCCTCATGATCGGAGGCGCGGCTTGCAGCTATTGGAAATGTGCGCTATGAGGGTGGCCGCTCAAGCCAACATTCGGCGTGGATTTTGTGCGCACATCGTGCCGCAGGTCCGCGCCGAAAGCTTTTTCAGGCGACGGACTCTGCGGTGGTGGCGTGATGTTCTGCGCCGAGCAGTCTCTCAAGGCCGCGCCGCGGTACGATCAGCCTTTTGCCGATCCGGATCGTCGGAATGTCGCCCCGGCTGGCGGCCGCAAAGGCGCTAGCCCGCGAGATCCCGAGGATCTTGCCGGTCTCCTCCACCGTGAAGGCATCGCGGCCATCCCATTGTGAACTCAGAACCCCCCGGCGCTCGCCCTGCTCGCCCAGGCGCTCCTCATCGCCCAGGCCGGTAGACGTGATGGACATTTTGACACCCTTATCTCAATCAGTGCTATTGAATTCACTGCGCTAATGGGATAGATAGACTATCTATCATCATTTGCAGATTAATAAAAGCACGTAACAGGCTATCAAGCAATGGCTCGTCCCGGTCCTAAACAGAAACAAATGGGCGTCGCTCTTCCGGATTCTCTTCGAGAGTTGCTCGAGGCTGCCTGCGCGAGCACCAATCGGAGCATTGCGGAGGAGATCAGGGACCGCCTCTGGCGCACCTTCAAGGAGGATTCGATCGATAAGCCGCTGAGAAACTTCATGACTGACATTGGAATATTGGCGTCTTTGACCCAGACGCAGACGGGTCACGACTGGCGTACTCACCCGGCCGCAAGCGCCGTCCTGAGACACGCGATCTATGCCCGGCTTGCCCGCACATGGCAGAGCGGCCCGGAGACGTTTGCGCCTGGCGTGCTACCAAGCAGGAGATTTGTCGCTGCCGGCTCGGACGATCCGCAGACCATGGGCGCTGCCCTGGAGGCTCGCCTGCAGGGGCTCGTTGAGCAGTTGGGGGAGAATCCAGAGGACCGTCAAATATTGTGGGACATAATTTGGAGGCTAATGGAGAAGGAGAGCAAACGCGATGGCACGTCGTAAGGGACATTACGGTGCCGGCTCGATCGAGCCGAGCGGCAAGAACTCGTGGCGCGTGCGCTATCGGATCGACGGCGTGCGCTACGCCAAAATCGTGGAGGGCACGAAGACCGAAGCCGCCAAGGAATTGCGCCGTCTGCTTCATGACGGCGATGCCGGCAAGCACGTCGCGCCGGATAAGATGACGGTGGAAGCTTGGATCAACCACTGGATTAGTATCGGGGCGCCCGGCCGGCGCAAGAAGAAGGTGGGGCGCAGGACACTGGAGGGGTACGCTCAAAAACTGCGCACCCACGTCAAGCCGGTGCTCGGCAAGACGCCCTTGCAGGAACTGCACGCGGCCGAGATCGACAAGCTGTATGCCGGTTTTGAAGGGAAGATGTCGGAGACCACCGTGCACCACGTGCACACGGTGTTCAATTCGTGCCTGAGCGCGGCCGTCCGGAAGAAGCTCCTTGCGCGCAATCCGATCGGTGACGCCGAGAGGGTGCCGGCCGCCGGCGAATTCGACCATGACGTACTCGACGACACAGAACTCGCCAGGTTGGTTGCGGGCTTCAAGGGATCACCGCTCTATCCGATCGTCGCCGTAGCGGTGTTCACCGGGGCGCGGCTGCGTGAGGTGATCGCCCTGCGGTGGGAGGAGGTGGACCTCGATAACAGGATCATCCGGGTATGCCGCGCCGTCGAGGATACGAAGGGCTATCGCGGCATCAAGGCACCAAAGACTGCGCGCGGGAACCGCGTCTTCAAGATCGACGATGGCCTCGCATCCATACTCGCGGCGCACCGGGAAAAGCAGCAGCGCCTTGTCGCCGGCCTGCCAGACAGTGCGGAAGTCGATCTTTCCTTGATCCGGCTGCCGGCCGGCGCCCTGTTGTTCCCCGGCGGCGATGGTACGGACCTGACCAAGCTCCGATGCGGCCGTGCGGTCTCCCGCACTTTCAAGCGCAAGATGCTCAAGCTCGGCTTCCCGGCCGCCTTGCGATTGCACGATTTGAGGGGCAGCCACGAAACCGTGCTGCTCGATGCGGGCGTGTCGGTGCACGTCGTGGCGGACAGGTGCGGGCACGATCCGGCAACCTTACTTCGGGTGTACGCCAAGCGGACCAAGAAGGCGGACGCCGCGGCGGCGGACGTAATTGGCACGGTGTCGGCGAGCGCTTTGAGCCAGAAATAGGATTGGCCGGAAATTGGCCGGAAATTGAATTTTGTTCAGGCTTGGTTCTGCTTTGATCTATCCGTTGAAAGCGCTGTAATAAATTGAAGTGATTATCTTAATTGCTGGCAGGAGTGGAGGGACTCGAACCCCCAACCCCCGGTTTTGGAGACCGGTGCTCTGGCCAATTGAGCTACACTCCTTTTCATGACTCAAGCGACAATCGGATTGGATTGGCTGCCCAAAGTCATGCCGGCTTATAGCGGCGAACGCCGTATCAAGTCCAGCGGCTGCAGCCCCCTGCGCGATCTTCGCAAGATACTGGAGCGATGTCGATTGTGACCGCAATTGAGCTATACGGAATAGCCCCGACTGCGCAAGGAGGTGGGCAGCCGGGGCTACTGCTCGACGGCCTGGATGGGGGGTGGGGATGGGTCTGGCCGCCTCGCATACGAGGTAACGGCGATAGCCCTCGAATTATTCCCCGGCGTTTCGTTCGCGACGCTTGATTGGTTGGAGTCGCCGCCCCGCGAAGGCTGTCGAGATCACCTTGCACGAAAAACCCGATCCCGAGTTTCCCCCGGGATCGGGTCATGAAACTGCAACCGCACTATCCGCTTTATTGCGGCTTCACGAACAGGCCGACAAGGCCCGCCGCGCCCTTGGTGTGGCCGTTGAGCTTGGCCTGCAGCTCAGGCAGCGTCAGGCCAGGCGGCAGTTCCTTGGGGTCGAGATCGGTCGCAATCACCATATACGTGTAGTGATGCGGCGAGCCGGGTGGCGTGCACGGCCCGGAAAAGAAGCCGACGCCCTGGGTGCTCTTGCCGCCGACATACTTCTCGGACTCCTTGCTGACTTCGCCTTCCGCGAACGAAGTCACGTTCGCCGGAATGCCGTAGGCCACCCAGTGGAACACGCCGAGGCCGGCGCGGCCTTCGGGATCCACCATGGTGAAGGCGAAGCTCTTGGTGCCATCGGGCACGCCCGACCACGACAGCTGAGGCGACACGTTGTCGCCGACGCAGTTCGGATTCTGCGGATTCTTGTTGGCAACCTTCTTCGGCATCATGGTGCCGTCGTTGAAGGTTGCGGAGCTGAGCGTGAACGGATCGGCCGCATTCGCGACGCCGCCCACACCGAAGGCCGCCAGCACCAAGCCGGTGGCCGCGGCAAGACTTCCCAGATGACGCTTCACAAACATGAGATTCCCTTCTGACGGTTTCTCACCGCCCAGTGAACTCGCTGCCTCTGACGTTGGTCCGTCAGATGTGACCAAAAAGAGGCCGGAGATCGACACCCGGCCCCCGCGAGACCTGTGCGATAGAGCTGCATCCAAATGCCCGTGCGGACATGCGCGGCCTTCATAGCGTATCGCCCCGCTCGTATCAATCATGGGAAGCCCACCGAACGGCGTGTCACTGTCGCACCAGCAGTCGCTTCATGTCGCCAAAAACGCACGAGGCGGCTACTCAGCCGCTGTCACCAGTTGCTGGCTTTTCGCCCACCCGAGCGTTCTGTCGAGTGCGCGGCTCAGCCGCTCGAACAATAGGTCAAGCTCCTGCGCCGAAATAATCAGCGGCGGACACAGTGATATTGTGTCGCCGGCCAATGCCCGCACGATCAGGCCCTCCGCTTGGGCCGCGGCGACGCACTGCATCGCTACGCCGAGCTTGGGATCGAAGGCGCGCTTGGTGCGCTTGTCGGCCACGAGCTCTACCCCGCCCACCAAGCCGAGGCCGCGCGCCTCACCTACCAGCGGATGCTGGCTCAGCCGGTTGAGACCGTCGCGGAACTGCGGGATCAGCGCCACCACTTTATCGACGATGCGGTCGCGGGCGAAGATTTCGAGCGTCTTGAGCGCGACGGCTGCCGCCACGGGGTGTCCCGAATATGTGAAGCCATGGCCAAAGGCGCCGATCTTTCGGCTCTCGTCGAGGAGCGCCTCATACATGCGCGACGGCACCAGTACGCCGGCGATCGGCAGATAGGCCGACGACAATGCCTTCGCGATCGAGATCGCGTGCGGCCGATAGCCCACCACCTCACTGCCGAACATGCGGCCGAGCCGGCCGAAGCCGGATGACTTCGTCGGCGATCATCAGGAGATCGTACTTGTCGCACACCTGCATGATCTTGGCGAAATAGGTCGCAGGCGGCACGACGACGCCGCCGGCGCCCATCACGGGCTCCGCTATGAAGGCCGCGACCGTTTCGGGATCCTCGCGTAGAATCAATTCTTCGAGTTGCACCGCCAATCGGGTCGCGAATGCCTCCTCGCTCTCGCCCTCGATCGCGTTGCGGTAATAGTGCGGGCAGTCGGTGTGGACGACGCCCGCAATCGGCAGGTCGAAATCGGTGTGGTTCGTCGGCAGGCCGGTGAGCGACGCGGCCGCAATTGTCACGCCATGATAAGCGCGCTGGCGGCTCACGATCTTCTTCTTCCTGGGCCGGCCGAGAGCATTGTTCATGTACCAGACGAGCTTCATCTGGGTGTCGTTGGCCTCGGAGCCGGAACTGCAAAAGAATACCTTGGAGACCGGAACCGGCGCGATCTCTTTGAGCTTCTCGGCGAGCTCGATCGCCGGATCATGGCTGCGGCCGGTAAACAGATGCGCAAAAGAGAGCTTGCGCATCTGCGCCGCGGCAGCCTCGACGAGCTCCTCGTTACCGTAGCCGAGCGCCGTGCACCACAGGCCCGCCATGCCCTCGATGTAGTCCTTGCCTTCGGTATCGTAGACGTAAACGCCCTGAGCGCGCTCGATGACCAGGGGGCCGACATCGCGGAATGTCGCCAGATTGGTGTAGGGATGGACCAGGGTTTCGATGTCGCGGACCGCGAGATTGGTAAGCACATTCATCAGGGGCGGCTTTCGTCTGGCAGGAATACCGCGCGTGTACCGGCGGCAGCGAACGGGCGGGGCCGCGGCAATGGTACAGCAACCGGCAAGGCCGCGGCACCGGCGCGGGAAGGCGCCACGACCGCCTGCAACGCATAGGTCGGTGCCCCGTCGTGCAAATCCCATTGGCAAAGCCGATATCCGCCGCGCCGTTCGATGCGATCGATATGAATATGATCCTCGTGATATCCGTCCGACCCCGGGCCCAGAACAGTAGTAAAGCGATTGCAGGCGGCGGCCTTCATGGCGACCCGAAACTCCGACGGCGCAGCCTGGTCGGCCGGCCGCACCACGCGGCCGTCCTTGAGCCGGACCGAGCGAATGTCGAGCGCATTGGCAAGACCGTGCTCGCTCAATTTGGCCCCGGCGACGCGATTGCGGCCGCGGCAGTCGTAGGAATCGTAGTTTTCGATCGCGCTCAGCGCCGATCCCATGGCCGCCGCGGCTGGCGCCAAGTCCTGACGCACGAACGACACGATCGCCTCCGCCGTCTCGCAACGCAGCGTGGCAGGCGGCTCGATCGCGACCACGGTGCGATCCGAAAGGATGATCCGTTCCAGGGAGATGACATCGGGCCCGCCGCAGCCGGCGGGGCCCCCAAGCTCGCCGAGCGGCTTGAATACGGCGTGATCGGACGAGAGGCGCAGGTGACAGGCGGTTGGGGTCTCGTCTTGCGGCGCTTGCGCCGCGGCGCCGTTGCTCAAGGCAATGACTGCGGCAGTGTGGCCGACGATGGCAGCGATTATCGCGATCGGCGGATCAATTCTCACGTTGGTCGCAACTTTCAAAATGCCGGGAGACGAGTTCAGGGAGGAACCTGCGAAGATTTGGTAGCACAGTCTGCAATGTTCGGCGATGCTGCGGTTGAGCTGTTCACACTGGGCTGCTCTTACTGGGGCTGCGTTCCCCCGGCTCCCGTGCCTCGGGCCTGAGCTCCCCGCATGTCCACTCACACGCGGGCCACAACGCCCGTCGCGACGCCTCTGCCTCCATTTTCCTCGAGTCAATTTGACGCACCGGCCCGTTCCAATCGTCGCAGGGATCGACCGATTACGATCTCGCATGGAACCAATACGAAAGAAGAACTGCGATTAGACGCGCGTTATCCTGCCGTATTGAATATCCACAATGTGGAAACGTGATTGAACTTACCTATTTGGAAAATGAGCTTGCAGTATACATAACCGAGCGAAAGAAAATCTTTAGGCACTGCACACCAGCATGCGTAAAGCTCAATCCGGACTGCTCGCACACAACGGCGGACCTCCATTGGGCGTTCTCAGGGTGGTCGCCAGTGCGGCATCCGCCGGCGCGGCACTGGTTGGTCTCGTCACCCTGGTGGGCTGGCTGGCGGGCCTTTCCTTAGGGGGGCCGGATCTGACCATGAAGCCGGTCACGGCACTGGCTGTTCTCTTGATTGCCTCTGCCATCCTCCCGCAGCTCCCGTTGGGGCCGCCCTGGCGGATCGCCTTCGGTGTCATCGCCGCTCTTCTGGCCGCGTCCAGCCTCATCCAGGAGTTGGGCGGCTTGGACTTTCGGCTGGAATCCTGGCTCGCGCCGGCCGCGGCGCCAGGCCCGGCCCGCGGCGATTTCCGCATGTCGCTTGCCGTGCTGTTGGCCGGGACTGCGGCGGCTTTGCTCCCCATTTCGCGGCTGAGAGATGCCGCGCGCTTCCTTGCCGCAGGCGCCGGTGTTATCGGCGCAGCCGCGCTTCTGGCCCATCTCCTCGACGTCGATATCTCCTCGGTTCTCCCCTTCAGCTCCGTCGCGCTCCCGACGGTCGCCGCCTTGATCGCGATCTGTGCCGCGGTGCTGATCCATGGCCAGTTGTCATCGCCGGCGCGCGCGGGCGATTTCCGCCTGTTCTTGTCGCAATTCTTCGTGCCGCTATTGATCTTCACGCTGTTTGCTTGGTGGAGCTGGCGCAATGTCGAGGCGGACGCCAACGCGAGCGCCGAAAGGACTGTGGCCTCATTCTCGGAATACGCGCAGCGGACGTTCGAAATCCAGGAGACCGCGCTTGAAGCGGTGCTCGACCACGTGAAGGGGCGTAGCGCCGCCGACATCGCCGCCGACCGCTCGGTCCATGAATTCATGGCGCAGCTCGATAAGCATACCCGTACCTCGGAGGCCATCAGCCTGGTGCGCTCCGACGCCGGGCGCGTGATCGCCTCGAGCCAAGGTTTCCCGGCGCCGGACCTGGACGTCTCGCGACGCGACTATCTCAAGGCGCACCGCGTCGGCTACCAAAGTACGTACATAGGCGAGGTCGTCAGCGCGGCGCCGTATGGCGCCATCGGCTTCACCATCAGCCGGTCCGATCCCGCGACGGGAATCATCGCTGTCGCGCAAATGTCGATCGATTCGTTCATGCGGCCCGCCGAGGGGCGCGCGTCGCCGCACGACGCCTTGATGCTCGCCCGGGCCGACGGGATGGCGCTTGTTTTGAGTCCGCCCGTCGCCAATCCGGTCGGATTTCGATTGCACGACGACGGCGTGACGATGCGGCTTATAGATGGCGAGGCCAAGGCCGGAACAATTGCGCCGTCAGGCGTGGATCACGTCGCGCGCTTATGGCAGTTTCGCAAGGTCGGGCATTATCCCGTCTATGCGATCTACGGCATGGATGTTGTCCTCATTCGTTCCGCGTGGCTGCGGCAGATCATTCCGTTCGGAATGGTAACCCTTTTGGCCTCGGCGCTGACCTATGGCATGTCCCGCCGATGGCAGGCCGCCGTGGAGGACCGTCGCCGTGCCCAAAACGAGGCCGAGGTCGCGCGCATTCGTGCCGAACGTGCGGAAGCGCGGCACGAGTCGAACAGGCCCGCGACGATCTCGTTCAACTGATCGAGCGCTCAAGCGACTTCGTCGGTACGGCCAACCTCGATGGGCACATCATCTACATGAATTCCGCGGCAAAGCGGATGATCGGGCTCGGGCGCCAGCGCGACTTGCATTTCAGCGAGTATATCGCACCGGAGTCGCTCGACTATTTCACCAATACGTTCATCCCGGCGGTTCGCCGGCGCGGCCATGCTTCGGCTGAAAT
>Ga0137362_10003467_pt1 | contig 10551 bp, 10 predicted proteins | sample MadtaG_2_FD_104801 | JGI IMG/M metagenome (GOLD analysis project Ga0137362, IMG submission 104801) | Vadose zone soil microbial communities from Angelo Coast Range Reserve, California, USA - Mad1_100_16 metaG | ecosystem: Environmental > Terrestrial > Soil > Vadose zone | place: USA: California... | reverse complement strand
TGGGTCCGGTCGGTATCTTCAATGGCGGCCGCCAGAGCGAAACCCTATCGATCAACAAGCAGATGCGAACCGCGGCCGAATTTCGCGATATCATGATCAAGAGTGCGAACGGCAATTTCGTCCGGCTCTCTGACGTCGCCGAGGTCGAAGACTCCGTCCGCAACAACCGGTCGATTGCCTGGTTCAACAAGCAGCCGGCGGTGCTGATCCAGATCACCAAGCAGGGCGACGCCAACGTCATCGATACCGTCGATCGCGTGCACGCGCTGATACCCGAACTGAAGCAATGGATTCCGGCCGGGGTCGACATTTCGACGCTGGTCGACCGCACCGGAACCATCCGCGCCAGCGTAGCGGACATGCAGCTGACGCTGCTGGCGACCGCCATCCTGGTCATGGTGGTGGTGTTCGCATTCCTGCGCCGGATCACGCCGACGATCGCGGCGGGCGTCTCGGTGCCGCTGGCCTTGGCCGGCACCTGCGCCGGGATGTGGCTCGCCGGTTTCTCGATCGACAACCTGTCGCTGATGGCGCTGGCGATTTCGGTCGGCTTCGTGGTCGATGATGCCATCGTGATGATCGAGAACATGTACCGCAACCTCGAGCATGGCATGCGGCCCTATCAGGCCGCCCTCGAAGGCGCCAGGCAGATCGGCTTCACGGTGCTGTCGATCAGCCTGTCGCTGATCGCAGCCTTCACCCCGCTGATTTTCATGGACGGCATCGTCGGCCGGCTGTTGCGGGAATTTTCGCTGACCTTGACGTTTGCGATCGTGGTTTCAACCGTGGTGTCGCTGACGATCACGCCGATGATCTGTGCCCACTACATCAAGCAGGTCACTTCCCACAATGCGACCTGGTTCGACCGCGTTGTCGAAGGCTCGTTGTCGCGCATCGTGGCGTTCTATGCGCGGACGCTGCGGGTGGTGCTGGGTTTTCCGTTTTTGACGCTGATGGTCTTCTTCGCGACCATCGCATTGACGGTGACGCTCTATATCAAGACCCCCAAGGGATATTTTCCGACCGACGACTCAGGTTTTGTGATCGGCGCCACGCGGGCATCCGCCGATATCTCGTTTCAGTCGATGCTGGGGCTGCAGCAGCAGCTGGCGGACATCGTGATGGCTGATCCGGCCGTGGCGGGGATCGGATCGGTGCTTGGCGGAGGCGGCGGCCCCGGCGGGGCGACCTCCAATCGCGGCATGATGTTCATCTCGCTCAAGCCGCCATCCGAGCGGGCTGGATTGAGCACCGCGGACGTGATCGATCGGTTGCGCAAGAATCTCTTTAGGGTGGCAGGGATCCGGCTGTTCATGTTCGCGGCGCAGGATATCCGCGCCGGCGGCCGACAGAGCGATTCCGACTATCAATACACGCTGACGAGCACTGATCTCGATCTGTTGCAGAAATGGGCGCCGATCGTGGGCAAACGCATGGAGAGCATTGAAGGCATTACCGACGTCTCCAGCGACCGCGATCCCGGTGGCCTGCAATTGACGCTGTCGATCGACCGAAAAGCGGCATCGAGCCTCGGCGTGCGCGTGCAGGACATCGACAACGCGCTCAACAACGCGTTCTCGCAGCGGCAGATCTCGATCGTCTATACCCAGCGCAACCAGTACATGGTGGTGCTGGAGATCGATCCGAAATTCCAGAGCGATCCGTCCAACCTCGAACATATCTTCGTCGCCGGCGCGGGCGGCGCCCAGGTGCCGCTGTCCGCCGTGGTGCATTACCAGCGCGGGTTGTCGGCGCTGGCGGTGTTTCATTCGCAGTCGTTTCCGTCGACCACGGTGTCATTCAATCTGCTGCCCAACGTGCCGCTGGAGGTCGCCACATCGAACATCCAGCGCGCGGTCGAGGAATTGCACATGCCCGAAGGCATTCGCGGCAGCTTTGACGGCAATGCCGGCGATTTCGGCAAGACCAGCGGGCATATGCCGCTCTTGATCCTCGGCGCACTGGTAGCGATGTATATCGTGCTCGGGGTGCTGTACGAAAGCCTCGCCCATCCCCTCACCATCATCTCGACCTTGCCGTCGGCCGGCCTCGGCGCGCTGTTGGCGCTGCAGGTGACCAACACGCCGCTGACGGTCATTGCCTTTGTCGGCATCATTCTCCTGATCGGCATCGTCAAGAAGAACGGCATCATGATGGTGGATTTTGCCCTCGACGCGGAACGTCACCGCGGCTTGTCGTCGGCGGACGCCATCTTCGAGGCCTGCAGCGCCCGGTTCCGTCCGATTCTGATGACGACGATGGCAGCACTGTTCGCCGGCATTCCGCTGGTGATCGCCACCGGCCCCGGCACCGAACTGCGCCGGCCGCTCGGCATCACCATCATCGGCGGATTGTTCGTCTCGCAGATCCTGACGCTGTACACGACGCCGGTGATCTATCTCTTGATCGACCGGCTGCGGCGACGGTCCGGGCCCGCCGCGATCGCGGCGCCCGCGGAATAGCGCCCTCAGATTGGCTTGAGCGATCGACCTTGAGTGGTTGAAGCGCACGTCCTCAGAGCGTATAGCGGGCGGATGTCAAAACAATCCGAGCCTGAGACCGGCGCCGCGGCGGAGGCGATCCCGGACTGTCCGCACTGCCAAAAACCCGTGCCGCTGTGCATTTGCGACAGCATCACGCCGATCGAGAACAAGGTTGCGCTGTTGATCCTGCAGCATCCGCAGGAGCAGGACAGGGCGCTCGGCACGGCGAGGCTGACCGCGCTGCATTTTGCCAATGCGGTGCTGAAAATCGGTCTGTCGTGGCCGAGCCTGTCCAAGGCGCTGGGGCGGCCGGTCCACGATCCCTCGCGCTGGGCGGTGCTTTACCTCGGTTCGGCAAAAGTCGCCGAGCTTGATATCGACCGGGATATCGTCGCGGTCAACCGCAAGGGCGAGATCGAGGAGCACCAGCGCGTCATCCTGAAAGACATCGAGGGCATCGTGCTGCTCGACGGCACCTGGAGCCAGGCCAAGGCGCTGTGGTGGCGCAATGCCTGGATGCTGAAATGCCAGCGCGTCATTCTCGGCCCCAGGCATCCGTCGCGCTACGGAAAATTGCGCCGCGAGCCGCGCCGCGACGGCCTGTCCACCATCGAGGCCGCGGCGATGCTGCTGTCTAATCTCGAAAAGCGGCCCGACATCGCCGAGACGCTGCACGGCAGTTTTGAGCGGATGCTGGCAAAATACCGCGAGGCCCAAAGCGTACTGCCCGAACTCGCGCCCAAACCAAAGCCCAAGCGCGACTACCGCCGCCGCAAGCGCGCTTGATCGGGTGCTGGGCGCGCTGGCATCGACAAAAATGCATCAGTGGCCGTCAATCGCCAGAAGTGCGTTTTGGGCAACGCGACCGTCGCGGCTGTCCAAGTCGCAGAACCCGCTTCCCCGTAGATCTTGCGCCGAGATTCGAGAGCACCGCGCGCGCGGCGCTCTCTCAGGGCTCGATTGCAAGGGGGTTATGATGAAACGGATTGTGGGTGCGGTGATGGTGACGGCGGCGCTGACGGCGCCGGCTTTGGCGGCCGATCTTGGTGCGCGGAGCTATACCAAGGCGCCGGCGCTGGCGCCGGTCAGAAATTGGAGCGGCTTCTATATCGGCGGCAACCTCGGCTATGGCTGGCGCAACGGAAATACGGATTTCTCGTTCTTGCCAACTCCTGCGGCTTTCGGAGACAACAATGGGAGCTTGGGGATCCGATCGACCGGCGTCATCGGTGGCGCGCAGATCGGTTACAACTGGCAGATCGGCCCTCTGGTGACCGGCATCGAGGCGGATGTCCAGGGCTCGGACATCAAAGGCTCAGCTCGCGCGACAGCTACCTTTTTTGGCACTGCGGTTCCGGATCCGCAAGTGGTCCCTTCGTCCGAAACAAAGCTTGCATGGTTCGGCACGGTGCGGGGTCGGCTCGGCGTCACCGTCACACCCGACCTGTTGCTCTATGGCACCGGCGGTCTGGCCTATGGCCGCGTGGACGCTTCGGCAAACACCCACTTGTTCGTTCCGGATGGAAGTCCCTTCGCTGAGTCGCCTGCAAGTGTCAGCAAGACCAAGGTCGGCTGGACCGCCGGCGCCGGCGCCGAATGGATGTTCGCACGTAATTGGTCGGCCAAGCTGGAGTACCTTTACCTTGACCTCGGCAGTGACTCTGCGATTGGAAATGTTACTCCGGCAACTGGATTCCAGGTTGGATACACTTGGCACACCCGGGAAAACATCACCCGCGTCGGCGTGAACTACCACTTCGACTGACGGCGTCCGCGCGACCGCCTGAACCCGTTTCGAGGAAAGCCCGGCAAGTTGCCGGGCTTTTTCCGGAAAATCATCGTGGCCAGGGGATTGCCGTGCCTGGCTGACCCTGCCGACCCGGCGAGAGCGAGCTCTGTTGGCAGTTCCGCCGCGGCGGAAGCGCCATTTCGGCATTGAGACCGGACTTCAGAAATTGGCGACCAACGCGGCGGAGGAGGTTGCCTAAACCCTTGATGGTCTGTAGCAAGTCGGTCCCAAGGGGCCACGTGGCGGAGTGGTTACGCAACGGTCTGCAAAACCGTGTACACCAGTTCAATTCTGGTCGTGGCCTCCACATCAAACCCATTGATTTTACAAAGATACTTTGTTCGCAGGCGGTTCCGTCCGGGATCCATGATCCCCGCCCGGAACTAGCCGCCAGCATCATGGCGCATTTTTTGAAAGATCGGTCGGGGGTGGCCCGCATCGCTATCCGACGTTGTTTCTGGCTGGATAGCCAATGGCTTCCGTGGGGAGGGCAAGCTAGCCGCCAAATAAAAAGACCGCCCAGAGGCGGTCAGGTTTGGAAGGAAGTTGCCCTGTCTTGGCAGGATAATAGCTATTGGCAATTCCCGTGCGGCGAGCGGGTCTGCTCCAACCATAACGGACGTTGATTCGGGCGATTTGGTGTCGCGACCGGAGTAATTTTCGCTTCGTTTCCCAGTAGATTTATGGCCGTGCCTTGCGAGAAGATAGCTTGCGAGAGGATAGGCCGGGTTTGCCGCCGGCATGCCGCTTTTTACCTCGAACGCCTGAACGCAAAACATGGCAAGCTTGCTTTTCAATCGATCAAGAACGACGCTGACCATCAACGGCAAGACGCGAGGATGGGCCGATGCCCAAAAAGGGAATCACGGGCCGTGACGAATGGGTTGTCACCGAAGCCTTGGCAACGGCGCTGGTCGCGCTGGAGCAGCTTCCACCAAAGCACCAGCCGCGCACGCACATGGAAGATATCAGGAAGCTATTGGCCGCCGGTTGCCAGCCCGGAACCGTCACCCTGCATCTCGCCCAGGCCAAGTGCAGGTTGTTTCCGGACGTGGATCCGCTGACCATCTATGAGGAATACGGCCTCGGCGACGGACAAGGCTAGACTGACGAGGCCAAATGAGAACGTGCGCAGCCAGCAAGCCTCGCGCAATCGATCAGAAAGCTCGCGCGGCGACGAGAAAAACCTCGCGCCGGGGCGACAAAAAAATTTCGCGCCGAATCAGGAGACGGCGTTCCAGCCTTCCGGAAACGGAATCAGCGGCCATGCCGATTTGTTGTCGTTGGCGGCCTTCGGCAGCTGATTGAAAGTCGACGGGTGGGCCAAGAAGTCCTCCTCCGGCGCGGGCGCAATGGCCGTTCGCACGGCATCCAGCAGACAATCGAACTCAACTTCACTCATCACGCTCTCCGGGTACGCGAGCGCACGATCTCAGAATACTTTTCCGCCCAGATTGAAATGATCGATCAAATTGTATCGATCCGGCAATCGGAGCGGACTTGGTTACCGATTCTGATTCGCGGTTCAAGAGTAGGCCGGCCCGATCCCAGCTAAATGTGGGCAAAATCACATCCGGTGAAAATTTTTTGACGTATCGCCGTGAATGAAGCGGCGCCGCACCGGCACCGTGGTACCTGCGGGGATACGGTCATGAACTCGAGGTCTTTGCTTGCGGCGACAAGGGGTCGCACCAATGCGGCTGTGGCGCTCGCGCTCCTGCTCGCGCTATTCACAACCGGCTCGGCGCTGGCAGCAACGGCAACGCCGGAACAGAAGAAAGCCTGCACACCCGATGTCTATCGTCTTTGCGCCGGCGAAATCCCGAACGTTCGGGCCATTATCTCCTGCCTGCGGCGGCAGAAGGCGAGCCTCAGCGAGGCGTGCCGGGCGGTGTTCGAGCCGTAAGACGGTTTCGGGCGATTGGGCGGCTGGAAGCGGGGATCGCGTCTAGCGCGGCCCGCCAATGGCGCGGAGCAATCTTCGCAACTGTGAGAGATATGTTGGCTCCCCGGGCTGGAGCCAAAAATACTATCAAGATATTGTATTATATTATTTTATTACAATAATGCCCACTTGATACCCCGATTTGATACCCGCGGTTTCTCCGTGGAGACCCTTCGTTGAGGGCCCCAGAGCCAAGTGCGGAGCAGCCGTGAAAGGGATGTTCTACCAGTGGAACATCCTAAGATAGCGCGACTCTGCCAGGGTGCGGCCACGACCCTGTACACCTACAGATGTCCAAACCTGGAGTGTCGGGCCGAATACGTTGCCGCCCCTCGGACGGACGCGACTCTTCGCAAGCCGAAGTGCATCGAATGCACGTCGCCGCCAGACCGAAGCGTTTCGTCGGTCAGGTCGTGTGCGCTGCGAGGAGGGCAGGGCATGTGTAATCCGGCGAGGATCAGGTGATTTGCAATTCGTCGGTCAAGCGTCCTGGCTGCTCAATCCGCGGCGTCTGCCCGCCACGCAGCACCGAGTTTCCTTCGTAAAGTGTTCGTTGATCGATGGCCGACGGCGCCAGCCAATGCTCTTCCTTCATCTCTGTGTTCAAACCATAGACACTAAGAGCGTTGCTATAGACGACCTGGCGAACGGCATCGGCGCTGACGCCGCGCTGCGCCATCAGGCGCGCAGTCTTGGCAACCGCCAGCGGGTCCGACACGCCCCAATCGCAGGCGGAATCGACGATCAAGCGCTCGGGGCCATAGCTCTCGACGATGATGGCCATTCGTTCGCTGCCCATCTTGGTGTTGGGATAAATCGAAAACGCGCACCAGTATCCGCGGTCGCGAACCTCCCGGATGGTCTCTTCATTGTTGTGGTCGATGACACAGCGCGCCGGATCAAAACCATGCTCCTTCAGCACGTCCATCGTCCGCAATGTGCCGGGCCGCTTGTCGCGATGCGGCGTGTGAATCATGATTGGAAGCTCGAATTCCTTGGCGAGTTCGATCTGCGCCCTTAACGCCTTGTCCTCGAGCGGGGTCTGCTCGTCATAGCCGAGCTCGCCCATGGCGACGACGCCTTCCTTGACCAGAAAGCGCGGCAACGCGTCGATCACCGCTTCCGCCAGGGCTTCGTTGTTGGCTTCCTTGGGGTTGAGGCCGATGGTGCAGTAATGGCGAATGCCGAACTGGCCGGCGCGGAAACGCTCGAACCCGGAAATCAGCGAAAAATAGTCGATGAAACTGCCGACATTGGTGCGCGGCTGCCCGAGCCAGAACGCCGGCTCGATCACCGCGACCACGCCAGCCTTGGCCATCGCTTCGTAATCGTCCGTGGTGCGCGAGATCATATGCGTATGCGGATCGATGATCATGCCGGTGGGGCGGCCGGCGCCGTTGGACGGTTGCGCGGCCGGCCCGGCGTTGGCGGGCGCGCGTCCTTGCGCCAGTTGTTGCACGTCGTCCAACAGGCGCGCCAGCTTCTCGGGCGTCAACCGCCCGTTACAGCAGGGGCAGTTCAGCGCGGTATCTCCGAGCAGTTCTTTTAAGGAACCGGAATCACATGCGAAGGCGCCAAAGGGCGACGAGCCGGTCGTGGTCATTTTTCGAGTGTCCTTACATAGGCGATAATCCTGAGCAACTGGTCCTGCTGCATGCCGCGGCGGAGGAACGACTGCATCGCAGCGCTGGCGCTGCCATAGATGATGGAGAACATGCCTGGGTCGGTCAGCGCCTGCGGATAGACGATGTCTTTGCCGACCAGGGTTGGGCCCATCTTTCCGGTGCCATCAGCGCCATGGCAAACAATACAATTCGTCGTATAATGTTTCTTGCCGTCCGCGACCGCATCAGCATTTCCGCGGTATTCGTTGACGCCGGTGGCGTTGAAGTTTTTCACGGCCGGCATTTCGACCTCCCCGGTCTGCAGCGGGAACGTCATGGGCGAATTGTCCAGCGGACTCTTGAAGTCCGATAGGTCACCGGCAGTGGCCGGTGACAGGCCTAGCGTACCCCCAACGACTGTCAACGCCAACAGCGATACGCAGGGTGCGGAAAAGAAATTCAGTTGCATCGATCGGAGACTATATTTGCCGCTTCTTGAAGAGATTATTGCCGTCATGCCACCCCAGCGTAAGCAAGGTCGCGACGACCAACATCAATGCGGCATTGACCGCGTGAAGTCCGATGCCGGTCGGTAAGCGGCCATCGAGTGCGCGGTGTGCGAGAACGTATTGGAGCGCGATCTGTAAAATTGGCAACGATGCTAAGAGAACGCGGCCGCTGCGGGGCTTCCCGCAAAACCAGGCGAATACCGGCAGCGGCAATACCAGCCACTGAAAAAAGTTGACCCAAATCTTGTGATAGTTCCACCAATCCGGCGCCGTCAGCGACGACATGCCTGCGATGAAGAATTGAATCAGAATGGAAACGGTCAACAATCCTGACAGAAATCTCAGGAGCAGGTTCGCCGTTGCCGGAAAACCATGCCGCTCGCTCATGCCAGATCGCGCCATTCGAGTTTTTCTGATTCTAATCTCGCCTGAAACTTCGCGACTTCTTCCGGCGGCAAGCTTCGAGGGTACGGCGCTCCCCGCAGCGCGAGAGCGATCGCGAGGCGTTCTCTGTCGTTGCCTGCATTCCAGCCATGCGCTAATGCTGCAACGCCTTCGTCATCGGCGTGCGGCGCGACGCATCGCCATAACTCTCCACTGACGGGGCGCTCCGCCGCCCAACGCTCCTGGGCCAGTCCGACCAGCATGCGCGCGAGCCGGGGATTAGCGCGTTCGTCCAATCCCTGGATCGGCCAAAGCGTCGAGCCGATGAAAAACGCTTTCACCACCATCTGATTCCACGCGTCTTCCGCAAAGGTCTCTCGCGGATACGGATTGCGATGGGCGACAGCCTCGAACACCGGCTTCATTCCGGAGCGCACCGCTTCGCGCGCGCGCGGTTCGATCAGCGCCGCGTTGGGGTAAAGCGGAAGCCCGCGGCACAGTGCAATCAGTTCATTGATTTCGGCGGTGGTGCAGAAGCTGTCGAACCGCGCCGCGAAATCGGCATCATTGCCGCCATGACTGCCCGCCATCAGCGCGACACGCGCCAGTTGATCGATGCTCCAGTCGCTGAGATCTAGCCCTGGACGCAACGCTTCCGCACGCGCCAGATCGGCCGCCGGCAGCGCCAGATCGGCTTTGCCGAGCCGGCGTGGCGCCAGACCGATCGCAACGCTCAGCGGCCGCTCATTCGAGGCCTTCGCCACTTCATTGATGGCGCCTCGAAACCAGGCAGCGCCGCGCTCGTCCGTCCGTTCGGAGATCCACCCATCGGCAAGTGCGAGAAATTCATTCAGCACGGCAGTCTCTTGGGTTTTTGTGAGGATCTGAACGGGGGCATAATACCCTTCATGTGCCGGGAATCGACCTCTGAAAAAGCCGCGTCAGCGGATAGCCCACTGCGCAGGCCGCGACGATGAAGATACCGCCGCCGGCGGCCGCAATCGCCAGCGCATCGACCAGACAGATCGCTGCGATCAATCCGGATACTGCCAGCGGCACTGCGCCCTGCACGGGCTGCTTCGCCAGCAACCAAATCGCAAACGCGTCGGCCGCCAACAGCAGGACGAAAGCCGCAATGACCATCCATCCGCTTAACAGAACCGGCAGCGCTGCGAACAACGGCACGGCCAGCAGCGCCAGCGGCCAGAGGTTTTCCGCGCGGTCGAGGCTCTCCTGCTTGGCCGCATAGGTGATGCCGGCCACATGGCACGCCAGCGCGACCGCGCCGATGATGGTTGCATTCGAGACGCCGCCGGTCGCCGCAACGCCGGTTCCGATATAGACCAGCGCACGGCACAATCCCATCACGACCGGGCTCAGCACATTTCCCTTGTGCCAGACATCGTAGAGCACGATCACGCCGGCGAGCAGCAGGCCGCACAGGATCGCACGGGGACCAAACGACATCATCAGCGCGACGCCGAGCGCCAGCAGGCCAAAGCCGATCGACAACACCGAGCCGGCGCGAATTTCACCGGCATCAATCGGACGGCCCGGGCGGTCGCGCGCATCGATGGCGCGGTCGAAATAATCGTTGAGATACATGCCGCCGACGTAGAAAGCGGTCATCGCGAGAGCGATCAGCGCGATTTCGTTCGGAGACTGTGCGCCCCCGGCGATGACGGCGCCGGCCAGAACGTTGGTCCAGACCGTTGGCACGTTTGAAATCCGGCCGAGACGCAGCAGCGTCGACAAACCGGGCATTGCGGTGGCCGTCATGCTCATCCGACGAGTTCCTGCATGCAGAATGAAATCTCGCGCGCGATATCGGCTGCCT
>Ga0137362_10003465_pt1 | contig 10551 bp, 13 predicted proteins | sample MadtaG_2_FD_104801 | JGI IMG/M metagenome (GOLD analysis project Ga0137362, IMG submission 104801) | Vadose zone soil microbial communities from Angelo Coast Range Reserve, California, USA - Mad1_100_16 metaG | ecosystem: Environmental > Terrestrial > Soil > Vadose zone | place: USA: California... | reverse complement strand
TTCCAAACTTCAATCATTCTCTGCCATTTCTGTATGGTGTCACATGGAAAAGTAGCAGTAAACTCGTCGTGAGTTTTCTGCTGCCTTTGTGACATTGTGATGGCCTCCGTGAGGAGGCCCAAGAGACCGGTACCTAAACACAAGTGGTACATGAGTAATGCAAATGGTCAACCACTAGCATGAAACACCTACCAAATCCCATAATTTTTTGCCAGTTCCAGGTGCTGGCATGATTGTCCAATGTGTCCAGGCATGCCCCGGGGCCCATCTCCTTCGTGCTCATGCTCACAGGGTTGATGTGAGCCCACCATCGTTCCAGATCTTCGCCATCTGTACACACCATGTATGGTTGGTAGTTGAACGAGAAATTTGATTGGCAATTGAGACCATGTGCCGATATGTGGAATTTAGGAATAGCAAATCAGAGCATTTGAATTTGTGTGTCTGACAGCTGCATTGAACTGGGAAGTTGGGCCAGGCACTGTGACATATTCCGGGACCATTGGCAAGCGATGTCGTATGAAAACAGTAGGAGTTCGTTTCTAGAGCCGATCAATGAATTGAATAGAATGAAATCCATATTTGCGTATCTATGATTGGTTAGTCAACTCATTGTGCACACAGCCAGTAATTTGACAAGATGCTCAAACCTTTCCCCTTTCTGAAGGTTCCCCATTCTGTTCTTTCTGACAAGACCATGGCATGCACATACAACACCACCGACACTGGTTGTGGTATAACCTTGAGAGAAGCACGTATTTGCGTGATCAACTGCATGGAGTTCGGAGCCACAAAGGTTTGGCTATCAATGAATTAGAAGTCACCTATCGCCAGAGAAATGTGAAGACATACCTCCTTCTGATATCTGTGTTTCTGGATATGCTCCTGATAAGGCTCATTTGGGACCCAATAGGCCCAACCATCACCCAGCGGAGGGTCATCCTCAATACCACGTGCCTTATTCTTCAGATGGAAATTTGTGTCAATCATCAAATTCAGTGAATATAACCATCTGGGGGTAATTTGAGAACCGCATGCTGTTGTGCCTTATACGCAATCTGTATATACTTACCTCTGATTTTCAGGGGCGTCAAACCAGTCCGGTGGGATGTTGCGGTTTGGATGGGGACAGGCCGGACATTCCACAGCACACTGTCCCAGCTGGGTTCCCTTAGTGCCAGTGGGATCGTGTGTGTGACCAGATCGTTTCAGTAATTTGAGATGACACCACAGGCAGATGATGGTAAGAAATTGGCGATAGTATTGCTACATTAGTTTAGTTAGATCGCATCTGCCAGATGTTCAAGGCCAATCTTACTCATCTTTATATCTGATATACCAGTATTATCCATCTTATGCTGAAGAGCGCAGAAAAATTCATATGCCAAGATTTTGCCCTGTAATGTAAGAAGGTGGAACGTGTTGAGGACATCAAAGGTGAATGCGCCCTGTGGCCTTGTGATGGTCAACAGGAAGAAACAGAATCGGAGGAGTTGGATATGAGTTGCAGAGCCTCCGAATGTATTGTGGCAGGTACAGAACTGGATATTGACTGTGTGGATACCAGAGAGATCAACGATGACAATGTCTTCCTGGACAGGACTGGGGCAAGGACATGATTGGCCACTGTGACCAAGCTGAATTATTAGGCCTAGCTCCTGCAACGAAGTCTTTTCATAAAAAAAGCCTGTCCAATGCTAAAAGTGTTTCAGACACTAGATACCAATAAAGATAAGTTGCCATACCTTGATCTGATGGAGAGGCATGAGGCGATGACAACTGACCAAGCACTCCTGGCAGTAGTGCATGCGGTAGGCACAATCAGAACACGAGAATTCACCTATATTACTGCAGTCTGCACAGTAAGTTTCCTCCATTCCCTCTCATCCATCGTGGCGGAGCATCTCCTGGAGGTAAGTGTCTTGATAAGTGAGCCATTCCTCCATGGCTTTGGTGCACCTTCGTTGTTTGGGTTTCTCTTCTCCCTCAGTATCAGCCACAGCAGGATCATTGTATTGTATATCAGTTTGATCTTCAATATATTCGGAAAACAAGTTGTTGGATTCTGGGTATTTAGAGGGCAGCACTCTGAGAGTTTCTGACACTGATGTAGCAGATACTGTATGCTGAGCCTTTGACAAGTGTGACTGATTGTCATTGCGATGAAATCTGATAATGCGCCCATGCAGGGCATATGGACGACTGATATGGAGACTTGTTGAGGATTTCTTTTTCTTTGAGGTCGTCATTGGAAGTTGGAAGTGTATGTGTTGACTTGGCACATTTCATCTACATCCCACTACCACTAACACTGGGACCACCCAATTGTACTGTGTTTGAAGGTGCCCCATGACTATGTTACTTTTGAATTGCCCCCTTGGCTGCTCTCATTCACAATTTCTACCTGGTGCGTGCTATATCTCAACATCTGAGTCCATGGACATCAAATGGGCCTGCTAATCTCACATAGGCTCGCTCTTGAAATTGGGCCAGAGACAGGACTTTTGTTGCAAGGCCACACGGCCCACACAGCCTGCCTCCATGTTTGAGCTTTCACATTCCCTTATTCTGTGAGAGCCTCTGCTCCATACATTTTGTACAATTATCCTTGGAGAGGTAGGGCCATGTTGTCATATGTTTGCGATTGTCCTCCAGTAAGTGGTCATCTAAGCTTCGGCATACTAGACCTCACTCATGTGTTCAAATCTTACTCCAATTCCCGCTTATCGAATTCCTGGCAATGTTCTGTGATGTGTTCTACATTCCTGACTCCGCAGTTTGCCTCATCTCTGGTGACGCAAACTATAACTCGCATTTTTACCCCCAGCAAGGTCACTGTTTCATCTCCAATGCTCAAAACACCACACTCCCAATTGCAAACTTTCATTCTTTCCAATTTTCTCTGTAGTCCTTCCCTCTTCCATCTCATTTCCCTCTTATGTTCATACTGCGTCCCATGTACCAGACGTTGGGATGTGGCACAGACGTCTCGGCCACTGCGTCCCTGTGCAGTAATTGACCATGGCTCACTCAAATGTCATTGAAGGTGTGCCAATTGATGTTCCCTCACCACCACTGATATGTGAACATTGCACCCTCAGCAAACAGTCCCGTTCATCTGTTCTGAAACTGGGGGAGGGTACAAAGCATTCTCTGCGGATTGGTCATCCACAGCTCTGTGGCATAAGGTATGATCAATGAGATTGTGATCTTCACCAAGTACTGGTGTTAAGGTACCAATCATCCAGCTGAAGGCTGAATCCCGTTTCAACTTTAATGTTTGCTTCCACTCTAATTAGGTGCACACTAGTACACTTGCTAACTAGAGTGCGTGGCTCTAAAATGGGAATCAGCCTGAAATGTTGTGCCTTTTATAAGGCACTGGTTGGGCCAACATTGACGCAATTCTCTTAGCCTTTTTCTTAGTGCACCATGCCCAAATCATCAAGCTTCAAGTTCAAAAAAAGGGGTCAGAAAGGATGGACCACACCAGACCAACAGGACTGGCTTCAGGTGCGGATCCCCGCATACCTTGCTCTGAGGGCCTCGGGACAATCCTGTCTCAATATGTTCTGGATTAAATTGTACAACGGTTGGTTTAAGTGCTGGCCAAATGGATCTACAGATGATGAAGAACAAAAATTGGTATGTATTGTCATTCAACCTGGGTCAGAGCTAATTGATTCCCCATTATAGCACCTTAGACAATGGTATAACAGTCACACTCATGGCCTAACCACTCCTGTGATTTGAAGAAAACCACTCAATCTCACAAAACGAACAAAAAGGAAGCTCTCTGCCCTGCAGGCATACATGCAGCTTTATTACAACAAGAAGCTGAAGGGCATTGTCGACGCCAAGTGGAAACTGTACATCGCCGAGAATCCCAGCATGGAAAAAAAGAAGGGTGAGACTCTCAAGCATCGCAATGCCATCATCAGAGAGATTTTCAATGTTGAGACTGATGAGGTCAAAGTGGCAGTCGAGAAGAGGTGTGAGGAAGGTGGTCTCTCTGACAATGAAGATATTGAACTCGATGGCGATGGCAACGATGCTGTAGATGCAAACGAGCAGCTGCGTCATATCAAGGCTAATGACTTACAAAGGAAAGTATTTTTACATTTTCTAAGTGGGTGTTGACAAATACAGCCTTTTAGGGCTCAATCACGTCTGAGATGTACGATCGAAGGTGCCCTGGAGGAAATCCAGAAGGAATGTGGGCTTGTGGGATTCATCATTGTTGGTGGGCCCAAGCCGAAGTGTGGGGGTGATGTAATGATCATGTCATGCGTACTCTTCACTCTTCTTATGTTGTGGCAACGATTCTCATTATTTCTAGGGCTCACACGGGTACAACCAATCTTGGTCTCAATTTCAGACAAGTGCACAGTGGATGGAAGACAGATATCAAAGAACCGTTTGTTGCATACCTCAACAATGTTTTCAGTGTGTCTCCATTGGTCTTTTATATATTAACATCCATTAATAGCCACCCAGCTCGTGAAATGTGCCAGGCTTCTGCATTGATGGGCAGCACATTGACGCAAGATCCCAGGGAGCTATCAACCATGGCAGGAGATCGATTGCACCCTAACATCAACTCAGATGATGCCAAGAATGAAATGGTCGACTTGGAGGGTCTAATGACAATGCTGGATGACGATAGACTATATTGTTGTGACAGCTCCAATATTAGTTCTGAGAGGTTAGTCAATTGTATCTTCTATCTACAGTGCTGATTTCTTTGTAGTGATGAGCATGGCTCTGACAACAAATCCGAACAAGACGAACCCAAACCAGACAAAGTTGACGCTGCACCCAAAGTCAACACCGCACCCAAAGTTGATGTGGCACCCAACGTCAATGTGGCACTCAAAGTTGACGCCACATCCAAAGTCAACGCCTCATCCAAAGTCGATGCTGCATCTGAAGTCGATGCCGCACCCAATGTTGATGCCGCACCCAATGTTGATGTGGCACCCAAAGTTGATGCCGCATCCAAAGTCAACACCGCATCCAAAGTCAATGCCTCATCCAAAGTCGACGCTGCATCCGAAGTCAACACCACACCCAAAGTCAATGCCACACCCAATGTTGATGTGGCACCCAAAGTTGATGTGGCCCCCAAAGTCAATGCCACATCCAAAGTCGGCACAGCATCCAAAGTTGATGCTGCATCCGAGGTCAACGCCACACCCAAAGTTGATGCCACACCCATCATCGATGTGGCACCCAAAGTTGACATGGCCCCCAAAGTTGATGCCACATCCAAAGTCAACGCTGCATCCAAAGTCAATGCTGCATCTAGTGTCAATGCCACATCCAAAGTTGACACTGCTCAGAAAGTTGACATGGCATCCGAAGTTAATGTGGCATTAGTAACCCCATTCTCCTGTTTAGGTTCGGGTGTGGTGTCAACTTCAGATGCCATGTCGACTTTGGATTTGTTGTCATTGCGTGATGACTGGCCACAGTGGTTAATTGACAGAATTGACTACTTGCAGATCATCTCAACAGCAGAAAGTTGGGCCACCTTACTTGCAAGCTTCGTGAAGTTCAAAAGAAGTCTCAGGTACACTAGTACAGTAAGCAAACACCGGCTATGACATGTCAAAAGCTGACAAATATAATAAAATAGGGAAGGATCAACAATAAGAACAGGCCAGTTGAGGTCGCTACATGGTTTAAGAATGGCCGGAAATATGTCATTACACCCAAAATAACCAATCTCGACAAGTATAAAGCATCATGGCAGAAATGGTGGCAAGGACTGCAGCCGGAATGGCATCTACTGGATGATGAAACCTTTTCGCAGAAGGTACCTGACATAGGTGAAGAGTGGGAGGGTCTTCGATGGGGTGGACCCAATGGGTTCTTTGTGATAATCTTGGCATTTTCTTGGTGGGTAGAGGCAATGGATGGCAGAGTTGATGATATGGGATTGCACAATGGATTGGATGACTTGACTTGGGTTGTACAGTGCATGGCTGACATGCCTGCAATGCCTGATCCGACAACTGGAGAAAAGCACACTCAGGAAGATGAACCAGACACCTTGATAAAGAAGTGGCATGTACTCTCATTTCTTATTACTTCTCAAGCTAATGGAGCAAATATCACAGGAGGAAAACAAAGTGAATTTGAGAATTCGTCGTAGCAGGCATTAGCTACATATACCCCTTTAATTTTCACTGGTACATAGAATTAGTCACTGCTAAGAAGCTTTGAAAATAGTGAATGTGGAGATACCTGTTTAAAGTGTCGTCTTCATGTTTGTTTTGTGTGAGGTCGGTCAGAGTCGGGGGTGGGGGGTTCGGCAGCCCCTGACTTCTGCCAAACCCAGTGTCACCCTTGCTGCATCACCCTACCTGCCCTGCCAGCATAATTTGCTCTGCCGGCTGCATCTATGCACCTTCCTGTGCACCGTTGGCAACTCATCGTCTACAAACCCAACCTTGAGCATGTTGACTGCCAAACCCTCCATAACCACCATCGACGTTCTTGCTTGGCTCAGTTGCACAACATTCGACGATATTGGGGAAGCCAGTATGATCGTTATTTCCACTCACTTGTGTCGTCAATGCCCATTTTTAGGATTTGGCTACCCTTAATGCCCTCCCACTCCCGGGGGCTGACCCTTGCAGCACCAACAAGACAACAAGACTGAGAGTGAGCTGGCACGTGCCTTTGCTATCATCTTTACCACCCAGCAGCAGTTTTGTATCTTCAATGTTCTTGCTATATGGTTCCCCTTCTTACAGAGATTTGTACATCCTCCTCTTCAACTGAGATTCTCCTTCGAGTGTTTATGGATGAGCTCTAGTGCCCAAAGTCCCGCACTATGCGAGAAGCCCAAGCTACAATGCAGTGTATAGGCACGCAACTTATCAATGAATGCAAGGTTACGATTTCACAAGATTTACCTAAAAGCAACGTTTCATATCCTGTGACATCCTCTCCGTCCTTGGTGCATGACCCATCTCTGCGTGTACCACCTGTTCTCTTACCTATAGTACATGTCTACTAGTTCGTGTGAATGCTGCGACTTCAGCTTCTCAAGCCCTCACCCACTCCGAGATGCTTTCCCAGATTTCTACTTTTCTCTCTGTGGGTCATGAAATAACCACATCTGCTCTTACATGGACACTTTACGCCCTTACATGTGCCCCTGCTGCACAAACACGATTGCATGCTGCACCCCGCTCGAACTATGCTATGTGTCATCTATCCTAGCTGCATTGCAAGACATTTGATGATGCTGCCCTTCATGAGATCGCTGACATCATCTCGAATGGCTGGCTGTCTCTTAGAAATCATGAACTTCAATGTTGAAGTGCGTATACAAGTTTCCATGTCACTTCTTACTGATATGTCTATTAGGGCCAACAGTATACGTGCGTGGGAGAGCTTTTTTATGTTGCTAACTCTTACGAATGTACTCAATTATCTCAAGGTGCAGAAGGTCGACATCACCAAGGTACATCTTGCTGTATTACTGACATTATTTGTGTTGACAATTGACCTAGCTGACCAAGAAATTTGGTCTTGCAAAGGTTAAGGAGACGCTGAGGGACATTGCAAATAGCTGCTATGATAGTTTGGTTGAAAATAGAAGGCAGAAGGCTACATTGTCCTTGAGTGTGGTCTCGCTACGATCCCTCTTGTTGGCCTTGATGTTCCCTTCCACTCATGCTACCCTTCATCTGGTGTCATGCCCTTTCGGGGATGTGAGTCAACTACTCTTCACATCTGTATATGGCTAAGTGGTCTATTCCAGATCCTTCGAAGATCCCCACAAATCTCTTGGACCCATCCCTTCTTGAGAGGGTGTATATCCCCAACTTGGTCACCTCACCATCCACTATCAGCAAGGCTTATACCGAGCTCATTGGGATGCACCTGAGCGGCAGCAGAAACTTGCATGGGTTCTCCTTGTTGAACTGCTATCGTACCAGTTTGCATCCTCAGTGCGCTGGATCGAAACCCAGGACCTGTTCTTCGAGCAATACAAGTTTGGGCACTTCATTTCTATTAGTCCATTCCCAACACTCACTGGCATGGCTATCCTACACCCTCACAGCTAAATACGAGACCAAGGATGACTCGACTTGTCATGTTCACCAGATCTTCTGTGCTTCCAAGGGCCAGAATGAGATCTATTATCAATTTGAAGACAAACAGGAGGCAACCTCAGAGCCAGATGCGCCTGTTGAAGCCGCAAATCCTGTTCCTGCTCCAGTGGCTGCTGCTCCAGTTGTAATTGCCGCCCCTCCTCTCCTGCAACTTCTGGCCCTGGTAGCAGCAATCGACAATGTCAACAATGTTTTTTTTTCATAGTGCAATTAACACTCCAAATATTGGAGATACTTTTGAAGCATTCTTGGCTGCTGCGAAGGCTCTCAGCTCGAATGCACCAAACATGAGTCATTCTTTTGTTCTGCCTGGGGCCTCCATGTACGTGATATACTTTGGATGATTTTCAGGTTTCCAACAGCAGCCCAATAACAGGTGGTGTGGATGCAGTGGTGACTGCTATGCCCATTGCAACGCCAAGCATGACCACATCTTAATCAATTCGTCCTTGTCCTCATCAGCAAGCCACTGGCACCTCGTTACCATTCTGATTCGTGCCATCGACATCCTTGCTGTTATCGTCTTGGAAGCTGAATCAATCAAGTCAGGTGTGAGCCTGGTGACACTTGGAGACATATTTGTCTTACATCTACAAGGGTGAGCTGATTCTCTCAAATTTGGTGTAGATGTAGACTTATAAATGGATTAGTGCTGAAGCAGGTACATCCTAATACTGGTATTTCCTACAAAGTGATGGTGATTCTCAATTCCTTTGTCAATGTCATTTTTGAGTGAATTGCCCCTGAGGCTTCTAGTGTGTTACCTCATGTAGTAATCTGATGTTGGTCTAACCAGTGTGTCAGAATTGGCTGTGTACTCCAAAAAATTGACTATCTTCTCATGGGAGATCCAGACTACTGTTTGTCTGATCTTTCCTGTTGAACTTTCTAAGCACACAATTTCTGAGGGTACCAAATCCATCATTAAGGTATAGGCCACTCCAGTCTTCTTGGGCTCGCCTGCTGTGACTGAATGTTTATGCACCTTTTTCTTTGCAGGCTGAGTACCACTTATGTTGCCATTTGGCTTTGCAGACACCTTCATGTCTATGCTTGACACCTCAACACTGTACAACACTATCTCATCATCTTTGGCATGCTGCTCAGTATGGAGGGCCATATGGGCCTTCATTCTGCAGATGACTACTCCCATATCCACATCAGGGAGCAGTGGGCATTTCAGCCCAGTGTGCTGGAGATGGAGCAATACTGGCCTTGTGACATGCACCTCATGCATCATGACATTACCAAGAGTTGTATTTGTCTCTACTTCTGGTCCAATCAGCTGCAGGTTGGTTGGTCAAGAGAGAAAGGAATTCTTTGTATTATAGTAGATGAATGATACTGTAAGATAGAGGATGTACTTGAGTACATTACAAGTGCTTTGTTCAGCAAGATGGAGGACTCAAGTGACCCCAATACCTACCCTCACATGAAACTGTGTTGCTGCAAATGGCAACTGGTCCATGTGGCAACCAGTTGTGACCAGTCTTATGTAATCTTGGTGAACCATGCAACTGGCAACTGGACTGGTCACAATAAGAGGCAACTGGCAACTGCAGCAGTTGCCAGTCTTTTATCAGTCCAGAAACTGGACTTTAAAACACTATACATTATTTGGAAGTAAAACTACATTACAGCAAGGTCATTTGAAAGTAAAACTATGGTACAGCTACATCATTTGAAAGTAAAACTACCACACAGCAATGCTATTTGATAGTAAAACTACTGTACAGCTACATCCTTTGAAAGTAAAACTACCATATAGCAAGGTCATTTGAAAGTAAAACTATGATACAGCTACACCATTTGAAAGTAAAATTACCATACAGCAAGGCCATTTGATAGTAAAACTACCATACAGCTAGATCCTTTGAAAGTAAAACTATGATACAGCTACATCATTTGAAAGTAAAACTACCATACAGCAAGGTCATTTGAAAGTCAAACTATGGTACAGCTACATCATTTGAAAGTAAAACTACCATACAGCAAGGTCATTTGAAAGTCAAACTATGGTACAGCTACATCATTTGAAAGTAAAACTACCACACAGCAAGGTCATTTGAAAGTAAAACTACTGTACAGCAAGGTCCTTTGAAAGTAAAACTACCATATAGCAAAGTCCTTTGAAAGTAAAACTACCATACAGCAAGGTCATTTGAAAGTAAAACTATGGTACAGCTACATCCTTTGAAAGTAAAACTATGGTACAGCTACATCCTTTGAAAGTAAAACTATCATACAGCAAGGTCATTTGAAAGTAAAACTATGGTACAGCTACATCCTTTGAAAGTAAAACTATTATACAGCAAGGTCATTTGAAAGTAAAACTATGGTACAGCTACATCATTTGAAAGTAAAACTACTATACAGCAAGGTCCTTTGAAAGTAAAACTACCATACAGCAAGGTCATTT
>Ga0137362_10003460_pt1 | contig 10559 bp, 10 predicted proteins | sample MadtaG_2_FD_104801 | JGI IMG/M metagenome (GOLD analysis project Ga0137362, IMG submission 104801) | Vadose zone soil microbial communities from Angelo Coast Range Reserve, California, USA - Mad1_100_16 metaG | ecosystem: Environmental > Terrestrial > Soil > Vadose zone | place: USA: California... | reverse complement strand
TCTTTGCTGCGTGAGACTAATTGGCCGATAGAAGGCAGAACCCAATTGGAATAAAAGCGAAAGAGCGGACCAAAGAGCCGTCCGCGCGGTTGCGAGAATTCGAGAATCGCCACTTTGCCCCCCGCGCGCGTCACGCGGGCAATTTCCGACAAGCCCAAGTCAGTGTCCGTGACGTTTCGCAGACCGAAGGCGACGGTCGTGATTTGAAATTGGCCGTCCGCGAAAGGCAATTGCTGGGCGTCCGCCTCCAAGAAGCGAATGCGGTCTCCTGCTTGTCGGCGGCGGGTCTTTTGCTCAGCTCGAATGAGCATCTCATGACAGAAATCGGCGCCGATAATCGGCGCCCGGCCTCCAGCGGCGCGATTATAAGCGAGGGCCAGATCTCCTGTTCCGGTGCACAAATCGAGAATCGGCGCGGTTCCCTCCGGTGCCGCCAGCCGAGTCGTCCGCCAGCGCCAATAGCGATCCACATTCAGGCTCAGCAAGTGATTGAGTAGATCATAACGAGGCGCGATGTCCCCAAACATTCGCCGGATGCGTGTCTCCCGTTTATCGAGCAAGGAGGTGGCCATGACTTATTTCGAAAATTAAACAGGAGGAAACAGAGAAAACAGAGAAAAAGGCTATCTCGATTTTCTTTGTTTTTTCCTGTTGAAATTATAATGAAGTTAAGGCTTTTGTTTCTCTATTTCTCCTGTCTTGTCCCGTTCCATTCAGACTGAGGCATCGGGTATCATCCGCCTTCCTTTTGTGAACGATTCCTAATAAAATGCCGCGACAGGACCGGAACCCCGTCCACCGGAAACCAAAGGCATGGATAGCCTATTTCTTCGACGTCCTCTCTCCATGTTTCATACAGAGCTTGAGCCGCTCCCGTCCGGGAGAGCGCCCGAATCTCCTTCCTACGTGCAGCAAAAATACTACTGGCTGGTCGCACTGCTGGTCGTGACGGTGGTTCGCTTCGTCATGGCGTGGGTCATTCCCATTAGCCCTGAAGAGGCTTATCATTGGAATTTCGCCCGGCATCTGGATTGGAGCTATTACGATCATCCGCCCATGCTGGCCTGGGCCATCGCCCTGGGCCGGCTGATTCTGGGCGATACCGAGCTTGGTGTTCGGCTTCTTCCGGTGATGTTTTCGATAGGAACGGCAGTTCTCTTGGCCGGACTGGCTCGGCGATTTTACGGCGACCTGGGCGCCGCTTGGACCGTCGTGCTCCTGGCTCTCAACCCCTGTGTGCTCGTGATCGGAGGCTGGGGATTTCCGGACGCGCCGTTGCTTTTTTTCTGGTCGCTGACCTTGGTGCTCGTTTGGCGGTCGTTGGAAACGGGCCAAGGCATGTGGTGGCTGGGCGCGGGGGCAGCTCTCGGAGCGGCCATGCTGTCCAAGTACACAGCCGCTTTTTTGGTGCCTTCGGTCTTTTGTTATTTGCTCTTTTTCCGCCAGCACCGCCACTGGCTGGCGACTCCTTGGCCCTACCTCGGAGGCGTGGCCTCGCTGCTTGTGTTTTCGCCGGTTTTCTACTGGAATTGGGCGCATGATTGGGTCTCGTTTCGCTTTCAAAGCACGGCCCGGCTCTCGGCCGCCAATGATTTTAGCTGGCGAGCGGGCGGCGTCTTCCTGGGCGAGCAATGGCTCGCCATCCTGCCTCTCACACTCCCTCTGGGCATCGCGGCCCTCTGGCAAGCGCTCAAGTGCCGTCGGACCGACGAGCGATTTCTCTTTTGGCTGTTCTTGCCCATGATCGCGTTCTTTTGGGCGTTCGGCTTCACGCCCAGCTATCACGTCCTCTGGGCGCTGCCCGCATATCTCTCACTCACGGTGCTCATGGCCGGGGCGGTCGTTCGTCAAGAAACTTTCGTGGCCAAGTGGTACCGGCGTGGGATCAAGGGCATCGTGGCCGTGGCGGCGTGTGTGCTGGTCTTGGGAGTGACGCATGCCGCCTGGGTGATTCCGGGAATCTCACCCCTTCGTGAAACCTACGGCTGGGAAAAAATCGCCACTCGCGCCAAAGCCGAGCGCGACATGCTTCTGGCGAGCCGGGTTGCGTTAGCGCCCGGAGTGGCGAGCAACCCAAAGATCATCAAGGATGGAGAATCGAGAATCGAGAATGGCGATTCATTCGATCCTTCATCCTCCATCCTCCATCCTCGATCCTCCATCCCCGATCCTCAAACTTCGCCCGGTATTTTTTTCCTGGCCATCGGCAACCGCTCCTATCCCTGTCCCAGCCAGCTGGCATTTCACCTGAACGATCCTGAAAACGTCCACGGCAGCAGTCTTTTGGGCATCCGCAATTTGCAGTATCAATTCTGGTCCGACCCGGAAAAGCTTCACGGCCAAGACGCCGTCATTGTGCTCGAAAGCGGCACGGGAAATCCCTGGACCCTGACCATTGCGGCCAAGCATTTTCAATCCATCGAACCCGCCGGCGAAATCGTCCTGTCCATCGGCAAGCTCCCTTTCGGCCCAAAACGCCAAAGGCGTTTCTTTTTCTATCGAGCGCGCGGATACCGGGGGCTGCAAGAGGATGCGAGCCCCTGATGCTGAGGCGCAATATCTATGATTGTGCCTGGTTGTCGGGTAAAATCTGTATGTAGGCGACCAATCTTTCGCGCGATTAAGAGGGCGGATCATGCCATTAACAATCGAACTTCCAATTCCCGAACAAGACTGGCTAGAGCAGGCTAGTCGGCGGGAAAAGAACGGTGTGATTGGCCAAAATCGCATTGAACAAACAGAAGATCTATATGCAGCCGAGTGGCAGAAGATCCTCCAAGAAATCGACGAATTTCGCACATTAGGCGACAATTGGGACGGCTTAGGAGCCAAGGCGCCATCGAATGATTTGCTGGATTCGGCCATTGGGCTGGCTCGCATCTGGTGCGGCCGTGACTTGGTACCGCCGACTCGTGTCCTTCCGGGTACAGCGGGAACCGTAGTCTTCGAGTGGCAAGGTGACGCGGGCGCGTACGGCGAAGTCGAAATTGATCGCCCCCTTCATGCCGACGTGATGCTCGTACGGCCCGGACAGCCGACCAAACATTGGGAGCTGCCCGACGCATAAGCTCGCGTCTCGAGCCTTGTGACTGCTAGATTCGAAGCCGACCTTATGGAAGACGAACTTCAACCGGTTGACGAGGGCGAGTTCGTCTATCGGCGAATCCCCCAAAAGTTTTATGATCCCGAACTGCCAGTACCGATTCCGCCCCTGGCTTTTCGCCCCAATCAAAATGACACGACCGGCATTTCCGTCTTTCGATCCCGCTTCGTGAAGCCCGCTGAGACCTTGACCGGCGTCGATGCGGATAAACGAAATACCTACTTTGTCGCGCAGCTTGCTGTTTCGGATTTGAGAAAGCTGGGTTTGACAGTGCTTCCCGAACCTGATCCGAATGGACCGGCTGGGCATGCGGTAATCCCGGAATTGAACTGGAAGGCCTACCAAGCAAACAAGCGAGACCTACGAGAAATCCAATTAAGACTAGGCAAGCTGGCTGGTGAGGGAATCGTGCTCCGGCCCAACTGAATGTCTTTGGCGAGCTGGGCGACCTACCAATTTTCGTGATCACCCGTATTAAGGGAGTTAGCCGATGACTACCCCTGGAGTTGACCCGCGGAGTCCGGGACGCCAGGCGCGAGACGAGCAAATCGCCGCTGAAAAACCACTGGCGCCTCTGGATTTACCTGCGGACGCGCCCACGTCAACCGTCGAAGCTCACCTTGCTAGGCATCTTAAACGTCCCCTGGCAGTGGCCGGTGTCGTGGAAAACGGCCTGGTACGTCCCCTCGATCCGGCAGTGAGACTCGCCGAACATTCGCGGGTTATCATTGTGGCGACGGAGTAGCCGTGACGGGGGAGATACCAAACCGGAATCGCCAATTCGCCAACCCCGCCCGCCAATGCACGAGGCCCTCCGCCCGCCTTCCTGGCCATCCCGCCCGCCAAATCAGTGAGGCAGTACTCGCATCGTGCCCGTGCACGCTCTTCCACCAAGGCACACAACCTGGACGCCGAAAGTTCACGCCGTCGTTTGGGCAAGTCCGGTTCCTCATGGAGTTACCAAGTGCCGGCGTTGACGGGCCAACGTGCGCGCGTTCTCCAGCGTCAGAGCCTCGGCTTCCTGGACGAGGGACTTCAGCTCGCTTTGCTCCGCCTTGGTCAATCTTCTGTCATTGTTTTTGGTCATGAGAAGGTCAAGACGGGTTTGCTTCCTGGCGGGAAAGCGACGCAGCCGCTGTTTTGCCGGCTCAAAGGTGATCAACTCCGAAAGCGGCACTCGGCACACTTGGCAAATGACACCGGCAACGCGCAAATCCAAGCGTGCTACCGGCTCCCGGTCATTGCTCAGCCGGTAGAGGCTCTTGAGATTGACATGAATGCCCTTTCGCTCGATTCGCTCCAAGAGCCGGGGTACCGTCAATCCTTGGTCGGCCAGAACTTGCTTCAGACGGGAATAGGCCTGTAGCATCTTTCTTACCTCCAGACGGTATTATACCATATAGGAGGTAAATAGACATGGGCGAAAATCGAATCCTGTATGGCCTTGGAGACGGAAGGAAGAGTACAATTGACCCTGGCAATGTACATCTGTATCATTGAAGCCAGAGACCTGAGGTGTGGAATTTCGAGAAGCGTATTATGGAGCCGTACAAAAATTTGAGCGGTAATTCTGGGGTTGCCGCCTATGAAATCGGAGCTGACTTTATCGGGGTCCGGTTTCGCAACGGACCATGGTATCTCTATACATACGCGAGCGCGGGACGCAATAACATTGAAAAGATGAAAGTTCTAGCAGAGGCGGGCCAGGGACTTAGTACTTTCATAAGCACGACTGTTTGGAAGGCCTATGCATCGAAGTTAAGGTGATACGAAAATGCTGAGTCTCAAAACGCTGGCCAACCAATGGTTTCTTTTCTTCATGCCGCAGATTTGCACCTGGGAATGCGAGTAACCCGGTTCAATCCGGAAACTTCTAACCGCATTCGAGAAGCTCGGCTGATTGCTCTGGACAACATCCTTAAAAAAGCAACCGAGCTTCGCGTGAATTTCCTGCTAATCGCTGGGGACTTGTTTGATGACCTGGAGGTGGACCGGACAACAGCCCGCCGAGCCTTCATGATGCTCGAGGGCGCGCCGCTGCCGGTTTACGTTCTACCTGGAAATCACGATCCCCTAGTTGCGGGCGGCGTTTGGGATCGCCCCCCCTGGGACAAACTGACGGGCACGGGCCTGCATCTCTTTCGTGAGTGTAAGCCGCTGCAAGTCGAACCGGGGCTTGTTCTTCTTCCCTGCCCCGTTTTCCGAAGGACTTCGCTTAACGATCCCACCGCTTGGATGGCCGAATGCACTCCAAGCGATTCTGACATCCGGATTGGAATTGCTCACGGTAGTCTGAGGGTCCGAGATGACTTACCGGCCGACGATCATTTGATCGCCCGCCACGCTGTCAGTGACCATCGCCTCGACTATCTAGCTCTTGGGCATTGGCATAGCCGACGGTCGTACCCGGATAGAGAGGGCGTGGAACGAATTACCTATCCGGGAGTCCATGAACCCATGCGCTTCCCAGGCTCTTTCGACAGCCGAACCGGATGGATTCCATATGGCGGCCCGGGACGACAAGAGTTTCTTGATTCGGGCAAAGGTGAAATTGTCCATGTTCGTATCAGAGCCAAAGGATCAGCACCAGAGATTGAAGCAGTGGAGACCAACCATTTTATTTGGCAGGAACAAAAATGGGAACTCTCCTCCGAAGAAGACCTAGCTCGTTTGATTCAAGAGGTTGCGAACCGGACGAACTTTGACAGACGACTATTGCGATTGGAACTGACTGGAATTCTCAACGCTCAGGCCATGCTTCGTTTGGATGAACTTAGACAAATCCTTACCAATCGTTACTTTTTCGGTGAATTTGACGACGCGCAGCTCCATATTCAGCCGACGGACGACGAGGTCCATGAGGTAGCGGCACAAGGTGTCTTGGCCCGAGTGCTTGAAGTACTTGAACAGGAAAGTAGGGACCCGGATCCGACCGTAAGACAAATTGCAGAACGTGCTATTCTCGTTCTATATCAGATTGCCAGGGGAACAGAATGATTATTCGCGCTCTTCACGTTGAGCATTGGCGTTGCATCGGCAAGCTGGATCTGGAAGGCTTAGAAACTGGAATAATCATCTTGCACGGACCCAACAAGACAGGAAAATCCAGCTTGGTTGGAGCCATTCGTTGCTGCCTGTTTGATCTCGACCACGATGTGGGAAACAAACTAAAGAAGAATATCCCATGGAACGGGAAAGGACCCCCGAAAGTTGCCATTGAATTTCAAACGGGGAGCGGGGAGTTCCGTTTGACTAAGGTGTTTTCCAAAAGGGCTGACGGCCTAGCCCTTTTGGAGAAAAAAGTGGGTGCTGAATGGCAGGTTGAGGAAAATTCGCCAAAAGAGGCTTCTCGAAAAACTCGGGAGATGCTAGACGCGGACAAATCGACCGGAGGATTGAATCAACTACTCTGGTTAGAACAAGGAGAAATTGGACTTCCGAAATCCGGAGACCTCGACGACTCGCTCGAGCGGCGTTTGGTGAGCGTTCTCGGCGTTCTGGTCACGGGTAGCGATCTTGCGTTCAAGCAGGCACTCGATGAACGTCATAAAAAATGGTTTACCGAAGGGGGAAAATATAAGCAAAACTCGACTGTCTCCGCGTTGGAACATCAGATCCAGGAGCTTAGTAAGCTTAGAGATCAGGAAAGGCAAAAGTTCAGTGAACTAGAGCAAACCCTTCACCACATGGAAATCTGCCTAGACGAATTGCCACTACTACAGAGACAGGTGCAAAGCGCCCAAGAAGATGCGCAACGGCTGGAAGAAGAGCGCAATCGAACCTTGGAAAGGCGCACTCGTTACGCGGAGGCAGAGAAAGCCCTAGAAAGAGCCCAACAAGATCTGAGCCATGGGGAGCAAGCCTTAAGCAACTTCCGGCAGGCACAAAGTCGTTGTCAGGAGAGTGAAAGAGAAGTGGAACGTCTCCGAAACGCGGTCCAGGAAGAGCAGCTCGAAAAGGAAGAATTAGATCGGCAGTACAGCGAGAAACAACAATCAGTGGCGCGGGCAAGGGCGAGGGAAGAGACCCATCAACAAGCCGGTGAGGAAATTGATGACCGGCGAAAACATGTTTCTACCCTTCAAAAGCAATCACAACTTCAGGAATCACTAGCTGGCATCAAGACGCTGGAACGCGAAACTCAGGAACTCGAGGAGAAAATCAAAAACACTTCGGCACCGGACGAAACCGGATTGGAAGAGTTGCGCGAAAACCGTCGAAAAGCACATGAACTAAGAGCTCAGCTTAAGGCGGAAGCATTGACTATGACTGTTTCGATTTCGAAGCCCGCACGCATCTTTCTGACACTTGAGAATAAGGATAAAGAAACCGTTGAACTCATGACGGGGGAAAAGAAAAGTTGGTCTGTTCGTCAGCGAGCCGAAATGGAATTCGCCGAATGGGGCAAGATCGAATTGGCCCGCAGCCATGAAAATCTCGACTTGGAACGAGCTGACCGCCGATTATCAAAATTGGAACGAGATTTTGACGACTCGGTTCGGGCGGTCGAAGAAGACCCATTAGACGAGAAATGTCTAGATCGGTTGTCTGAGCGCAAGTTCTGCCGAGACTCCTGGCAAACAAGACTTACTACCCTACGGAATCAACTTGCAAAAGCACCACAGGGCCGCGGAGTTCTTGAAGGTGAGTGCGCACGGCTCGAAACTTTGCGGCAAACAATCCTCCAACGTCGGCCAGGCTTGGCCCAGTGGTTGCCCGATGAGAACGAAGTAGAGCGTCTGCAAGTCACCTATAGCGAACAAGCAATGACACTTCGAGATGCACGCGTTCAGATGGAAGCGGACGAGGAGCAAGCCCGCCGGAACCTTAAGGAGGCCGACACTAAGCTCCAAGAGCATAAAGGAGCTTTGAGGGGGGCGACTGCCACAGCCCTAGCGAACCAACAAGAGCAGCTTCGACTGGGAGACGGAGCTTTGCTCTTGGCTGCCGTCGAAAATGCAATAACACACAAGACGGAAGCCGAAAACAATCTCGCTGAAACGTCGCTTACCGAGGACGAAAAAACCATCGACCAGCGTTGTGACCTTGCCCAGGAAGTTCTGCGACAGCGGCAAGAACGCGTTCATCAGATGGAGATCCAGTTAGGCCAACTCTCTGGGCTTCTCAAGGGAAACGAAGGGCTTCACATTCGTTTGGCGGATGCCGAGGCGGCTGTGGAAGAGGCTGATTCAGCCTTGGCTCGTGAAAGATTGGAAGCCCAGGCACATCGCCGCCTGTTGGAGTTATTCGAATCTTCTCGGGAAAGTCAGGTTAAACGAGTTATGAAGCCTATTGGAGGGCGTGTTTTGGAATGGGCAAGACGCATCGGGTTAAACGATTATCAAGAAGTGCGATTCGGCGACAAGTTTCTTCCTGAAGGACTCTTACGCCAATCAACCTCGCTGGAAAATGCCATCGCAATCGATGACGAGTCCTATGGGACCGGCGAACAGTTAAGTCTCTTGGTGCGGCTGGCTTTGGGTGGAATATTAGCGAAAAGCGAGCCGGCCGTTGCTATCCTAGACGATCCTCTTGCCCATGCCGACTCTGCAAAGCATCGTAAGGTTTTGGATATCCTGCGGATTGCTGCCGAGGGAAACAGTGCGTGGAATCCGCCTGCTGGCCCTCTGCAAATCATCATTCTCACCTGTCATCCGGATAGGTTTGATTATCTATCAGGAGCGCGCCATTACGACCTGGCGCGACTGATTTGCAAGTGATATGACTCCGCTCACATCAGCTTCCGAAACGCTTCGAGGTCCAGTCCCGCGTCTCGGACGATCTTGCCCATGGTGATCGCGTTAACGGGATTATGTCGGGGGATGGTGAGAATCCTTATTCCATCCGTCATGACGATATGTTTACCCTGACGGCTGATCCAGAATCCGGCTTTCTGCAACGCCCGGACCGCATCCAGGTGGTTCACGCCGGGAAGCTTAGGCATCCTAAACCTCGACTTCGACTTCGCGGACTTCCGCGTCTCCAACCAACTCATTGAGTGCTTCCAGGTATTCCTGAATCGCGTCCGCGATGTTCTCGAGAGCCTCCTTCTCGGTGGCGCCCGGATAGTTAAAAACAAACAATCCGGGAACGGAGACGGCATAACCCTCGTCGGACTGCTCCAAGACGACTTTGTACCTCATCGCAAGAACTCCTTGAAGAGGCTAAGGGCCATAAGGCCGTTTTAGCCAGCGACCGCATGCATGGTGAGCCAGGCGCATTCTAGTCGGTCGCGCAAACCGAGGTCAATGATTCGCCTGTCCTTGACCTGGGCAAAAAATCACAATTCTCAATTCGCCTCGCTATCTGTACAATTTAACACATATGGCTGGTGAGTGGCTGACCCGGTAATTCGTGAGTGTCTAAGCCATGTTTCGGAGTTCGCGGGATGCTAACTCTTGTCCGTTCCCCGGTATCAGGCATCCTGCAAGCGGGCGATAGCTTGCCGGATGAGGTTGCGCGCGTGAAGGCATGCGTGGTCGAACGGCCGGAGAGGTTTGCGTGGGTGGTGCCGACGGGGCGGCGGAAGCGGGCGATGGTGCATGATTGGTTGCATCTCGTCCCCTCGCCCCCGGCCCCTCTCCCCCAAGGGGAGAGGGGTGAAAGAGCAGCGACTCCGCCTACCCTAGAAAAAGTGGAGGTTGGGCTCACCCGGAGTAAATCAGCTTCGATTTTGCCGCGGTTTTTTACGCTGGAGAGTTTTGTCGCCGAGGCGTTGCAATACAGTCCTCGGCAGAAGCCGCGGATCGGTGGGCCGGAGCGATTGCTGCGGATTGCGTCGGCTTGGCAGGAATTGACCGGGCGATTCGCCGGGCCGGGCGTGATCCATCAGTTCGACCGCTATATTCGCGATTGCCAGGCTTGCGGAGTCATGCCGAGTCCGACGTCGAAGGATGCTATCGATCGGCTCGTTCATCGCTACTTGTCGGAACTGAATGGGCCGAATGGCTGGCTGGATCGAATGTCGGCGGTGATCGCGCTCACAGAGGAAATCTCCGAGCTGGAAAGCTGGCCCAACCGAATATTCCTCGAGCGCTTCGAGGCTGTTTTGTTTGACGGATTTCATCGGCTCGAGCCAGTGGAGCTGGATTTGATTGCCGCGCTGGGCAAGGCACGCGATGTCGTGCTCTGGCTGGTGGGCAACCCGGGGACGCCGGCGTGGGAAACCGTGGAAAAGGCGACCGAGTATTTGAAAGAGAAGAATTCGAACACATTGATACTCGACCGGGGCTTCGAAGACTCAGCCCCGGCCACCCTGCGAACTTTGGCCACGCCGTTCTCTGAAATCGGGCGGCGGTTGTTTCGAAGCGAGTTGGATACGAATTCGAATGACAAGGGGACGCCCTTGCTAGCGCGTCGGGCCGCCCCGCCAGGTCTGTTCAAACTGGAAGTGGATACGCCACTGGAGGAAGCAGAGGAGACGGCGCGGCAGATCAAGGCGGATTATCTGGATTCG
>Ga0137362_10003459_pt1 | contig 10559 bp, 9 predicted proteins | sample MadtaG_2_FD_104801 | JGI IMG/M metagenome (GOLD analysis project Ga0137362, IMG submission 104801) | Vadose zone soil microbial communities from Angelo Coast Range Reserve, California, USA - Mad1_100_16 metaG | ecosystem: Environmental > Terrestrial > Soil > Vadose zone | place: USA: California... | reverse complement strand
GATCTGAACCGCTTCTGTATGTTCCTTGTGGAAAACATACTGCAATACCTGCACAACGAATTCCTTGGTAGTATAATCGTCATTGTGCAGCAAAACTTTGTAGAGGGGGGGTTTTTTTAGCTTTTTCTTGGTCTCAGTAACAAGCTCGTGATCGAATTCGGTTTCCCTGCGGCTCATGAAATGCCTCCCTCGGAAACAATATATATCTAACACGCTTTTCTGCCGAGTCGCAATCCTCCTCGGGCGCCTACTTAACTTGCTAAAATATTTCTAACTGCTTATGCCCTAAAGGAAAAAAGTGATATATTGGTAGAGTGCTCGCCGCTCAGTTATTAGAGCCTTCAAATAGTTTGCCAGCCCGGAGAGGTGTCCTATGCTTTCTAACAAAGTCAGCGAGATAATGACCACGCACTTAACGACAGCCCCGGTCGCCAGTTCGATTCATGAGGTATTGGAAATGATGGTAACGGCAGATGTCGGGCGCGTCATTATCACAAATAGGGAAGTACCGGTTGGAATTTTTACTGAGAAAGACGTCATGAAGCGCGTCGTGAACGAAAATATCGATCCCGGAAAATCGCGTATCAAAGACGTTATGACCTCACCGCTACGCGCTGTACGTGAGGAGACTCATATCGTCGAAGCTTTTGCCAAAATGTACAAGGGGAAATACCGCCATCTTTTGGTGCGCGGCCGGAGAGGGAAAATCGTGGGAATCGTCTCTATGCGCCGCATCCTTGGACTCGCGGTCGAATTGGGACAAGGAATCAGCGAAACCAAAACACTCGGCGGCCTCGTGTCCGGCGGGGTTTTGTCCGTCGATGAGGGCTCTTCGGTCTATGAAACCATCGATTTGATGATTCAAAAGGGCGTTCCTTCGGTGGTCGTCACAGCCTCAGGCAAACCGAGTGGCATCTTTACCGAACGAGATATCCTCAAACGGGTCGCTGCCAAGGGGATCAATACGAGGAGCACCCAGGTGAAGCAAGTTATGACTTCGCCGCTGGTAACCATGGCAAGCACAGCGCTCGTTGGTGAAGGCTTGATGGAAATGTACAAGCGCGACATCAGAAACATGCCGGTTATGGACGCAGCGGGGGAACTTATAGGCATCATCTCTATGCCCGATATCTTACAGTATGCCGCCGCTTTCAACATCGATGAAAAGGTTCGCCAAACTTGGAAAGAAGTCCAGGAATACTATGATTCTGAAGACCAATATACGCCGGGGTAGGTCGACTAACATGTTGTCTTCTAAAGGGAATATGCTAGCATAACAGGACTGGAAAGAAGTTTTAAGGAGGATGCATTTTGGACACCGCAACGATTAACGATTTAAACATCTGCGTCGCCACAGAGAATGGATCAGGGAGCGCGTCTTCGAACAACATACTATTCAAGGCGATTTTTAAAATGGGCATTCCATGCTCATCGAAAAATATGTTTCCGTCGAATATTCAGGGCCTGCCCACTTGGTACCAAATTCGGGCTTCTGCAGAGGGTTATCTGAGCCGCAAGGACGTTATTGACGTGATGGTCATGTTCAATGACGCCACGGCAGCCAAGGACATCTACCGGGTACGTGATGGCGGCGTAATTCTTTACGACGATTCCGCTCCTTTGCCGGCTCATCTGAAACGGGATGGGGTTCAGTACATAGGAATTCCGGCTAATAAATTAATAGCGAAACTGGTACCCGCATCACCATTACGCGCCAAACAGCGTAATATGATCTACGTTGGGGCCTTGGCGTATCTGTTCGGCATCGACATGGAAGTCATAAAAGCGGTTCTCGAAGATACCTTCGGCAAGAAGCCGGCCGTCATTGAATCTAACTTAGTTTGCATCGATGCCGGGTACCAATACCTGAAAGAAAAAGGGGCAACTCAGAATATTGCCCGTCTTCAGGAAATCCCCAACGGCAACAAAGGCAAAATCATCACCGAGGGTAACACAGCGGCCGCATTGGGAGCGATTTACGGCGGGGCCTCGGTCATTTGTTGGTATCCCATTACCCCATCGAGTTCCCTCGCTGAAGCCATGGAGCATTATCTGCCCAAACTGCGCAAGCCTAAAGACGGCAAACGAACCTATGCTATCGTACAGGCAGAAGATGAGATCGCGTCAGCAGGCATGGTTGTCGGTGCTGGGTGGGCCGGAGCTCGTTCAATGACCTCCACTTCCGGGCCTGGGGTTTCTTTGATGAACGAGACCACCGGTCTCGCCTATTATGCCGAGATTCCGTCCGTGTTTTTTATCATCCAACGCGGCGGTCCCTCGACAGGCTTGCCGACACGGACACAGCAGGCGGATATCTCTCTGATGTACGGTGCTTCCCATGGCGACACCCGGCATATCATCTTAATCCCTCATGACATGAATTCCTGCTTTGATTTTGCGCGTCGGAGTTTCGACTTCGCCGACCGATTTCAGACGCCGGTTTTCGTGGCCATGGATCTCGACCTCGGTATGAATCTTTGGCCATCGGAACCTCTCAGACTGGAAAAAGAACCCTACGACCTCGGCAAACGATTAAGCGCGGAGCAACTTGAGGAATGGACGAAAGCCGGCAAAAAGTTCCGCCGTTACTTTGACCAGGACGGTGACGGCATACCTTATAGAACCGTCCCCGGAAATCAGCACCGCATGGCTTCCTATTTCACACGTGGATCGGGCCACGACGCCGACGCCAAGTACTCCGAAGATGAAAATGACTATAAATACATTCTCGATCGACTGAAAAAGAAGTTTGAGACTGCTCGGAAATTTGTCCCCAAGCCAATCGTAGAAAAGGAAAGAGGCGTCAAGACCGGAATCATTTGTTATGGTTCTAGCTATGAGGCAGTGCGCGAGGCCCGCGACAGGCTGAAAGCTAGCGGGTTGAAAACCAACCACATGTTAATCCGGGCCCTGCCACTAACCAAGGAAGTACGGGATTTCTTTGTGGAGCATGACACCATTTACTTCGTGGAACAGAACCGCGACGCGCAAATGGCCGCGATCATCAAAGACGAAAATCCCGAGCTGGGTGCGAAGATTGTCAGTATACTCGTTTACAACGGGTTACCTATAACGCCAAAGGCGATCGTGGACCAGATCTTCGATGCGGCACAATCGGCCGAATTAAAAACAGCACAGATGTAAGGGATAGAATCATGGCAGAAGCAAAAATTAATCGGATTAATCTAACGGAAAAGGACTATGAAGGGGCGCCGTCGACCATGTGCCGAGGCTGTGGTCATGACGCGATTTCAGCATCGGTCATGCGCGCGTATTTCGAAAACAGCATTGATCCTCGTAAAGTGGTTAAGCTGAGCGGTATCGGCTGTTCTTCCAAAACGCCCGCCTATTTTCTCAGTCAATCATTCGGCTTTAATGCCGTTCACGGGAGAATGTCAGCGGTGGCAACCGGCTCGAACCTGGCCAATCACACATTGATGCCCATCGGGGTCTCCGGCGATGGGGACACCTCCGCTATCGGCCTCGGGAATTTCTGCCACATGATGCGCCGCAATGTGAATATTACCTATATTATCGAGAACAACGGCGTCTACGGATTGACGAAAGGACAGTTCTCGGCGACAGCTGATGTGGGTTCCGTTATGAAAGGCGGGAAAGTCAACGATATTCCAGCCATCGATATGGCCGAGCTGGCGATTACCCTGGGAGCGACGTATGTCGCGCGCAGTTTTTCCGGCGATCGCAAACAGCTCACCCCTCTTGTGCAGGGCGCTCTGTCACACAAGGGCAGTGCAATTTTGGATGTAATCAGCCCTTGCGTTACTTTCAACAACCACGAAGGCTCGACCAAAAGCTTAAAGTACGCTAAAGCCCATCTTGATCCCATCCACGATATCGATTTTATTCCGCCATACGAAAATATTGAGGCGGACTATGACGAAGGCACCGACCATGAGGTCGAGATGCACGACGGCTCACGCATCATTCTTCATAAACTGAGCAAAGATTACGATCCCACTAATAAAATGCAGGCGATCACAGCTATCCACGCTGCTATCGCTGAGGGAAAATTTTTGACCGGCCTTATCTATTACAACCCAACCCGCAAGGAATTCGCCGAAGAATTAGAACTCTGCGACACGCCGCTATCTGAGCTGACCCAGGATGATCTTCAGCCACCCCTGGAAGCTCTAGAGAGAATTAACGCCGAAATGATGAAATAGGTTCGTAACCACCGGTTCCCCGTTTATAAATCTGAAACGCACAAAGCCTGGCAGGAATCCTGCCAGGCTTTCTATTGAACCCTTTGAACTTATTGGGAAGTAATTATAGTCCCGCCACTTGTTTTTGTAGCCCGCTCCAAGTCTCAATGATCTCACTCGAAGACGCCACCAATCCAAAATGGCGTCGCATGTTTTCCAGCGTGCCCAGGTGCAGCTTTGCTTCGTAAGCTGCGGAGCAGTCATCGATCATGGTTACGTAATAGTCATATATGTAGGCGTCACGCGCTGTGGTCTCGACACACACGTTAGTGGCGACCCCGCACACGAGAACGCTCTGAATATTGCGTGCCTTGAGAACCGTGTTCAAATCCGTGTTGATAAAAGCGCTGTAGCGATGCTTGATCACCACTCTCTCGGTGGGTCGCGGTGCGATGCCGTCATAGAACTCCGCGCCCCAGGTTCCTTCGCGGCACGTGTTCAAGCCGCTCTTTTGTGAACTACGTTAAATCCAAGAAGGAGTGTCCGTCCATTCGCTATGCGTCGTCCTGATGTAAACAATCGTCAGCCCTACCCGGCGTGCTTCGTCGATCAGCCGCAAAAGATTCGGCACCATGGCTAACGCCGCGCTCACATCCTCGCCGCGCTTGCTTGCACTTCCTTCCGGGCTGACGAAATCGTTCTGCACGTCCACTACTACGAGCGCCGCCAGGCGGGGATCGCATCGTTCTTTTAGACTCTTTAGAATTTCCATAGTGGCCTCCTAACTAATGGTCATGCTTCTTTTGCAAGCCACCATGACCTAGGGTCATGATGTCTGCCCGGGAGATTTTCTCTCCCGCTAACAGCCGCGGCAACAATAGGTCAAAGGCGGTGAATGGGTCGTGCAATACGCAACCGGAAAGGCCTAAAACCGGAGTTTCGTTCAAATACGCCAGAACAAACATCGAACCAGGCAGAATAGGGAATCCGTGGGACTCCACTTTCGCGCCGCTTCGCCGTATACCTTCCGGAGTTTGGTCGTCCGGATCGACGGACATGCCGCCGCTGACTAAAATGATCTCAGCGCCTGCTTGGTTAGCATCCCTAATAAGTTGAGAGATCTGTTCTGGGTCGTCCGTCGCCAGTTTCTTGTCCGCCAAATCGGATCCCATTTCACTCACTTTCTTCCGTACCACCGGTTCGAAACCGTCTTTGATTCTTCCGGAATAGACTTCGCTGCCGGTTACGATCAGATGAATACGGCGCGCTGGAATCGGCCAAACTTTCACGATCGGGTGATCCCGGCACAGGGTCTCGGCCTTTTGAATCAATTCTTCTTTCACGACCACGGGGATGGTTCGCGTGCCCGCCACTACGTCGCCTTGCTTCACGTAACGATTCGACGGCAAGGTGGCCATCATCAGATCGCCCAATGAATTGAAGCGATAGAGAAGATCAGCATCAATCTTCAGCAGGCCCGATATCTCCGCTACCAGATTGACTCGCCCCTCCACCGGGTCCGTCAATTTGAGATTCGGACCGGCGGCCGCTTTGGCTAGTCTCCGCGCTGCGTCCTCTTCATGCACGTCATCCTTTTCAAGCTCCATAACGTACAGATGTCGCTTCCCTACGTCGAGGAGTTTCGAGATATCTTCCTTCCGCACAATGTGGCCGCGCCGAAAAGCAGGACCCTTATGCTTGCCCGGGACGATCTCTGTGATGTCGTGGGCGAGTGGCATCCCAACGGCTTCTTCCACGGGAATGACTTTTAGCATTGCTGCGATCTCCTTGAAACTCGTCTAACAAATACGGTTCAATTTTTCCAGCGGCGACAACTTCGTCCAGCCGCTTATCACAACAGCAAGACCCGATTCGCCGACTAAGCGCAAATTGCCGAATCAGTCTCGGTGCACAACCACAGATTCGACGGGATTGTCTGTTGCTTTTTGAACAGAAGTGACAAGCACTTTGTCGATCCGCTTTCCATCCATGTCTACCACCTCAAAACGCAAATCATTCCATTCAAAGGATTCGGATACGGACGGAACTCGACCCATCTGGGTAAACACGAAACCGCCCAAAGTTTGATAGGCGTCTCTCTTTTCACCAGGCAAACTTCCCACGTGAAAGATCTCTTTAAACTCGTCCACCGTGAGCATTCCATCCAAAAGCCAAGAACCGTCGTGACGCTGCACGGCCTTCGGATCGCTGCTTTTCGCGCCGAAAGGCATGTCACCGGCGATAGCTTCAAGAATATCATGATGCGTTAGCAAGCCCTCGATGCCGCCGTATTCGTCGACCACGAGCGCGATATGTTTGCCGGATTTTTTGAATGATTCTAACAATGCCAAAGCCGAAATCGTTCTTGGTACAAAGAGAGGTTGTTGAATTGGAGTTTTCAAATCCAAGGGCTTACCGGCTAGGCTCGCCTGCAATAAATCTTTCGCTTGCACGATACCGGTGACGTTATCAAGACTTTCCATTCCCACGGGGAAGCGGGAATATCTACTGTCAATAATCTTTTCATGAATCTGGTCGATGGAGTTTTTGAGATCGAGCCACACGATGTGTGTGCGCGGTGTCATCAGCGACCGCGCGGTCTTGTCCCCGAGTCGAAGCACAGCTTCGACCATATCCTGCTCCGATTCCTCGAAAACACCCGCCTTTGTGCCTTGTTGAACCAAAGTTTTAACTTCCTGCTCAGTCACCCCTGGTTCTTGAGCGTGCTCCTTTCCAAAGGGACGGCAAACCGCGTCGGCGGAAACACTCAGGAGATGAATAATCGGCAACGATATTTTCGAGAACCAACGCAGCGGGGCGGCTACGACGGTCGCAATTGCCTCGGGATCGCGCATAGCAAGACGTTTGGGAACCAATTCGCCCAGGACGAGGAAGAAATAGGTTATTCCGATGACAACCACTCCCAGGGCAATGGTCTGGCTATAGACCTCAATGACGGGAATCGAAGCTAAGAGTTTGGCTACCTCATCGGCAAGAGTTCTTGCGCCGAACGCCCCCGCCAGAACGCAAACAAAGGTGATACCTATTTGTAACGGCAACAGAAAACGGTTCGGTGTGTTGGCAAGCTCCACAGCTGCTTTTGCCTTCGTGCTGCCCTCGCTCGCCCAGTCCAAGAGCCGCGACTTTCGCGCTGTAACCAAAGCCGTTTCGGATAAGGCAAACAGAGCGTTCGTGATAATAAGCGCAGAAATGATGAAAATCTCCAATTCTACTTCCGACATTTCTTATTTACTCCTCTTCCTAATACCTATCGATAGGAAAGCGAGTCGATGCTCCTTCTATGCAAAGGCTAGGACCGTCTGCAGAACCAGTCGTATCGTTGCATATGCCGGCCGGAAAAGCGAAATACCGCTATAGGAGAGCTCTAGGCTGTTTATCCAACCCAATTCCTCTTTTCCGTTTTAAGTAATTCTCTCTCAAGGGCTGTCATCAATCGGCCAACGCGCAAGGCAAATATAGTTGACAGAATCCCTGAGGGCCGATATATCGGATTTCGATAACGAAATGCAGAATCCTACAGAGAGAGAAGGTCAAAATAGACGAGACCAAGACCTCTACGGAGGCTTGATCCGTCTTCATATCCTGCATCATGCCTCGAAGGGACCAGTCTTCGGCCTGTGGTTCATCGAGGAACTCGCCAGACACGGCTACAAACTCAGTCCGGGCACTCTCTATCCGTTGCTCCACGGACTTGAACGGAAAGGATATTTACGATCAACAAGCGAACGCTCGGGAAAGAGCGCGCGCCGTATGTATCGGGCCACGCCTTTGGGGCACAAGGTTCTGGCAGCCGCCAGAGAAAAAGTTAGCGAGCTTTTCGGCGAACTGTTGGAGGATGAATGAAATTCGACCCTTGAGCGAACAGCAGGCACTGAGGCGAATATGCGAGGGAGGATAGCATGAAGTACGAAACTTACCTTTGGGGAATTGTCGGGCTTTCTGTGGTCCTGATCGTTTTTCTCCTCGTAAGGATCGCTAGTTTGGGAGGTGAAATCCAAGGGCTTAGTGATAGGAATAGCCGTGAAATGGTTGCCCTTCAAGATTCCCTCAAGCGCACACAAGCCGATCTCGTAACCGCCAAAGAATTGGCGCCGGGCTTGGGGGAGTATATGACCACGATCCAACTACACGCGGGAAAACTCTGGTTTGCGGCCAAGGCGTCAAATTGGGACCTCGCACAATACGAGCTTGATGAGCTGAAGGAAACAATGGAGGCTGCGAAAGCCCTAAACGCCGAGAAAAACGGCATCAAAATTTCCAGCGTCTTGGATTCAGTTCTTCAGACCCAGGTCGCCGAATTGGATAAATCCATAAAGAGTAAGGCCCAAAACGAATTTCAAAAATCCTATGACGAGACTCTAAGCGCGTGCAACGGATGCCACGCGGAGGCCCGCTATAAGTTTATTCACATTGTCCGCCCCACCACCCCACCCGTTACCAATCAGAAGTGGGAGATGTCACCCAAATAACGAAATACCAAACCAAAAGGAGGAACCCGAAAATGACTCAACTAGGACAAGCTCAAAAGAATCGACTGACAGCGCTGAAGAAGGAATTCAAACGACTTCAAAAACAGCTACAGTCAATCCATGACAAAACCGGTTACGAAGACCTCGGCCATGGAGTGCTCGCGCTCCAAATCGCTGAACACACCGTCGAAGAAACTCTCGAACACACCGGCCTAGGCGGCGAGATTCGCCACACGCCAAATCCTTCAGCGCACCGTCAGGCTAAGCAGTGGCAGAAGATCGTCAAGGCGTTGCGAGCACAGGCCGGCAAGTTTCTTAGAAGTCATCCTAGCAAGGATTTAGAAACCGCTTTAAAGGCATTGGAAATCGTCGAGGGCTCGCTCGAAGAAGTCGGCGAGCACTATGAATAAAAGCGTTACTGATCAGATTGCTTGTGATGTGAAACCTGGCCAGGGCTCTGTCGGCGAAGTCGCCAACGTTTTTCTCAAGCTCGGCACTATCGCTTTTGGCGGGCCTGCAGCCCACGTCGCATTAATGCATGACGAGGTGGTCAACCGGCGTCGATGGGTGAGCGAAGAGCGCTTTGTAGATCTCTTAGGAGCGGCGAACTTAATTCCCGGGCCAAGTTCCACCGAATTAGCGATTTATCTGGGATACGAGCGGTCCGGATGGAGAGGGCTCGTCTTAGGTGGAGTCTGCTTCATCCTGCCAGCCATGTTTCTGGTGTTCGTGATCGCATGGGCCTATGTGGATTATGGGGCAACGCCTCAGGCTAACTGGCTCCTGTATGGGATCAAGCCTGTGATTGTCGCTATTATCCTCCAGGCGCTGTGGGGACTTTTTGGGACTGCGGTTAAAGGGCCCGTATTGGCCGGTGCCGTCGTTTTTGTACTGGGGTTGTATCTGGCAGGATTCAGTCCAGTCGCGCTTATTTTCGGCAGCGGGTTGTTGGTGGCGTTAATTCAAAACGGGTGGCGTTTTTTCCGCAAACAGAAAATCACCGGCGCCAGCGTGGTCCTTCTCTCGAGCATTGGAGCTTCTGGCGCCGTCGCTGGAATGGTTCAGGTTCCGTTCAGTCTGCCGACTCTGTTTGTGACTTTTCTAAAGCTCGGCTCGGTTGTCTTTGGCTCCGGCTATGTGCTTCTGGCATTTTTACGCAACGACTTCGTTCACCGCTTGGGCTGGCTTACCGATCAGCAAATCCTGGATGCTGTGGCTGTGGGCCAGTTCACGCCCGGACCGGTTTTTACGACCGCCACCTTTATCGGATACGTTGTCGGCGGGGTTCCCGGAGCTATTCTTGCGACTGTGGGTATTTTCCTCCCGTCTTTTGTGTTCGTCGCTGCCGTTTTTCCCCTGGTGGGAATGCTGCGCCGTTCGAGCTGGGCGGGCGGATTCCTTGACGGTGTAAACGTGGCAGCACTCGGCCTTATGGCCGGAGTGACTTGGCAGCTCGGCCGCGCCGCGGTGGTCGACTGGGTCACTGCCGTTGTGGTGCTCGCCTCAGCCGTGCTTGTCTTCCGTTTCAAAATCAATTCCGCTTGGCTCGTGCTCGGAGGTGGGGTCGTGGGATTGTTTTCCAAGTTACTGTTAGCGCCGTGAAAATCCAAATTGCGGGAGCAAAAGCTTCGTATGGCCGTCTACTCCGGTATGACGTTGAAAGTCTGATTCCGATGGAAGAGTCGGCGAGGGCCGCTACAACGGAAAATGAAATTGAATGCAAACCCGAATGAAAAACCGGTCTTGTCTCTTTGCGCTTCGTAATTCGTCGTCGACTTTTTGCAAGCTATTAACCATTGGCGCAGCACCGAGATCGAAGGAATAGTCATGAACCGTAGAGAATTTCTTCAGTTGGCCGGTCTATCCGCGCTATCCAGTGCTTCGATTTTTTCCCTGAGTTGTTCTT
>Ga0137362_10003455_pt1 | contig 10565 bp, 9 predicted proteins | sample MadtaG_2_FD_104801 | JGI IMG/M metagenome (GOLD analysis project Ga0137362, IMG submission 104801) | Vadose zone soil microbial communities from Angelo Coast Range Reserve, California, USA - Mad1_100_16 metaG | ecosystem: Environmental > Terrestrial > Soil > Vadose zone | place: USA: California... | reverse complement strand
GGCTGCGGATCACCCAACCCCTGCTCTACCGATACTTTCCCACCAAGGAAGCGCTTATCGAGCGCGTCTATCAGGAAGTCTTCGTCGGCCGCTGGAAGGCGTCTTGGGGAACGCTGATTGCGGACCGGGCCGAACCATTGAAGTCAAGGCTGACCCAATTCTATCGCGAGTATGCTGAAACAATCCTCACCTATGAGTGGATCCGCCTGTTCATGTTCGCGGGCCTCAAGGATCTTGGATTGAATGATCGCTACGTGAAAATGTTACGCGAACGCGTCTTTGAGAAGGTGATCGTCGAGATCCGAGCTGAATACGGCCGTCCTCCTATCGCCCAACTTCCAATTACTGTTTTGGAAATTGAGATGGTGTGGGGACTTCACGCGGCGATTTTCTACTTGGGGGTTCGCCAGTTCATCTACGGGATGCCTCTGGAAGCGGACGTGAGCTCGATCATCGACGCTAAGGTAACGACCTTTCTCAGCGGCATCCGGTGCATCCTGCCGGCGAAATCGAGAGTTTGATTTGGCCGAACCCGTACTGAAACGCTCGACGAGAAGATCGATGAACAAACGCACCTTGACGGCGAGATGGCGCGTCGGCGGATAGATTGCATAAAGGGTCAAGAGCGGCGCCTCGTATTCATGGAGGAAGCTTCGCTACAAGCCTTTCCGAAGCGCCTCTTCCGCAATGAACGCCGGCAACAAAGCAACGCCACGCCCTTTTACTGACGCGCGGTTCGGAGAAGAGGGCGCGGCTGCATGAGGCCGGCGCAGCACATGTCGTCGCAACCCAGGAGCAAGACATGGTCGCCGAAGTGATGCGCATCACGAGCGGCAATGGCGCGCGCGTTGCCTTCGATCCCGTAGGCGGTCCGGACTTTCCCCAAGCTGATCGCCGCATTGACCAATCGGCGCATCGCGTACATCTACGGCGCACTGAGCGAGGGTGACACTCCGATGCCTGTGCTGGAGATGATCCGGAAGATGCCAACCGTCAAGGGATATAGCATCCGGCTGGTGACCGCGGAGGGAATGACTGACTTCTATCCGCCGCCAACCCAAATCGAGGTCGGCTTCGGGGTCACTAGCAGTCATTCTCGCCGTTTCCGCGGTGACCAGGCCAAGGCAGGTCCCGTTCGCATCTCGTTGCTCTCGCGCGTTCGAGAGATTGGATCCCTTGAAAATCTGCGCAGCAGTTGTTGCTCTCGCCCTTCGACCATACCCCAGCGAGTTCAGAGTGCATTTGTTGTGACACTCGACGCCATTTCCCACGAACTGGGCGCCGGCATCCATCGCTGCCAATTACCGCCTGTCATGGCAGACCCCGAAGCTTGGCAACGTCCTCCGGCGTGATCGCCGATTGCTGCGCGCCGAAGCGTGCGGTGACGTAGTTGGCAACGGCTGCGATGTCAGAATCCGAATATGCGCGGCCAAAAGCGGGCATAAATGTGTGGCCAGCGGGCGTTCGCCTGTCCGCGCCTGAAATAATGACCTGCGCGACATTGATTGCGGTCGGGTCGTTCACGGCGCGGGCGCCCGTCAGCGTTGCGAAGGGGGTGAGCTTACTGACGCCCGTCCAGCTATGGCAGCTTGCGCAGGTTCCTTCGAAAACGGCTTTGCCGAGCGGGTCGACGTTCGCCGCGACACTTTGCCGGTGATCGGCAGGCGCCGGCGTCTCCTTTGGCGCGGGCAAGTCCGGGGTTGAGATCGCCGGCACCGATCGCAGATAGACGACCATTGCGGCGATATCGCTTTGCGTGAGTTTGCTGAGGCTCTTGTCCACCGCCTCGGCCATAGGGCCAGCCGACGTGCCGTGGCCATTGGCATGCCCAATGGCAAGATATTGGGACAGTTCGGTATCAGTGAATGCGCCCACACCACTGCCGCGGTCGTTGGTGATGTTATAGGCACGCCAGCCTGCAGCCACGGCGCCGGTGAATTTGAGTCTGTTGTCCAGCGCCTGGAAGAGATTGCGTGGGGCGTGGCATTCCCCGCAGTGTCCCATGGCTTCCGCGAGGTAAGCGCCGCGGTTCCAATCGGCACTCTGTGCGAAATTCGGTTCGAAGCGCTGGTCCGGATTGAACAGGAATGACCAAATGCCCATTAGCCAACGTTGGTTAAATGGGAATATCAGCGTATCGTCGCGCGGTGGTGCATGAACCGGCTTGAGACTGAAGAGATACGCCTTGATCGCGAGCGCATCCGAATCGGAGATTAACGTGTAGCTCGCAAACGGCATTGCTGGATAAAGGTGCCTGCCCTCCCGATCAATTCCGGTGTGAAGCGCTTTCAGGAAATCCGCATCGCTATATTGGCCGACACCCGTTTCCGGGTCAGGTGTGATGTTCGTCGAGTAAAGCGTCCCGAAGGGCAGGACGAAAGCCAGACCTCCCGCGAACGGCGTGCCACCGGGCGCCGTGTGGCAGGCTTCGCAGTCCGCGGCGCGCGCCAAATACTGGCCGCGCTCCACGAGGTTGGCGTTCGCGAGTTCCGCAGGCACACCGGTCGGATTGGGCCCGTAACTGTCGGCGATCCTCACGCGTGTGCCGCCCGCAAAATCCATCGGACCCGGGCCGAGCACGATCCACAAAAACCCGGCGAGCGCTACACTGACGACGACGCAGGGGATGATGTACCAGCACTTGTTTACAGCCCGCTTCATGTGCGTTTGAGATCATTTGAGTTGATGGGTAGCGCGCGGAGTCGTTTTCCGGTGGCGGCAAATATCGCGTTCACGACGGCAGGCGCGACACACGGAACGGCCAATTCGCCGACGCCGCCCGGATCCTCGCTGCTGTCAACAAGCGAGATATCCAGCTGCGGTATTTCGTCGATGCGCAGCGCCCGGTAGTCGTGGAAGTTGCTCTGCTCAACACGCCCGTTCTTCAGCGTTATCTGGCCGTACAGGGCGGCAGATAGTCCGTAGACGATGCCGCTCTGCATCTGGGCAACGATGGTGTCCGGGTTGATAGCGCGTCCGCAGTCGGCGACGCAGATAATCCGCTTGACCGTGACATCCCCAGTTGGCGTCACGGAGACCTCCGCGACGTTCGCGACGTAGCTGCCGAAGGCAAAGGCCAGCGCAACACCCCGGCCACCGCCGGCGGGCAGCGGATTGCCCCACTTCGCGAGACGCGCGGCACGTTCCAGAACGACGCTCGCCCGCGGATGCTCGGCCAGCAAATCCGCGCGATAGCGGACCGGATCTTGCTTGGCGGCGGAGGCAAGCTCATCGATGAAACCTTCAACCGCAAAGGTGTTGCGCGTCGGTCCGACCCCACGCCACCATCCCGTGTTAATCGCCGGCGACTCCTGTCGTACGTAGTCGACAAAAACGTTGGGAAAGGTGTAGGGGCCATACGCGCCCTCGACCGCGTCCCCATCAAGCCCGCCCTTGAAGAACTGAGGCATCCAACGCGCGGTAGTCGACGAGCCGACCACGCGGTGCGACCAGGCGAGCGGTCTTCCCGATGGATCCAATCCGGCGGATAGAACATGGTAGTGGTAGGGACGGTAGAAGTCGTGCTGGACATCTTCCTCCCGGCTCCAAATGACTTTGACGGGACGGTCAACCTTCTGCGCGATGCGCACCGCCTGCTCAACGACATCCGCCTCAACACGGCGGCCGAAGCCGCCCCCGAGGAATTGGTTGTGTACCTCCACCGCCTCCAGCGGCAGGCCAGTGATCTTCGCCGCGGCCGACTGCACCCGCGTTGCGGCTTGGGTACCCAGCCAGAGCTCGCATCTATCCCGATGGAGCGCCACGGTGCAGTTCATGGGCTCCATCGTCGTATGAGCAAGCAGGGGGTTTTGATACACGGCGTCCACGCGCGAACTTGCAACCCCAAGAGAGAGAGAACGTGAATTGAGCAGGACTAGGCGCTCGCGCCGCCAGATTGCATATGCCGATCGAGCAGAAACCGGAAACGGAAGGCAAGACGGACTTGGGTTGCCTTACTCCATCAAACTCAATGAGAGCGAGTACTAATGAGCCCGCCCGCATTTTCGTTGCCTGGCACGCAAGGCCGGCGGCTCTCCTGGCCGACCCCCTCGGAGCTTACCAGCAAGATACGGTCCGCGGGGCCGGCGTTGCTGTTCGGCTTGCGCCTTTGGGTAGCGGTCTGCCTCGCGCTCTACATCGCTTTCTGGCTTGAGCTCGACAATGCACAGTGGGCCGGCACTTCAGCGGCGGTCGTTTGTCAACCAAGCCTCGGCGCGTCGCTTCGCAAGGGCTCGTTCCGCATGATCGGCACGATAGTCGGCGCAGTGGCGATCGTCATCCTGACCGCGTGCTTTCCGCAAAGCCGCACCGGCTTTCTTCTGGGCCTGGCGCTGTTGGGTGCGGCATGTGGCCTCGTGGCCACCCTCCTCCGCAACTTTAGCGCCTACGCGGTCGTACTGGCCGGCTGCACGGCGGCGATCATCGCAAGCGACGAGCTTGGCGCGACCGGGGGCGCAAGTGGCGTGGTGTTCACGCTTGCCATCACCCGCGCCGCCGAGATCTGCATCGGCATCGTTTGCGCGGGGGTCGTCCTCGTCGGCACAGACTTTGGCGGCGCGCGTCAGCGCCTCGCCACGCAACTTGCTATCCTCGCGACCGAAATCGCCGACCGGCTTGGCGAAGCGTTCTCGGTTGTTAGATCAGACCAGGCGGACACGTGGCCGACGCGGCGCGATCTCGTGACGCGGGTCGTCGCGCTGAGCCCGCTCATCGACGAGGCCATCGGCGAGGCCTCCAACCTGCGTTATCGCTTGCCGGCATTGCGGGCGGCAGTCAACGGCCTGTTCGCCGCCTTATCCGGCTGGCGCACGGTTGCCAACTGTCTTGAACAGCTGCAGGATAGCGAGGGAAGGAGGGAGGCAGACATCATTCTCCAAACCCTCCCGCAGCAGCTGCGTCCACCATCGGTACGTGGTGGCGCATCAGTCTGGATACGCGAGCCGTCCGACCTGCGTCGTGTGTGCCAGGCAGCGATACGAGCGCTGGTGGCTCTTCCAGCTGACACGCCGTCGCTCCGCCTGCTTGCGGACGGGACAGCCGAGGCGCTGCTCGGCCTCTCGCAAACGCTGGACGGCTTGACGCTGCTGGCCAATCCCGCTCACACGGTTCCGCTTCGACGCGGCGCCCGGCCCCACTTACCCGATCTGCTTCCGGCTTTGATCACCGCAGTGCGGATCTTCGTTACGATTGTTGCCGTCGAGCTTTTCTGGCTCGCGACCGCGTGGCCCAACGGGGCCACAGCCATTGCCTTTGCCGCTATCGGCGTGATCCTGTTCTCTCCCCGCGACGATCAGGCGTATGCGGTTGGCAAGATCTTCACGTTTGGAGTCGGCCTCACCGCATTCATTGCGGGAATCGTGAAATTCGCGGTGTTGCCCAACAACGAGACGTTCGCCGGCTTCAGCGTCACTCTCGGTCTTGTTCTGGTGCCCCTTGGTGCGCTCGCGGCCCAGTCCAGGCAGGGCACGATGTTCGGGGTCATGTCGGCATTCTTCGTTGCCCTCGTGGCGCCGGCGAACCAGATGACCTATGACACCGCACAATTCTACAACTCGACGGTCGCCATCGTCGCGGGGCTGGGTTCCGCGCTGCTGGCCATGCTCCTGCTGCCACCGCTATCGCCTACAGTGCGAGTTCGTCGAACACTAGCGTTCACGTTGTGTGATCTTCGCGGCCTCGCGGCGGGCAGAATTGCCCCGTTGGCCGCTGACTGGGAAGCCCGCGTCTATCATCACCTCTCCCGATTATCGACGCAAATCGAACCGTCGCAGCTCGCGCGGCTCGCCGCGACGTTCTCGATAGGGACCGAGATCATCCGTCTGCGCCGCATCGCGCACCGGTTCGACCTCGGCTCCGATCTCGACAGCGCGCTCAATGCGGTAGCACGAGGCAACACCAGAAAAGCCATTCAAAGCCTGGCACAGATCGATCACAGGCTTGCCGCACGTTCCGGCGTCGGACCGGATGCCATAGTCGGGCTTCGGGCCCGCGGCAGCATCCGCGTGATATCCGAGACGCTGGTCCAGCATCGAGTCTATTTCGATGGGAAGCCGCAATGAGGTTTAACGAGATCGACCTGTTTGGAGTCTATGTTGCGCCTATCTCGTTGATGATGATCGGCGCGTGGCTGATTCTCATACCGCTGCGTCGCCTCGCGGATGGCTTCGGGCTGTTGCAGCAAGTGTGGCATCCAGCCCTGTTCTGGTTCGCGGTCTACATGATGTCTCTTTCCGCGATCGTGCTGATCGCCGCGCGCTGAGTCACGATAATGTCCGAGGGCAAACCTAGATCCGAGCACGTCATCGCCGAAGTCGATCACAGCTACGCTACGCCTCCACCTACCGGCGGCGACAACGCTAAACTTCCCATTCGCGCCGTTTCGGTCGTCATCACGCTCGGCGCCGTGCTGCTCGCAGCTCTCCTCACTTGGGCCACGTGGCAAGTCTACATGACGGCGCCGTGGACGCGCGACGGTACCGTGCGCGTCTATGTCGTGGGGATGGCGCCTGAGGTAGCCGGACGGATCGTCGAGCTGCCGGTCGCCGACAACCAATTGGTCAAAAAGGGCGACCCGCTGATGGTGATCGACCCCACGAACTACGCGATCGCCGTCCGTCATTCGGAGGCGGCCGTGGAGCAGGCGAAGGCCGTCGCGCAGAACGCGGAAGCTCAGTCGGAGCGCCGACAAAAGCTCACGAATCTGTCGATCTCGACGGAGGTGAAGCAAATTTTCGCTACCACCGCATTGAGTGCCGATGCCGCCTACCAGCAGGCGGTCGCCAGTCGCGATCAGGCGCGGGTGAATCTCGAGCGCACGCGTATACTTTCCCCAGTCAACGGCTACGTGACCAACCTGTTGGTGCAACTCGGCGACTTCGTCAACGTCGGGCAGAAAAGCATCTCAGTGGTCAATGCCGACTCCTTTTGGGTCGATGGTTATTTCGAGGAGAACAACCTACGACGAATCCGCGAAGGGGACCCGGCAACGATCAAACTGATGGGCCACAGCCAAGTCCTTGGTGGACACGTCGACAGCATTGCCCGAGGCATCAATGTTCCAAATGCACAACCGGACTCGTCAGGCCTCGCGTCGGTGAATCCGATCTTTACGTGGGTTCGCCTCGCACAACGCGTGCCTGTGCGCATCCGCATCGATGACGTCCCGGACGGCGTGCGCCTAATCGCCGGAATGACCGCCACTGTGGAGATCGATCATGGATCACGGAAGCACCAAGGCAACCGCTGGCTGCCCAGCTGGTAGCAGAGGTGTCGCGAAGCCATCTGCGAGGAAATGACAGGAGGGTGCAGTGAGTGAGGCTATTCTGTCCGAGCGACGGACCTCCGAGGACAGCTGTTTCAGGGACTCCCCGCTCCATCGTGCGATCGAGCGCCTTGGCGTCGTCATCTCACGACCTGTCCTTGGCGGCCTTCACCATCGATATTTCAGTATCTAATCTTCGGCACACAAAAGCATGACGCCTCCGTTGTTCACGTGATTCGGAATCCGTGCTACAACGTGATCGTGGAGTCTCGTGAATGCAACTGCATGACACTTCGGGTCTATCACTATCTGTAATGAGGAACTAACCCCAATTACATACCCCTTCCGAACTTAGGAAATCACTAGAAGCTTATTTCTAAACGAGATTCTTCCTTCAAGTATGTTGATGCACAAGTATCCCACTCAATACCCCACTCGCACGGTTGGTCACGGCTGATCCCGCAGTCCAAGTGATCGAGCGTGATATTGCGCATCCGCATATTTGAGCTCGATGGGTCGGCGGGCGCGCCAGCCTGCCGCCGCGGAGGCCGCTGCGCGCACTGCAGCTTCGATATCCGCGTCGCACCCAGCGGCTACCGTTCACACCTTCGTGTCCCCGTGGCAAAGCTTCTGATGGGCAAGGCTGTTGGGGATGTCGTCGGTGAATCCGGTCAAGAGCTTGAGATCGTAGCGATCTCGTAACACCTGCCGCACTGGACGCACCCGATGGCTTCACTAGCCGCCGACTAGACGCGCGACCAGGATTTAGGCCTTTCCGGTCGGCTCAATTCCTCAAGCAGGAAAACAAACGATTGGTAGGGACGCCCCGTCAGACAGGCTCCCGAGACGGGTTTCCCGGAAGACGAACACGGTGGCGACTACCGCCCACATCCCGCCCAAGAAGTCGGAAGATTCGTCGACTCGAGACAGGGTATGCGTCATAATCCAATAAGTGATGAGGCACGCTATCGCCATGTTCAGGGCGTAGGCGACATCCCACGAAGACAGCTTCGGGTTTTTCACTTCCGGTGTGACTTCGTCTCGCACTGCATCACTCCGCGATGATCGGTCTTCGGCTTCCCGCGTGTTCGCCGAGTCGATACTATGAGTTCGCTCTCCGCGAGAACCAGGGCGGCCACTGCCGGCCGCCCTGGGGACGCGTATCAGTATTGAGGTTTATAGAGGTGATGTTCGATCCATGCTCGGATATCCCGCGGCCGCTCCACCTGAGCCAAACCCTCATCGAACATGAACTCGGCGACGCGGGTTGCCGTTGTGATTTCCGTTTCCAGAATGTTGTCCTGGCCCGGAAATAGCATGCCCTTTGCTCGGAGATCCGGACCGATCTGATCGGCGGAGGCCTGAGCGGCGACGATGAAGCACTTGTCGGTGAGCCGCCGCGCACGCGTTGCGTAGGTTGCGAGTCCGACCGCAGGAAAGATGTAGAAGTTGTTGGCCTGACCGGGATGGTAAGTTTTGCCGTTCAGCGTCACGTCCGGGAATTGTACGCCAGCGGCAAACAGCGCTTTGCCCTTCGACCAGGTGTATGCCTGCTCGGCCGTGCACTCTGCCTTGTCAGTGGGATTGGACAGCGCGAAGATGATCGGCCGTTCATCAAGCCTGCTCATCGCCTCGACAACACGCTGGTTGAACGCACCACCCTTGGTACTGACGCCGATCAGGACCGTCGGCTTCAAGGTCTCAATCGTTTTCACGAGATCCTTCGAAGGAGCCGCCTTGTGCGCATATACCTTCTGCGCTTCCGATAGATCGGCGCGAGATGGCTCCAGCAGCCCGTCGACGTCGAACATGGAGATGCGGCTGCGCGCTTCATCTTGAGACAGTCCCTCGTCTTGCATGGCTGCGGCGATCAACTTGGCGATGCCTATCCCGGCCGAGCCGGCGCCCAGGAACAGGATGCGCTGTTCGGTCGACGGAGCACCGACGATCTGCAACGCCGTCGTCAGTCCAGCAAGCGCGACGCTGGCCGTACCCTGGATGTCGTCGTTGTAACATAGTATCTTGTCGGTGTAGCGGTTGAGCAATCGAATCGCATCGGTTCCCTTCCAGTCCTCGAAGTGAATGCAGCAATCAGGGAAGACCTGCTGCACCGCTTGGACGAATTCTTCGACGAGTTCGTCCAGTTCCTCATCGGACGGGGGCTTCTCACGTGAGCCAAGATAGAGCGGATCGGCGCGGAGCGCCTCGTTGGTCGTGCCGATATCGAACAGCACCGGCAGCAGGCACTCTGGAGGGACCGCCGCACACGCTGTGTAGAGTTGCAGCTTTCCGATCGGGATTCCCATGCCGTTGGCGCCGATATCGCCGAGGCCGAGGATGCGGCCTCCTGTAGAAACGCAGATGAAACGTATATCCCGCTGCGGCCAGTTGCGCAGGACTTCGGCGATCCGTCCCTTCATTGCGCGCGCGATATACATGCCTCGCGCGCGGCGATAGATGTGGCCGAAGGCGAGGCAGGCATCGGCGACGGTCGGGTCGTAGAGGATTGGTATGAAGCGCGCCGGATCGGACATAACTGTGCGATAGAACAAGGTCTCATTCCGATCGGACAAGCCGACAAGATAAATGTATCGCTCAAGGTCGTTAGGCTTGCCGTCGAGGTGTCCCAGCACGCGCTCGACTTGCCGGTCGAGCGTATCCGTCGGGGCCGGCAGAAGGCCTTCGAGCCCGAGGCGCTTGCGTTCGTCTGGAGTGAACGCCGTACCCTTGTTGCGAACGGGGTCGTTCAGCAGCGCGACACCATGCAGGGTATTGTGAGATTGGGTCTTAGCGATCTGCATCATATAATTTTTCCTCTGTTTCAGTGGGTTGGATTGCCGACTGCGCGAGCAATTGGCAGGACGGAAAGCGAGCGCACGCCCTGTGCGCCGTGGATGAGGACACCTTCGATATCCGCCGTCGCGGATGGGCCGGTGTGGAAGCTGGCATAGTGCCTGTCGCGGAACTCGGGCCGGCGATAGGCGTGGTGCAGGTTGACGACAATGTCGGCGGGATCGAGGAGTACGATCAGGTGCTGCGCGAGGTAGGCGACCCCGTTGACGCGGAGGTCGGCATCGCTCAGGAGCACGGAGCCGGTCTCCGCGACGGCGAACGATGCTCGGACGATGGCAAAATCGACATCCGCCAGATCCCGTGGCGCGCCCGCGCGGGCGATATCCCGGTTGCCCGCGATCTCCGGCACGGTAGAACACACGATTTTGGCGTCCGCGATCTTGGCCCGTACCGGCGCCAGGGTATCGGCGGAGGTCGGAGGATCGAGGAACACGCCGCCCATGCGGTGCAG
>Ga0137362_10003448_pt1 | contig 10574 bp, 8 predicted proteins | sample MadtaG_2_FD_104801 | JGI IMG/M metagenome (GOLD analysis project Ga0137362, IMG submission 104801) | Vadose zone soil microbial communities from Angelo Coast Range Reserve, California, USA - Mad1_100_16 metaG | ecosystem: Environmental > Terrestrial > Soil > Vadose zone | place: USA: California... | reverse complement strand
GCTGATCCGCAGCTTGCATTGGAGGTGGAGGTCGGACGTGGCGATGAAGACGTGGACCCGTGGGCGCGCCGCCGCTCGCACGGCCTCACCGGCGAGATCGATGTCACGCTCGTGACACCGGGCGAGGGCGGCGATCACGGGGCGGCGCAGAGCCTCGGCGATCGCTCGGACGCCCCGCCGGTCGCCCTCCGATGCGCTCGGGAATCCGGCTTCGATCACGTCCACCCCGAGCGTATCCAGCTGGCGGGCGAGACGCAGCTTCTCCTCGGCCGTCATCGAATTGCCGGGCGCCTGCTCGCCGTCCCGCAGAGTGGTGTCGAAGATGATGACGTCTCTCCCCATGGCTCCCGTGCTCCCCGTCTCGCATGCATGGTGAAAAAAAAGCCGCGGACCTTCTCGGTCCGCGGCGCTCACTGCGTCCTTCTTGTATCGCTAGCTGCTCATGTGCTTGCTTGGCGCGCGCCGCAGACCCTGTCCTGAGCTAATGCTCAGCAGGACCAGGACCAGCAGCAGAACCAGCGCGAGCTGCATCACGAGTCGATGGCACTCCAAATCGGTACGGTGCTACTAGATGCGACAGGACCCGGACGATACCCCTGGGTCTGGCGACCGTCAAGACCGGACACCGACCGGTGCCACCCATTCGGGTGGGGGTGGGGAGCCGACGCGCTCACGCGCGTACCAGCTGAATCAAGGTGATCTCGGCAGGTGCGCACAAGCGCAGCGGCGGCCCCCAGTACCCCGTGCCCCGGCTCACATACAGCCACATCGCCTCCAGCCGATGGAGTCCTGCGACAAACGGCTGGAACAGCCGCACCAGCAAGTTGAACGGGAAGTACTGCCCGCCGTGCGTATGCCCCGAGAGCTGCAGATCGTACCCGGCGGCGCATGCCGCGAATGCGCTCTTCGGTTGATGCGCCAGCAGCACCCGCACATCGCTCGCCGGCGCCCCCGCCACCGCCGCCGCGGGATCGGAAGTGTGTCCGGGGAGGCCGCCGCTCGAAAGATCCGTGACGCCCGCGAGGACGATCCGGCCCGCCCCCTGGCGGATCACCTGGTGCCCGTTGACGAGCGCATTGAAGCCGAGCCCTTCCAGCTCGCGCACCCATCCGGCCGCATCCCAGTAGTACTCGTGATTCCCCGTGACGAAGTATTTCCCGTGCGGCGCCTCGAGGCCGGCGAGCGGTGCCACGTCGTCGCGCAGCGCGGGCGGGAATCCGTCGGCTACGTCCCCCGTCAGCGCGATCAGATCGGGCTTGAGACCGTTGGTGGTGTCCACCACGCGCTCGACGAAGTCCCGCTTGAGCGTCGGGCCGACGTGCAGGTCGGAGAGCTGCGCGATTCGGAATCCCTGGAGATCGGATGGCAGCCCGTTGATCGGGACGTCGACCACGCGCACCATCGCGGGCCGACGGGCTCGCCACAGGCCGATCAGCAGCACGGCAACCGCGGCGCCCACCACGACGGCGCTCGAGCCGCCGGCGCCGAGCCACGCGCGCAGGTGCAACAGGTCGCCCGCAAGCGCGAACACGATCAACAGCGACGACAGACCGAGAGCGGTAAAGCCGGCAACCTCGAGACCCCGTTTCGCCGGCATCCGCTCGGACCGTCCGGCGAACAGCGCCACGAACGGTGCGACGACCAGGAGCAGAATGCCCACCCAGCCGATCAGACGCCACGCGGGCGCGAGCGGCGCCTGGGCGAGCAAACGCTGCCCCACATACACGTGCAGCATGGTCCACAGACTAGCCACGATGACGATCACAGCAATCAGCCGCCGGCGCCGACTCACCGTCGGGTGTTTCGTCTCAGTCTCCATGGTCATGCTAACGCCGCCCATGCCGGAATAGTTGCACCACGAGCCCCGTGATCGCGGCTGAAGCCCGGCTCGGCGCGTACCGCTGAAGCGGCAGAGCGCCTGTCAGTTTACTGACACATGCCGAGTCGCGGGTTCACCCGTGGACTCAGGGCGACGTTACCGCAGATCGGACATGAAGTGATGCATCGAGGGGGCCTAGTACCGCACGCCCTTGCGGATCGCGAAGCCCCAACGACTCCCGGTGAACCCCTTCCCGAAGCGATATCCGAAGGCGAACTCCGCCACATCGCCCCGCACCGCCCGGGTCGGCCCGATCCGCAGCGACATACCTACCGCGCCACCCAGACGGGCGGCCTCGTTCTCGAACCACGCGCCACCATAGTCGAGGAACGGCGCGACCCCGACCCCCATGAGGCCCCACAGGTCCTCCGCGACCAACAGCCGGTCCTCGAGCGCGAGCCAGACCCGGCGTGTGCCGGTGAACTGGTGGATTCCAAAGACGCGTGGCCCGTTCTGCGAGTTCCACAAATCGAACTCCGCGCCAGGCTTGGCCCGACGCAGCTGAGCGCCCTCGACGTGGAGAATCAACGTCTGCTGCGCGATGTTCTGGCTCGCGACGGTCAGGCCGGCCGCAACCCGCCCCGAATCGGGACGCCCGGTCGTGAAGACGCCGTTCGCCGCCGCCTGCAGCACTGCGAAACCACCCCGCCAGGGCGCCGCGACCTGGGCACTCAGCTCCGGCCCGATGCCCGCCTGGCCGGACGGATAGCCCCACGCGCGCGGCGCCGCCCACACACCGACGTGCAGCAACTGGGACACATCCACGTCTTCGCGCCGGGCGTAGGAGTTGAATCGTTCGAGCACCTGGAACCGCACACGCCCCACGTCCAGTCCCGTACCCACGGTGCCGAACACCGAGTGCGGGAACAGCGTGGTTGTTTCGGGCGCAAAGTCCTCGCGGCGCCACTGGCCGCCGAGCCACAGCCGCACGTAGCCTGCGGTGGTCGCGTGCGGAGCGAACGCCGCCACGATGCCCACGCGCAGGGCGCGCCGTTCCACGGTGTCGACGACACTGCTCCCGAGAGCATCACGCCGGAACACGAGCACGCGCTCGGACGCCGCCTCGCCGTCGGTGATGAACGCGCGCCGCGCGGCCGTCTCGTAAAACGGCACTCCCATCAGCCAGGTGCCCCGATTGCCGTCCGACTTGTTGCTGTACTTGCCCTGCAGCCAGCCCCGGCGCGAAAGAAAGTGGGGATTGATGTGCCCGAGATCGAAGCTGGTGCGGTCCGGCGTCTTGCTGTACACGGCGGTGAGAGAGGTCGCGGTGCCCAACAGATTGTCTTCCACGAGACCGACCATCCACGTCACATCACCGCCGGCGGACGAGTAGCCGAGCTGAGGCTTCGTGCTCCAACCGTCGGTGGTGGCGACGCGCAGCGCCAGGCGGCCCTCGAGGCGCGTGGTGTCGATGCGCACGCGACTGAAGACGTACAGGTTGCGCAGGGCCCGCTCGCTCTCGGCCACCCGCGCCGAGTCGTAGCGGTCCCCGGGGTTGACGAGCAGCGTGGCGCGGATGACTCCCGCGCGCGTGCGCGCGTGCAGCCGATTCGCCAGCCGGGCGATGAAGCCGGGCGCGTCGGCCTCCTGAAGATCGAACACGTTGCGGTTGACGACGATGATCGTGTCGATCGTGGGAGTAGTGGATTGGCCGGCCAGACGGACGGGGGGACCGGCGGTCAGGACTGCCACCGCCACTGCGATCGCCAGTCTACTTGAGCAAATCAATGCGCTGGTGCAGCGAATAGGTCACGTGGCGGGCGGGGCCGTTCCATTCCGTAAAATACAGGGTTGCGTCCACCCGGCCGGTGATCTGCCGCAGGCCGCGCGTCGCGAGTGTGAATGTGCCGCGGACGGAGTCCGGTCTCAGCGGACGGCACAGGCAGGTGACGGTGCCGTACGCGGGGATGCGCGCGGGCGGGGGACCCAGCGCGTAGGGGACGTTCTGGCGCAGGTCACGCACTTGTTCCAGGTCCAGCGCGAGGGTCAGCGAGTACTCGTCTCCTTCGCCCTCGGCGGGGTTGAAGTCGTATCGCGCCAGGCCCACGTCATGGCCGCCGTGCGCCGTGTCGATCGTCATCCGAACCAGGGTGAGCGTGGAGTCACGCTCCACGACCAGGTGGCCGTGCCATTCCCATCGGGCGCTGCTTTGGAGGCCCAGGGTGTCGTCGGGACGCGATATGCCGTCGCAGGCGAGGCACAGTAACCCCAACAGCGTCGAGCAGAGGCGTCGCGCAACGGCGTTGCACAAAAACGTCCAGCGGAGGCGGGAAACGGATGCCACCGTCAGTGAGGCCCCTTCCTATCGTTCGCCATGACCCTACGCGCTTACGCTCGTCGGCTGTGGGTACACGAAGTCGCTATAGAGGTCTCCGTCCAGGTCGCTCGTTTGAGCAAGACGCTGTCCGGACCGGGAGCAGGGCCGCGAGCGGACCAGCTAGTCCGGGCGGCACTTTCCGTCAGCTCAAACATAGCGGAGGCCTGCGGCCGGGGCACCGTTCCGGAGTTCCGCCAATTCCTACAGTATGCCAGGGGGTCCGCTCAGGAAACGCTGACGCAGTTGCGGGTCGCGGCCGCGCTCGACTCGGTCCATGCGCGCGCCATTCACGAGATCGAGGGTCGAGTTGCCCTCGTCATCAAGACGCTCGGGCGCTTGATCGCTCATCCGCCACCGGATACGTGACGGCGCAGTTCGTGCTACGCCTTGGCGCGACGTCTTTGTGCTACGCCTCTGTGTTACGCCTTCGTGCTACGTCTGTGTGCTACGCCTTCAGTATTGTCCCAAGTATCTATTCAGCTCCCATTCACCAACCTGGCCGATATACTCCTGCCATTCCTCGCGCTTTGCGTCCAGATACCGCTCGTAGATGTGCTCGCCCAGCGCCTCACGGACCACGGCATCCTTCTCCAGATAATCGAGGGCTTCGTGCAGGTCCCGGGGAAGGTCGTCGATACGGAACTTGCGGCGCTCGCGGTACGACATGCGCGCGATGTTCTTGTTCACCGGCTCGCCCGGGTCGATCCGCTCGTGGATGCCGTCCAGACCGGCAGCGAGCTGCACGGCGATCGCGAGGTACGGATTGCCGCAAGGGTCGGGCATGCGATTCTCGCAGCGAGTCGCCTCGCCGCGTTGGGCCGGCACCCGGATGAGGGGAGACACGTTCTGTGTGGACCACGAGACGTTCACCGGGGCCTCGAAACCCGACACTAGCCGCTTGTACGAATTCACCAGCGGATTAGTCACTGCACAATAGCCCCGCGCGTGCCGCAGCAGCCCGCCGATGTACCACCGGCCGACTTCGGAGAGCTGGATTGGCCCTTGGGCGTGGAAGAACGCGTTCTTTCCCTTGGCGAACAATGACTGGTGCGTGTGCATCCCCGAGCCGTTGCGGCCGTAGATCGGCTTGGGCATGAATGTCGCGACCAGACCGTGCCGGACCGCGATGGTCCGGGCGATGAAGCGGAGGCTGGCCCACTGGTCGGCCATCGTCAGCGGCTCGGCGTAGCTCAAGTCGATCTCGTGCTGGCCGGGCGCGACCTCGTGATGGGAGGCCTCGACGCTGAGCTTCATGTGCTCGAGCGCCGCCACAATCGCCCGGCGCGCCTGCTCTCCGCGGTCCACCGGGACCAGATCAAAGTAGCTGCCGGCGTCGAGCGTCCGTGTCGTTGGCTCGCCGCGCTCGGTGTGCTCGAAGATGAAGAACTCCACCTCGCAGCCTACGCGCATCGTGAAGCCGAGCTTCGCGGCCCGCTCGATCTGACGCTTCAGAGTGGTGCGAGGGCACCCCTCGAACGACCGGCCGTCAGGATAACCGATGTCGCAGATCAGTCGCGCGACCGCTCCATCCACCTCGCCGTCCCCGCCCTCGGCGGTGCCGCTGTCCCAGGGGAAGACGCGGAACGTTGCGAGATCGGGCACGAGCAGAGCATCCGCTTCCTCCACGCGGGCGAACCCCTCGAGCGCCGAGCCGTCGAACGTCACCTCGCCGGCCAGGGCCCGCTCGAACTGCGAGGACGGGACCTCCACGGCTTTATTGACGCCCAACAAATCGGTGAACTGAAGCAGCAGGAACCGCACATGCCGCTTCTTCAACTCGTCGATGATGTCGCGGGTGTCGGCGGCGGTGGCGGTCATGGAGACCTAAGATAGAGGGCGGCAGAAGGCGGCAGAAGGCAGCAAACGGGCGGCAGAGTTTCGTCCCCCTGCCGCCCGTTGCCGTCCGTTGCCGCCCTCGGCTTACACGTCGTAGTACAAGAAGAACTCGTATGGATGCGGCCGCAGCGCCACGGGATCGACTTCCTTGGCGCGCTTGTAGGCGATCCACGTCTCGATCAGGTCCGGCGTGAACACCCCGCCCTCGAGCAGGAAGGCATGGTCCGCCTCGAGCGCCGCGAGCGACTCGTTCAGAGAGCCCGGCGTGTTCTTGACGTGCTTCCGCTCTTCCGGCTCCAGGTCGTACAGATCCACATCCATCGGCTTGGGCGGCTCGATCTTGTGCTTGATGCCGTCCAGACCCGCCATGAGCAGCGCCGCGAACGTCAGGTACGGGTTGCCCGACGGATCGGGCGCCCGGAACTCGACGCGCTTCGCCTTGGGCGACTTGGAATACACCGGGATGCGGCAGATCGCCGAACGGTTGCGCTGCGAGTAGATCAGGTTGATCGGCGCTTCGTAGCCCGGCACCAGCCGCCGGTAGCTGTTGGTAGTCGGGGCCGCGAACGCCAGCAACGCCGCCGCGTGCTTGATCAGCCCGCCGATGTACCAGCGCGCCGCGTCCGACAGCAGCGCGTACCCCTTGGGGTCGAAGAACAGGTTCGTCCCGTCCTTCCAGAGACTCATGTGCACGTGCATCCCCGACCCGTTGTCCCCGAACATCGGCTTGGGCATGAACGTCGCCGTGTACCCGTTCTGGTGACACACGTTCTTGACGATGTACTTGTACATCATCAGCTGGTCACCCATGCGGGCCAGCGTGTCGAACCGCATGTCGATCTCGGTCTGCCCTGCCGTACCCACCTCATGGTGGTGCACCTCGACGTCCACACCCGACGCGATCAGCGCCAGCATGATCTTCGAGCGCAGATCCTGCAGCCGGTCCACCGGCGGCACCGGGAAGTAGCCTTCCTTGTGCCGCGGCCGGTGCCCCTGGTTCGGACTCCCGTTCGTCCCCGAGTTCCAGATCCCCTCCTCGGAGTCGATGTGGTAGTAGCCCTCGTGCGCGTTCTGGTCGAAGCGGACCGAATTGAAGATGTAGAACTCCGCCTCGGGTCCGTAGTACGCCGTCGTCGCGATCCCGGTCTTGGTGAGGTACTGCTCCGCTTTCTGCGCCACGTAGCGCGGATCGCGCGAGTACCGCTGCCCGGTCACCGGGTCGGCCACGTCACACGTGAGCGACAGCGTCGGTACTTCGAGACACGGATCGACGAAAGCGCTCGCTGGATCGGGGAACAGCAGCATGTCGCTCTCATTGATCGCCTGGAACCCGCGGATCGAGGAGCCGTCGAACCCGATCCCCTCGGCAAACAGGTCTTCGGTCAGCTCTTTGAGCGGGATCGAGAAGTGCTGCCACGTGCCCGGCAAGTCGGTGAACCGCAGGTCCACCACCTGCACGCCTGCTTCCTTCGCCTTCCGTACCACATCCGCGGGCGACGCGCCCGCCGCCGGCTTCGCCCCGGTCGTGGATGTGGTTGGCTCCAACGTCGCGGCCATAAAATCGGTCTCCTAGAACGGTCCATGAGGGGGGAACGCACAGACGATGCCACGAACGACGAGGGCCCGGGCATGCGGGAAGGTACCGGGGTTGCGGCGGGGTGTCAACCGTTTCGTGTCACGGACGCAACACATGTCCTGCCCGTGGCGTCACGCACCCGTTATTGCTGCATTGGTGCGGGGCGAAATGTGCGAACTTTGCAATCTTCTCCGCGCACCGCGTTAGCCGTCCAGCGCCGCCACGAAATGCCACAGCTCGACGGCCGAAAATTCCCCGAAGCGCTCCTGAATCTCGCGCTCCGAGGGCTCGAGGAAAATCCAGCTCGTGGTGCGGCGGCGCTCCCCGCTCACGAAATGCACGCGCCCGCGCACAGCACCCACCTCGGTGTCGGGCTGCATCTCGACGAACACCTCCCACCGCTCATCCCCGCGCTTCAACTCGCCCATGTGCTTGGCGCGGTCCTGCCCGGGAAAGGGAGCGGTCATTCGGGATAGACTACGCTCTCCGCAGTATTCCTGCCAGTTAGATTCCCACGTCCATGAACTGTCATGCGTGCGGCGCTGCGCTCTCCGGTACGGCGCGATTCTGTCACAAGTGCGGTGCCCAGGTGGGTGGCGGGCAAGCATCCGGCTGGCGGGCCGGCCTTCCCTGGAGCGTCGCGGGGGCCGCGCTCGGGGCTCTGCTGACCGTCCTCGCCTTCCGGCTCGGGGGTCGGTCGGAAAGCGGGGTACGGGATGCGGGAGCCGTGGAGGATGGGCCGCTTCCCGCATCCCGCTCGACTCCTCCCGACATCTCGCAAATGTCGCCAGAAGAGCGCGCCACTCGTCTCTACAACCGCGTCATGACCCTGCACACTCAGGGCAAGGCGGACAGCGCGGAATTCTTCCTCCCGATGGCGCTCCAGGCGTACGCCATGCTGCCGGCGCTGGACGTGGACGCGCGCTACCACATCGGCGTGCTCGACCTGACCGGCGGCAACGCCGCGGCGGCGGTGGCGCAAGCGGACACCATCCGCCGAGCCGTCCCCACACACCTCTTCGGATTCATGCTGCGGGCGCGTGGTCTCGAGCTCGAGCGGGACACCGCGGGCGCGCGGCGCGCCTATCGCGACTTCCTCAAGCACGAGGCGGCGGAGCGTAAGCGGCGGCGGCCCGAGTACGACGAGCACGCCCAGAACCTCGACGCCTTCCACGAGCAGGCCACGGCGGCGAGCGTGGGGAAGACGACGCGTGGCGGTTAAGGCCCCGCAGACGATCCATCTGGCGCACAGCCCGGATGCGGACGACGCCTTCATGTTCTGGGCGCTCGCCGCCGGCAAGATCGACACCGGCGATCGCCGCTACGTGCACGAGCTCGGCGACATCGAGTCCCTGAACCGACGAGCCCTCGCCGGCGAGCTGGAGGTCACGGCCGTCTCGCTGCACGCCTACGCCTACCTGGCCGATCGCTATGCGCTGCTCGCTCACGGAGCAAGCATCGGCGACCGCTATGGGCCGCGGATCGTGGCGCGCGCCGCACGCCCCGCCGATCCCCGGGCCGCGCTCGGGGCGAGGAGCGTACTCGTCGCGGTCCCGGGCGAGCTCACCACGGCGTACCTGGCGCTCAAACTGTATCAGCCGGCGGCGCGCCACGTCGTCGTGCCGTTCGACCAGATCGAAGAGTACGTGGCAGCGGAACGGGCGGACGCGGGGCTTCTCATCCACGAAGGCCAGCTCACCTACGCCGACCGCGGCCTTCACCTCTGGGTCGATCTCGGCGAGTGGTGGCACGACGAGACGGGCCTGCCGTTGCCGCTCGGTGGCAACGTGGTGCGTCGCGACCTGGGAGACGCGCTGATGCGGGACATCGCACGCGATCTCAAGGCCAGCATTCAGTACGGCCTCGCCCACCGCGCCGAGGCCCTGGCGCACGCGACAGCCTACGGTCGCGGCCTGGACGCGTCGCGCATCGACCGGTTTGTCGGCATGTACGTAAACGCCTACACGGTGGACTACGGCCCAACCGGGCGACGCGCCGTGGCCGAGCTGCTGGGTCGCGCCCACGGCGCGGGCTTGCTCCCGGAGCCGGTGGAAGTGACCTTCGTGGCAGGTTCGTGAAGGACTCCCATAAGGAGGACGCCAGTGGCCGACATGGCGGGTCCCGTCCAGATCCTGGTCGTGGACGACGAAGAGCCGATCCGGAACGCCCTCAAGAAGTTCCTCACGCAACAGCAATACGAGGTGTACGCCGCCGGCTCCGGTGAGGAGGCCCTGCAGCAGCTTCGGCGGCACCGCATCGCCCTGATGCTGTGCGACATCCGCATGCCCGGCACCAGCGGCGTCGACCTCGTGCCCCAAGCCATCGAGATCGAGCCCGAGCTCGCGATCCTCATGCTCACCGCCGTGAACGACGCCACCAGCGCCGCCCTGTGCATGCAGCGGGGCGCCATGGACTACCTGACGAAGCCGATCGAGCTGGCCGACCTGGGGCGCGCGGTCCAACGGGCGCTCAAGCGGCGCGAGATGCTGCTCGAGAACCGCCAGCTGAACCAGTGGCTCAAAGAAGAGGTCAGCACCCGCACCGCGGAGCTGCAACGCGAGCGTATGAAGCTGGAGCGGCTGTCGATCGCCACGCTCGAAGCCCTGGTGAACGCCCTCGAGGCGAAAGACCCCTACATGCGGGGGCATTCGGCGCGCGTCGCCGACCTCTCCGCCACGGTCGCCCACGAGCTCGGAATTTCGGAAGAAGACGTCGAGCACGTGCGGGTCGCGGGCCGGTTGCACGACCTCGGCAAGATCGGCACACGCGAATCGGTCCTCAACAAACAGGGTGCGCTCACCCCCGACGAGTTCGAGCACGTCAAACAGCACGTGATTATTGGATCCCAGATCCTCGCGCCGCTCACACACCTTGGCGACATCATCCCGGCAGTGCGCCACCACCACGAGCGGTGGGATGGGACCGGCTACCCAGACGGGCTGCGTGGCGAGGAGATCCCGATGGGC
>Ga0137362_10003447_pt1 | contig 10575 bp, 19 predicted proteins | sample MadtaG_2_FD_104801 | JGI IMG/M metagenome (GOLD analysis project Ga0137362, IMG submission 104801) | Vadose zone soil microbial communities from Angelo Coast Range Reserve, California, USA - Mad1_100_16 metaG | ecosystem: Environmental > Terrestrial > Soil > Vadose zone | place: USA: California... | reverse complement strand
TCGCCTTCGCCAGCAAGTCCGAGTCATACCGTGACAGAGACTCGGAATGATATCAGTGTCCGGGGTGAGTTGGCTGTTGGGCTTGTCGAGATACCATGGACCAGAGAGCATACATTTTCACGTCACGGTGACGGGTCTACAACCTAATCATCCATTTGAGCGTGGCATGACATTCCCGTACCCTGATTTTTTATGGGCCTTTTGTTGTCGGTTTTAGTCTTTAGTGTACAACAGTAATTCCACAGGTGCGGGGGCAGAACACGAAGCCGAGGCATGGAAGTCATTCCAGCTGATAATAGTAACTTACAATCGTACAAACATAACCTACATGAATGACGCGTGAACAACATTTTGAAATCATGAAACCCAAAAAAAGAACGACAACGACGACGAAAAGGAAGAAGGAACGTGCGTTTTTCATCAAAGCGTCCACCCTTCACGAAAAGAAGGGTGATATATCCCAATGGCATACTCCCTACGCCGCCAATTCAACTGCCGTTCCACCACCTGCGATACTTGGGAAATTTCAGATCGCCGCTGATAAGGTATCTCTGCGCGGGGCATTGCGATAACGAAGGACACCCGGGCACCGCTGATAAGCCCCGATCCCATGGCTTCTTCTGCACCCGCGACACCATGTACGTCAACCTGCTGCTGCTGCGCCGCCTGAGGTGCTCGTGGCCGCACTGGTCGGCGACGGAAGGGGCCGCAGGGCCAAGGGCAACGCGAACGTGACGGGGGAGATAATGTCGTTATTTGATGGGACGGAACGCGGTCGACGTCGACGGACAACGGCTAAGTTTTTCAATCACATCAGCAATGGGTCATACAGGGGTATGGGTTAGCGACATCTCCGAACAGGGGTATGTGAAGGGGGAGGGGGAAGCAGACGGCGTGGGGCGCTGGATATGGGAGATGGTGGAGGAGGAGGAGGATTGGCACACAAAACTCACAGTCGTGGTGTTCTCGTTCTCCCAATCCCACTCTTTCTCATTGGATCTGTCACGAATCCACACCTCCCACAGTTTTGGCACGCCCCTATTAGAGCCTCCTCTGGTGTCGTCAAATTCGGGTAAAAATGCTGTCTGACGGCGTTGCTGGATCTTCCAGAAGAAAGCCAACAATAAAAAGGCCGCAAAGAGCGCGGCGAATATGACGAGAAAGCCAAACAAGAGCGTTGCCGTTGCCGGCGCAGCGTCACCGCCATTCCCAGAACCGGAGGGCGAGGGGGTTGGGGTGGCAGAAACGGTGGTGAGGCTGGGGCTTGGAGAAATAGATGGTGACGACATTGGGTACCCTTGGAGTAAATATCACCGGTGAGAAGCTGAGTACAGCCCCAGGGATGAGAGTGGTGGGTCAGGACCGAATACCCGCGTGTAACGTCAAAATGAACCCGTCGTCGTAGAGCCGCTCACATTTGCAAACTTAATCAGGAAAGGGGAACATCCAACTATGGTGTATCATCACGTGACAATCATCCTACAATTTCCAACTCGTCTCGTCACCATGTCATGTCTAGCGAGATTAACCTCCGGCCAATTCCGACAGTCAGCACACTCACCATTTGCGATCCTGTCTCTCCGGACAACATTCATGAGGCTTAGGGCATGTTTTTCCAGCATGTCAACATAAGGCTTCAATGAGGTCTTTTCCCAATCTAAGACGTAATAAGCGATCAACCGGATCTGTCTGCGGGTCGCCACAAGACAGCAAACGGACCTGAGTGTTCTTCTCCAGTGGGATCGGATGTCGCAGCATCGAGTTCTCGCAAGAGCTGACCAACCGTTGGGACAAGCTCAGGGTCAAACTCGTCTATAGTTTCCGGATCAACGGGAACGCAAATACGTCCTGTCTTGGGATGCACGCAAAATGGCGCTTTTAGCAAGTGGTTCCGGTGCTTCGACACTTCTGCATCAATCCGGGGATACGTATATTGAAGAATGATGTCCTCGACCGCGTGCGTCATCGATGCCTTCAATGAACAACTACGTCACTCAGGTAGATAATGGTGAATTTGATGGGAACTCACTCTTGCTTTCGGGGGATAAGACGCTTTAATTTCGTCCATGAGATCGGTCCATTTGTCATCTGAAGAGCGATCCTCCGTCCATTTCCTTTCGAGTTTCTCCACGATCTTTGAATCTGGTATCAATTGGAGAAGTTCTTTCCAGCCCTCCTCTCTCCTGAAACAGTCCTGGTCCAGCAGGACTAGATCTCCAAAAGGTCTGACAAGTTGATCAAGTGCTTGCCTGGCGCAAAGATCAACACAGCGCACACGTTTACTCCGCAAAAACTCCCCTTACCGGATCGACGGTGGAAGGTCCGCTGACGAACCCTTGATCACGGGGCGCACATTGACCTTCTTATGCATCTCCTTACCGCCTTGTACAATGGTCAAGAAGTTAACCAGGGACCTCCGTTGATCGTCTGTCAATGCCATCGCCTCTCGGTCCGATACCCACAGGTGAATTCCGCGGCGCCCCGAGTAGACCCAAAGCAGATGCTTGTACCCAAACTGTTGTCGTATGGCAGAATCAAGCACACGGACCGCTGCGCCGATGAAGCCCCAGCAACGCTTGCATATGTCTGCGCCTGAGCAGCAAGTTCGGATGCTGTCGTAATCCGTCATATCGATATCAAAGACGAGCTCTCTTTGAACGGGGCTAAATGTGTTGGGTCGCACTGTCTTCTTGTCGCGAGGCTTGAGAATGGAATATGAGGACAGGAAGATGAATTCAATTGGGGGGGCGATAACGAGGTATACGCACTCGTGCGGTGTAGACAGGACCGATCTCAAAACGGGTCGGGTTCAACGTGCACGTCTGCTTCTTGAATTCATCTGCGCTCGTGAATGAATGGTAGCGCAGATACACATCGTTTTGGAGGGTAAACGAGATCTCGCGATGGGTGAACAGCCGGCTGGGCGTGTGTTCGTGATTCAGCCACTTGAAGATCGACTTGAATGGGTAAAGCCGACGATAGAACGCGTGCATAAGCTCCGGAGTTGGTATCTCTGTCTCTGCCGAGGGCATGGTAACTTCGTGTGATCCTCGACCCGTCTGGACGCAGAATGAGTGAAACGATGATGAAAGTTTTCTCGGCGGTGAAGAGAAGGACACCAGAACGCGACCCGTCACGCGTGACTGACCCGCGTTTGTGACGATCATCGTACCGTCCCGGACGATCCGGGTCTCGACTCGGAACTTGTATACACCCCTTCTCGTGCTTTGTTCCAGGACCTGCATCTCTTACCAGACGCTTTTTCTCTTGAGAAGTCGGGCCGTGATGGTTACCAGCTCTGCGACATGGAAACCTAATTTTCCTCACTGCTTTTTTCTTTGCTGATCTCTTCATCCGAGTTGCTCCGGAACGTCCGCGGTTGCAACTTTCAAAATTATCCGCTTCGCTCGCGTGCCGTGATCAAAACTCTACAAGTCAACGGACTCTTTTGTCTATGCGCAGACCTCTGATGTCGTTTGAAGCACTCAAACAGTACTTCCGACGTCGCCATGGCAAAAACGTCACACACAGGAGAACCCTCAACTCTGTTTTTTCTACGGGTGGCGAGGCCCGAAGTTACAAGACACTGACACTCGGAAGATTTTTTCATTTCTGTCGTACAGTGTGCGTAGGAGCGCCGCCTTACATTTCAGGAGAACGGCTAACCGAAGACAAGTGAGTCCAGGCTGCAACTCCTCCGTTAAGAGAATGCATTAGCTACTTTACGTGAAAATCACTCCACATTCTCTCCCCGCATCGTGACATGGCTGCCGTGAATGGGATTTGGGGTTCTGCAGCCGTCGATGCCGTTTTCTGAATCATTCTAGTATCTGAAAAAGAAGAAATAAACGTGGTAAGCGACAGCTAAATCTTTTTCTGCGGTGCTCCGAGGCTCGTCTCGTTTCCATACTACAGTATCTTTCAGCATTGTCGCATCCGTGCCGTGTGTTTTCAAAGTTTCTCCTATGCCCTGTTTTATTTTCTTATTGGGGCGCTCGGCTAAAAACGTGCGCTTTACAGACAGGGGTTTCATTTCCCACAAGCAATCCCACATGGTACTTGCGACTTCTTGCCACGTACCTCATTGGCCAACCACCTACCCTGTCAGGCGACGCAACTTTCCGTCCTTCGGATGTTTCCCCGAGGTGCAATCTAGAACTTTAAGCTTCGTCTGCTTCCGTGCTGTGCCCAAACTGTGTTCCGATACAGTAATCCGGATCGTAAATGGTTGAGCGGACTACTCAATAGGACTCGTCCTCCGGGGAGGAAGTTATTAGCTAAGCGTTCGTTGGTCAACCCGTCGCCCTGCCGCGGCCATCGACACTTCGATTCTCTACTCGTCCAATGGTATTCAATGGCAAAGCGTACAGTCGTCCTAACATCGGATGAGAGCCCGGGCCCGACCCCGGAGGCCTAGGCCGATAAATGAATGTGGATGAGTTGGGGCGACGTCGTATCTCGGGCCTATACAATCCAGAAAATGGTGGTCTTGCTGCAGTTTCCTACTGGCACTGCACAGGAGGCCGGATCACCAGCCCGAGGGCCGAATCTCTGACCGAAGACCCAAAAGTAGGTGCCAACCTACCAATCCAGTCGACCGAGTTATCCGCTGGAACTTGTACGCACACAAACGCACACACAAATACAGTACACGCGGGCCGGGTGGCTGAAGTGCAGCAGCCTCCAAATCGAAATGGCAAGTCAGTCCCAGGAAAAGCCGCTGAGACACAGAAGTGTCCAGAGAAGCGTCAAGGCGGCGCAGAACATCGGCCCCCTTTGGAGGAGATTAAGTTACTGTGAGTCGTTTATGCAACAAGGCAAGGTACAGGAATCAGTTGCGCACCCCCCAAATCGTCCCTTTGCCTTGCCCTTGCAGTTTCCTCCCATCCCCCCCGAACGCCGACCTACTATTAAGTGCTCATCGAGGTGATGGAACCCGTTCCCGGTTCTCTCAACGAGCTCAATGCGTGACGTGGCGCCGCGTCGTGCTGTAACCGCGCTTCGGCTTCGATTGTAAGGAAAGGAAAGGCTTGGTACCAGTCCCCCGGTCCCGCTTCCCACGTAGGCGCACAAGAGCTCGGCGCGCGCAGGGGTGGTGGCGACAAACGCAAGGGACGAGGGTAGAGGGTCACTGGTCACTATAACTTCCGAGATCTCGTAAGATCCCCCCCCTCTCAGTCACGTCCCTTTTGCGTTTCTCTATTTATATTTCTCTATTCTATACTGCTAGTGAGAAAGCAGCACACGCGCCCCACGCACGCCCCACGCAGCTCTTAATCATCATCTCGGGGAGTTCGGTCCGGAGTGCGCACGCTTCGGACGGACGCGGGGTTCCAAAAAAGTTTGCTCAGTCGCAATCGAGGCAAGCCCGGCTTCGGCGTGAGCGCAAGCCCCTCGGTCGATGATCGTCACCTCGGTTTATGCCCAGTGTGATGATGGGGCAAAAAGTGGCGTTGTCAGAGAGAAATTTGAAAAATAGGTTTTAGCTTTCAAAGTAGAGGAGGGGCAGCAGAGGAGCGGGTGTCTGGTCTTGTGATGTTTTCATTTTGAGCGATTTTTGCAAAAATAATAATAACGCGTGATGACGCGGTTGCGAAATTCCAATCCAACTCAAATCGACCACCCGAGGGTAACGGGTCAAGGAAGTTTTTCTGTGTCGTATAGAGTCCATATGGGTTCTACCATCATCGACGTCACAGGCTTGCCGCATGCAGATACAGTTTTTTCAAACCCATACGGAATTCGTGCGGGGGATGGGTGGCTACTTGGTTACATCACAGGTGGGGTCTGGTGTGGGACAGCCCTCGAGGAGGGAGGGGCGACTTGCGTCAGCAACCGGGGTACACCAAAAATACAATACACGTTCTGCACTTGTCTTGTTTCGGGCATACGACTAATGTCATGGGTTCTCTCCTCTCACCCCTCTCTTCAAACGGCATCGCTACCCACAGTACCCATCGCAGTTTGACAAACGACACCCTGATCTGCGATCGATTTTCATCCACAGACGCTTTATCATCATAAGGGACCCGTGGGTGATGGTAATGCCTCGAGATTGCTTGATTGACACGCCGACTCGGAGGTGGCGATACACGACAATAATGAATGGATGGAATGGAATGGAATGCCTGAACTGAGATAACCGTCCAAGTCTTCCCAATCCGGGAAAAGAATTCACACGGACGTTTGTCTACGGATAATTAAGACAGCTGCAAATGGCATTTAAATAGGATTCTAGGCCGTAATAACAACAGGCGCAGATCGACACGACAACTGATAATAACGAATTGCGGGCGCTCCAAAGGACATCCAGCGGCATGATGGAATATCCATCTAGGGCGCATGTCTCACGTGTAACGGGGTATACTCGTATTGCTTAATTTATAACAAACAATTAATGACGAGTCGAGGATGCTTCGGGCCCAATCATAACTTTGAGGACCATATTCCCTCGTTCATCAATACCACGAGTGAGGAGATCGAACGCGTGTGCGGTGTTGGAAAGGGTGAATCGATGCGTGATAAGCTTGTCGAGATTTTGTAACTTGCCAGAGGCAAGGAGTGCGAGCGCCTCTGGATATGTATTTGCATATCGGAAGGAACCCTGGATGTCCACTTCTCGCAATGCCGCCGCTGAAAGTGGGAGGGAAGTGTTGCGGGTTCCCATTCCGATAAGCATCACCCTACCACCTGTGATCGCCGCCTAAATAGCCAAGGGGGCCGAGAACGACGTCAGTTGACCTTACAGCCGGGGAATACGGGTGGGAAATTTCGTACGTGGATTGCCATTTGTATGCATGATTCAGCGCCAGTACACTCGAACACCACGTCAAACCCGTTGTCCTCGCCAAAGGCCTCGAGGAGGCGATCTGCATTTTCCCTTGCCCTTCGGAGTTGGTCCTCTGGCGACTTTGCTTTTGAGATGGCAGGGAGACAAAACACATCTTCAGCAAAGCCGTGCCGCTTGGCGAAGGAGAGACGGGCTTGATTGATATCAACGGCGACGACACGCGAGCAGCCATGAGCCTTTGCCAGCGCACAGGCTAATAGGCCAATAGTACCGACACCGTAGACGAGGGCTGTTTGGCCTGCTGAGAACGCGGCACGGCGGAATGCATGGATGAGAACGGAGAGGGGTTCAGCCAGAGCACCCTCTTCAAAGGAGACGCTCTGGGGGAGGCTGTCCAAGGTGACAGGTATTGGTACCACAAATTAACGTAAGAGGGGATGGGGGGCTTACGGATGGAGGACATGGGCAGGATGGTTCATGCGGTCTTGAAGGGTGCCGTCAAGATGAGGGAATGTTTTTGCACTGCTTGCAAAGCGAAGTTTTTTGCACAGATTATAGCGGCCCTTGAGGCAGTAGTCGCATTTCTTGCACATAACGCCAGCCTCAATAGCCACTCGTTGGCCGACTACCAAGTTCTTGACGCCGGGACCGACTGCGGTCACGATACCGGCAGCTTCGTGACCGAGAACTAGGGGCGATTGGAGGGCAAAATCACCATTGCGGCCATGAAGGTAATAATGTACTGTGCATAAGAGAGGGGGTGTGTGAGAAGGCGACGGTGGCTGGCGAAGGAGAAACCGTACAATCGCTGCCGCAGAGGCCAGTGGATACAACGGCAACCTGGGCCTGACCGGGTTGAGGGGGCCATAAGGTACGGGAGTCTACCCTGAGATCCTTGGGACCGTGGAGGACAGCAGCGTGTTGTTGTTGGAGTGCGGCGGGAGACATGAGAGTGAGGAGAGGATGGATGGGAGGGAGGAATGGAGGAAGGGGGGAGGGATGGCATGGATATTTAAGCCAAAAAGGCAAAGCGTCGCGGACAAAAAAAGCGAGCGAAATAAGATTGGAACGAGAATAGAATAGACAGCGGGGAGAGCCAAGTGAGCCAGAGTGAGTAGCAGGAAACTGACCCTGGTCTTCGCCTCCTTTCCATCCCTACGGACCGAGCATCCGCCGCGAGTTTCCGTGCGCGATCATCTAGATCTCCTTCCCATCCCCCGCCGGGCTGTCGTTCTCCTTCTCCGACTCGTCCATGCATCTTTAGCCGCTCACCCGCACCGCGCCCAGTTTCATTTCCCTCTCCCCCGCCCCGGCCATACAGTACTCCCTCCCCTGGCCTCACCCAAGCCGTGTTCTGGTCCGATCCAGTCCAGATCTGGTCTCCTCAATTCCATCATCCTGTCCCCGACCCTTCTCAGTTCCCCGGCTCGACCATCCGATCCTCCGTGATTTTAATACTCAACACACCCCTCCCAGGACTCTTCGTTCTCCTCTCGACCCCAGGCGAATTAGACTCGATGGAGCCCACCCCCTCCATACCCTCTCCCTCTCTCTTTGACTTGTCCGGTCGACATGTCCTCATCACGGGCGCCTCCCGGGGTCAGTCTCACTCCTCTTCGCTTCCCTTTCTTTGTAGTTGGATTTGCTAACCGTTCCTATTCCCAACTATCTCATGGATGGACCTCAATGTCAACCCCAATTAAGGCATCGGTGCAGCTTGCGCAATCGCACTTGCCCAAGCTGGTGCCAATCTTTGCCTCGTCCTTCGTGAGCCGCACGCCGATGCGCCACCAAACCTTGACACCGTCAAAGCTATCCGGGAACTAGGTGCCACTGCTGAGATTGTTCACTGCGATTTGAACAATCTCGATGCCGTAAAGGGCGTGTTTCAGAGGGCTTTGGATGTCATGGGAGGCCGCATCGATGTCCTTGTCAACTGTGCTGGCATCCAACGGCGATCACCGAGCCTTGACTTTTTAGAGACAGATTGGGATGATGTACGTTCCCGTTTACGCACCACATCTATCCTTTACTTTACTTATTATAATCATGCGCGCTCATATCTCACCCCTCGACCCCTTCATTTATCTTACCGTTTACTTTCCAGGTCTTGGACGTCAATCTCAAGTCAGTCTGGCTCCTTTCTCAAGCCGCTGGACGTCACATGGTTCCGAGGCGTAAAGGAAAAATCATAAACTTTTGTTCTCTCCTTACCTTCCAAGGTGGTGTAACAGTTCCTGCGTACGCGGCCGCCAAAGGCGCCCTGGGCCAGCTTACAAAGGCCCTGAGCAATGAGTGGAGCCAGTACAACGTTCAGGTTAACGGGATTTGTCCTGGCTATATCGCCACCGATATGTGAGCGCAGTTGTGAGCAAGGACCCCTGTCAAGGGCAACGTACCAGCGAGTGTTGCCTCGTGGGCGTCCGCTGGCAATCGCCAAAAAAACGCCAGACTTCCTCGGCCCGTCCGCGGCCCGTAATCTTATCATCGCATGAGAACACCCCTCAATTCTCGAACATCATCCTTGTTTCATTTAACCGGAGAAGGTCATACGCTGACGCTCCATCTCTTCCCAGGAATGAGAAGCTATTGACTGATCCAGTACGCCTTCGCCAGATAACTGAGCGTATCCCAGCTGCGCGTTGGGGCGACCCTCTAGACTTTGCTGGTCCAATCATTTTTCTTGCCAGCCGAGCTAGCCAGTACGTTTGTGGCGAACTTCTCGTCGTTGATGGGGTGAGGAACTTTTTTTTTTTCCGTTATTGATGATGTATTTCAATTTGTATTCCCTATAGGGTTGGATGGGCAGGTAGGCGAGGCCAGTGAAACAAAACAATGAAAAGGTCCAGACCGAGCGTATAACGGAATTATGATATTATAGTCAACGCGTGTGTTAATTCGCTTGTCGGTATTACTTCACATCCAATGCCGGCGCTTGCCTTTCTCTCTCCACCTTAATCTCCAAACGCGTCAAGAACCCGGGGAACACGTACACATTGCCTTTTGCATTCCCATTGCCATTTATTTTTTTCCTCAGGATATACACTTAGGGTTTGGGCCTGTGCTTGCGTTCCCTGGTGAGTCATCTGGGGCGCATTCCTGCTATCTAACTCGGATTAGTCCCGTAATACGGTGGCCAAGCGCGTTGCGCGGCAGCCCACGGCCCGGGTGTCGAAAAAGGGAACTTTATGTGACGGTACTATTTTTGTATTGCATGTCAGCGAACTATGCCAGCTCCTTTTTGTTTAGAGTGTGTCGCATACCCACCTCCGTCTTATGGCATTATTCGGCAATACGATGAAATGGAAGGTATAGATTGATAGGAAAATAAAAAAGGACCCGGACTTGCCGCACATTTTCTCCTCTCCCACAGGGTTTGAGGCCGTCTCGGTAAAACAGCTTGACGATGGGACTAACTTATATGATACACATTTCAAAGGGCCACCACTTGCGATGATCGGAACTGGCGGCGGGGCGGCGGATGAATAGCGCACAGCTGCCGACTAAAACAGAGAGCCTACGGGACTTCTTTTTGCCATGCGGTAAAGCCCCAAAAATTGACGGGGATCGGTAATCGGGGAAGGATTGCGGTTTTACGAATTTGGTTCACGAACACGCAGGCGAGGTAAAGTTCCATCAGCGGGCGGACACAAGGCACGCCACACACACCCGCCCACTCGAGCCACAGCGACAAAAAGGTCAAGGTAAAGGTCCAACGACTAGCAAAATGGGAATTGGGTGGGTGGCGAATGGAATTTCCAACAGGCGCTCGGACTGAGATTTTT
>Ga0137362_10003441_pt1 | contig 10579 bp, 9 predicted proteins | sample MadtaG_2_FD_104801 | JGI IMG/M metagenome (GOLD analysis project Ga0137362, IMG submission 104801) | Vadose zone soil microbial communities from Angelo Coast Range Reserve, California, USA - Mad1_100_16 metaG | ecosystem: Environmental > Terrestrial > Soil > Vadose zone | place: USA: California... | reverse complement strand
TCCGATGAAAATGGTCGAACAAAATGTCGCCGGTGGCGAGTTTTGGCAGAGGAACCGACACAACGTCCCTGGATAAACCTGGCCGGGCTCTCTTCACCCACACCGGCTTGCCCCCGCAACGGGCCAGAATTTCATCACCCGCTTCGGTTCTCAGGCCAGAATACCCAGGTATCGGCTTATGCACGAGTGCTCGGCCGCGAAGCCGCTTGTCCAAGCGTTCCGACTGAGCAAACTCTATGCTGCCGCCACCCAATCCTGTGCCCTGGCGACAAGCTGCGCCCGCCAGATGGAAACATCGAATGTTGCCAGGCGGCAGTTTCCCGATCACCTCATCGTCTCCGGAAAGACTAAGAATCGCCTCCCCATCCCGGCACTCCGCGAGGTCGGCGCAACTGACGAAGCTCACGGGTGTAAGGTTAACCATCCCTTCGCGGAGACGCGCTTCCAAAGCGTCAACCGAAGGATGGACACGAATAGTCTTTTGAATCATGTCATTCGCTCAACATCCTCGGCTTCGCCATGCGAGATCGCCTTGCGAAACGGTCCTTTTGCAACAGTTCCCACGATAGAAAGAAGACAAGACTCCAACGGTTACGCCGCTTTCGGGCCGAGCCGCACCGCTCTCTCCCGCGCTCGTCTGATTCTCATGAGTACAAATTGCGGCAAGAGCGCTTTGATTCGCTGTTTTGTATGCCACCTCAGCTTAAGCCCAAAGCGCCAGCAGAAGAAGAACGCATCCGCGCCCAGGCAATAAAAGGGTCCAACCACAGCGTAGCTTTTGCTTCCGCCGCAAAGCGCTTCCTCACTTTTTCCCATCCCCTTGATTAAAGAATAGCCGTAGGGAGTAAAGCGCGGCTCGTATTTTCTCGTGATGTAACGGTAATAACCCTTGAACGAAGAGGTGGTCAGAAGCGTTGTCCAGCGATGAAAATACTTCTGGTTGTGAGCTCCGGTGACGTCCTCCATGGCCTCTTCTGGAACACGCAAGCCCGTAGGATTACGCCACTGGGTCACATAATAATACTTCTCTTCCTTTGGGGGCGCCGGCACACGCGTGCCAATAAAGGCGGCAATTTCCGAATGATACCGGGCGGGGTCCGCAATGTAATCTTCGTAGGTTAATTCATATACACGCTTCAAATACTTCTTATCTTGCTCAAAGAGCTTATGGCAATGCAGCCAATGCTTAAAGAGACTGTGCAGCGAGGTCACATTGATCTTCCACCTCTGGCTGGCGATGCTGACTGGGACGGGATGGCGCCTGACGACCACGAAGTAGGAGTTGGGAAATGCCGCCTGCAAAAAGCGCGTCATGAGAAGGTTCCCCGGAGTTTTCTCCACGCATATTGTCTTGCTCTGGTCCCAGTAGGCATGCCAGCTCGCGTGCAATCTGGCAACATTCTCCGGCGTCAACAATTCCGAAGTCTCCGTGCGGTGGGTGCTTGGTTCAAATCCGAATCTCCCAGCTCCACCATATTCGGTATCGATCGTGTAGACATCCTGCAAAAGTTGCCCCTCGTCCATATCTGCACCGGTGTTCTTAAACCCAGTGCAGTTTTCCAGTCTCGCAATATTGCGACCGAGCATGCTGGTGCCGCTTCGGTGTAAACCGCACACGAACACATATTTATAAGCACTTCTATCGTCGTTCTGCATTGTCGTAGTTTTTGTTTTACGGCTTTCTCTTCAATTCTCGCAGTGTCTCGAGAAGGTGGAGTGCCACTTTTCGTTGAGGAGTAAAATTGCAAATGACGGCAGCAGCAGCAATAAGACCAACTGGTCCGCAGATGATCAGTTGAGCAAGTGGGGCCAGACTGCCAACCAGCGTGCGTGTCACCCACGTCACTACAAAGACGACAATCCAAAGAGGCAAGTGCCGGACGAAACGCGTCCACAAATCCGTTGTTCTAACCGGACCGCGTCGTCCAACTGCAAAGTAAAGGATGGGCAGTCTAACCAGAAGACTTGCCATGGAAAAGGCGATTGCCACACCAACAGGCCCGAATGGCAAGCCGATAAGGAATGAGGAAAACGTGACAGAAGCATTAATCGACTGTGCAACTAACAGGTCCCTGCCACGACCCTGACTGGTAAATAACCAGGTCGACGAATTAGCTAGTGGGACGCAAAACGCCGCAACTGTAAACCCACCAACAATGATTGCGGCCTGTTCCCATTTTGGCCCCAGCATTACCAAGGTAAGCGGTCGGGCCAGGGCCAGGAACAATCCTGTGAACAAGAACCCTATTAGTGCAATAGCCTCGTAGACCCGCAGAAATGTCGACCGGTATCTTTCTGGGTGCGATTGCAAGCGGGACAAAGCCGGCAGGAAAACAGCGTTGATCGGACTCAGGAATTGTTCCAGAGGCCGCATCAGCAAATCGCTTGCTCTGGAATACAGGCCTAGCGCGCCCGGACCAAAAACGCGTCCGATTAAAAGATTGTCACTCCCCCGAGCAACCGAGGTTATGAAATCGCTTGCCGTTCGATTGGCTCCAAAACGTACTAAGGGCCCCACGCCGCTGCGCCGACTCGGCAATTGCGGGCGCCACCGCGAAATTGACCACGTCAGCAGGAATCCAGCAGCCTCGATCGATAAGCTCGAGGCCACCAGCGACCAGTAACGGAATCCGAGCAGCGCCATAACGACTCCGACAATGACGCCGGTGGTGAGCGCACCAACCTCTATCACCGCCATGGCTTTGAACCGCATCTGCCGCTTGAGCAAGGCCTGGTGTTGAACGGTTGAGCCACTTATAAGGTAGGTTGTTGATAAGAGAAGCGTGATACCAATCAGCCGTGAATCTCGATAGAACCAGGCTAAGACCGGAGCCATGGCAGCTACTACCAAACTACTTACGACACTTACCGTGACATTTATCCAAAAGAGATTGGAAACTTGCGCATGCGTGATCCGATCCCGCTGCACGGTGGCAATGGAAAGACCGGCATCTTTAAAAACACGTAGGAAGCCGGTCACCGTCGTTACCATCGCTACCAGGCCAAAGTCTCGCGGCATGAGCAGCCGCGCCAGGATCATGGTGGAGACCAGACTAAGAACAAACTTGGCTCCCTGGGCCGAAACCGTGACCGCACCGCTTGAGATTGTATGCCCCTTGAGATTCCTTAGCAGATGGTCGGTTTTAAAGTGCTCCTGATGGCGCTCCTCCTCTGTCTCCGGTGAGGACTCTGCCGGCCTACCAGCTAGAATTCCGGTGTGTACAGAATTGGGATTTTCTACGTTCATCGCAATCGAATCGAAATGCTCAGACGGCCGATTTGTCGTCGGACGGCCCCGTCCTGCCTTGCCACATCAAGCCCTCCAGACGAAATAGGGTCTTATCCCAGGACCGGATCAGAGAAGACTTAAATTCATTGTAGCAGTGTTTGGCCCACTTGGTCGCCTTCCAGCCAAACAGCTTTTGCATCCAGGCGTACTTCCAGGATAATCGCGGAGATTCCAGTTCACCTCCCATCGCTTTGGCAAGCTGCTGCAATTGTTTGACGATGTCCGGACGTTCGGGGTAAAACCTGAAGAGCGCCCTTCGGAGATAGTTCACACACATTGCCCGTGTCTTTTTGCTGTCATCGAGCGAGCGGAGATGCGCGATGTGCAGCTGCATGGCGAGAAAATGCCCCTCTATTTTCTTGTCGGAGAGGCCGATATTACTCAGACCCGAGCCGGTGATGCGATAGAAGACTTTGGCGTCAGGCACAAAGCGGATGTGATCGCATTTCAGGATGACCCGGCAAAAGTACTCGCCGTCATCGGCTCCTCCCCCCAGGAGCCGTGTATCCCAAGGCCCAGCTGCTTCGCTCAATTCGCGACTAACAAGCCAGGTCGCTGGATTCATATGGAGATTGGTTCCCAGTCGCCGCTGCAACCATTCAAGTGGCGTCAGATCGCACCACAGCGGCGTCAGCACAAATTGGGCTTTGTGCGGCCGAAAAATGAAGTAGCCCCACGCCGAAGAAAGAAGCGTTCGTTTATTTTGACACTCCTCTGCTACTGCTATCTGCTTTGCGATTTTATCCGGAGCCAGGAGATCATCAGCGTCGAGCCATTGAATGTAATCTCCCTGGCAAAGCTCAAACGCTCTGTTTCTCGCCGCACAAACACCCTGATTTTCCTGTGAAACGATGGAGAGCCTCTCCGACGCAAACTGTTGTGCAACCGAGACAGTTTGATCGCGAGACCCATCATTAATAACGATGACCTCTATTCTCGGCCAGGTCTGGTTAAGTGCAGACTTAATCGTGTCGGCAATCCAAGGCTCGGCGTTGAATGCCGGTATCAAGATGGACACCAAAGGCTTCATTCGGCTGGGGACGATTTGCTATTGAAACCTTTGGCCAAATTCTCTTCCACGAGATTCAATTCCACGAGTTCGCAAAACAGATGTCCGATCGCAATGTGGCACTCCTGAATTCGGGCGGTGTTTATCGCGCAAACAGTAATTGCTATATCGACGGATTTTGCGAGCATCCCACCATCTTTGCCGATTAGGCCGATGGTTTTGAGTCCCCGCTTGCTCGCTGCCTCAACCGCGGCGATGACATTAGGAGAATTACCACTAGTGCTGACACCAATGGCTACGTCATTTGCTCGACCTAACCCCTCGATTTGCCGTGCAAAAATGTGTTCAAATCCGTAATCGTTACCAACCGCTGTGATAATGGAAGAGTCGGTCGTCAGCGCGATCGCAGGCAAAGCGCGGCGTTCTCCGATAAATCGGCCGACGAACTCAGCAGCCAAATGCTGTGCGTCCGCAGCACTACCGCCGTTTCCAAAGAGTAAAAGCTTGCCACCGCCACGCAGGCATTTCGTAATCGCGGAAGCAGCTTCCACAATCGCCTCGGCATTATCGCGACTGATTTGCATCCGCAACTCGGCCCCTTCCCGGAGCGAGGCTGCAACCTTCGCTAACGCCACCTTGGTATCCATGATTTCATTCAATCCCCCGCTGAGTAGCTAGCCATCACATCAGCCGGCGCGTTTCCCAGAAGAGCCGAATAGATCGCAGTTGTTATCGTGGCGACTTTACTCCACGAATATCGGTCATTGGCATATGCTTTAATCTTTGATCGCTTGCTCTCAAGCTGCCGAAACAGGTCGCTTGCGAAGTATTGCTCGATTGCTCGTGCCAGGGCGGAGGAATCCCGTGCCTTGAAAATTAAGCCTGTTTCACCCTCGATGATTTCCTCTCTCAGCGAGCCCACGTCTGCGGCAATCGCGGGCAATCCAAAACTGTACCCTAGAAATAGCACGCCGCTCTGAAAAATGTGAGTGTAGGGGAGGGCTAAGACATCTGCCGCCTTAAAATACAATTCCGTTTCCTCATCTGGAACATACTCGATTCGTTGGATTACCCGGTCGGTCATGCCACGCTGAACGATAGCTTGCTGAATCCGACTCCAGTAGCTGTCGTCGCCTTTCGGCTTACCGACAATAATTAGTCGATAGCTCCGATCTGTCTGTGCAAGCTCACCAAACGCAGCAACGAGATACTCGAGCCCTTTGTAACGAGCGATATTTCCAAAAAACAGGATAGCCTTATCGCTGCTCAGCAGTCCCAAGCGACCTTTTGCCTCTCCCGTCGAGAGATTGGTGCGCGGAGTTGTATTGTTAATTCCAAAGGGAATAACACTTACCTTGCCTGGCGAAATGCCAAACTCGGAAATGAGCTGCTTCCTCATCTTTTCTGTGTGAACGAAAATGTGATTGCTCAGTAAGTACTCAGATTTAAGTGAAAATCGGTTCAACCATGAATCGTTCGAATCACGCTCTCCGGCATTTACGTTATGAGCGGTTAGTACGATCCTCTTGCCGAGCAATCTGTAATACGCTAGCAACGCCGTGCGATCAAAGACCACGAATTTGTTAGTCCATAAAACATGAAAGATCTTTGGCTCTGCCGTTGCCGCATAACCGATGAGTCTAAAATAATAGGCTAGAATTCGCCACACTTTTTCGAAAGGACTTACGTTCGACCGTTGATCTCCTCGCAGATTCAGAAAATTAACACGGGGGTTATCGAGTAGTTTCGGCACTTGCAGATCGTTGCTTCCAATGAAATCAAGAAGTATCCCTTCGGAGGTCAGACTTGCTGCCATCCCCAACGCGTAGGGTTTGTCTCCGCCACCGGTCAGCAATGCTACTTCGATGGTGTTGCGAGGCTCATTCTCCCCGCAGCGCTTGTTTCTGAGACGCACATCGCATGGTCCCTGCGACAAGTAATTTGCAGGCGAGAATTCCGTTAAAGATCCGTTCCGCTTGTCACTCATTTTGCAATACTCATCTGAGTCGTGCGAGAACGCCGAAGTTGACTCGTGACCCCGCGAAGGACTTCTGCGACCGTTATAGCCGTGGTGGCGCGCCGATCAAACCCGCGACGATAAAAGAACTCTTCCAGGTGCGGTGAGATTATCTTATTTTGAATACCATAGTCGTAAATCTCCCACGGACTGGTGCAGGTAAATAGCGTAACACATGGCGTGTTGGTCCCAAGCGCGAAGTGCATGGGGAGGCTATCCCCGCCGACTAAACAGCGATGGTTTCGAATATCCGCCAGATGTTCCAGGAGCGACGAGCGGAAGGGTAGTATATTCACCACCAGGCTGTGATCTTCAAGTTGTTGCCTAAGTTCATTATAATAGGCCCAATTCTTCATTGGCCAAACGCGCCCGGCCTCGGGAGCTATCGCTACATCGCCGCTTAGCGTTGTCCCAATCGGTTCCGGCAGCAGATACTTTTCGCCAACGAAGCGAAAGCCAAGACCACTAAAGATCATTTCCTGATAGGTATCCCGGTTCAGATACTTAAGTCGATCAGCCTGCCGGCGCCCATAGGAGCTGATAAGACTGAGATCAAACCAGCGCCTGGAATTCTCCGTGTATCTCAATGAGTCGCCGGAATCGGCGTAGGCACCGAAGATTTCATCGCAGCGAACTGTGTTCAGAAATTGTGCAACGTTCAGGGTATCTTCCAAATTTATCGCCAGATCGTATTGTGTGTCTAACGCTCCTTCGCGGTCTTCCCACGAGATACAGCGGAGATCGTCTTTCAAACCTTGCAATAGCACGGCGTTGGCCGCGGTTGTGAGCCAGGTGATGTCGCCATCCAGCTTGCGCAAAAGCGGTGTGGTCCGGACGACATCCCCGGTTGCACCAAGCTTGATAATTAATATGCTCACTTGACGGCGTTCTCGCGGCTTCTACGCTTGGTCGGTAGCAAATTTCATTCTCGCGAATGAACGGTCGCAATATGTTTCTTAGTCAATCGTCGCGCCCGCTTTGTTTGAGAAACGCTTTGCCAAGGGCGGGAGCGCCGGAGTTCTCTCCAGCGCAACCATAGTCTAATATCAAGGGCCGCGTGGTAAGTCTCGTAGGCCAGTCTCTCCGGGACCGAGAACACGATACGATTTAGTTCAGTCAAGATTCGCCAGCTTGACCGTGTCTTCCCACGGATTGCGCGCATCTCATCGACCCAGCTTGAAACCCGACCTTCCAGAAGCTCATTGAGGCGTTCAGTGGGCTCCACTAACCGATCGGCAATGTACCATTGCACTACCTCCGGAATGTCACGTACGTGTTTAACCAGGCTATTAGTCGCATAGACCTTTTTCTTGATCAAGTTTGCAGGGAGAGCCCATGGGGTCGTAGTCCCAATGTGCCGGAGAATGTCATTGATGAAAGTCTCCGGATCGTCTTGAATCCGATCAAAGAAATCGATATACAACGCCTCTCGCCCAAAAGCCTTTGACCAAATTTCTATTGTGCGGAGGTAATCAGAAGATAGTTTGTTACGAGCCTTTTCGATTTTGCGCAAAAACTCCGTTGGGCTGATTTGGCGCACATCCTTATGCTCCCAAAATCCACTTTGGTAAAGCGCTTGTGACCACGCGCGTTCGATCGGATGGCGCAAAGTCAGAATAATGCGAAGGTCCGGCAGCAGCTCCGCGATTCGATTAACCTGCCATCCTTTCAAGCGGGCATAAGACGGCGAGATCTCTCCACGAACCGGCCTCGGCTCACCTCCATCCTCCGGTGCAAAGTTTGCTTCATACCAATCCAGGTCGTGCTTCAGCATCTGAGGCATAAAGAAGAAATCCAGCTCCTTACTTTCACTCAGTTGTATATCGGGATGGCACTTCAGCGCTTCGTAAAGCCAGGTCGACCCGCACCGCATGGAACCGATCCCCAAAAACGTTGGCGAGCACCTCTGGACAAGACCGCGTTTCCTGAACAAGTCGCTCTCTCTTATTGAATGTTTCAAGACTGCTTCGACGCGTGTAGTACTCGTGGCGTCATCTCTAGAAAATCGCATGTCCAAATATAATTTCGACGTCGATGCCCTTCTGATCAACGCGTCCCGTTAACCCATAAATTGTTCCGCTAAGTGCGGGTAGTGATTCCATCGCCTTATCAGCGCAGCAAACTAACGACTAACAGCAATAGATAAAGGCGAGTCAACGGCACGAGGCGATTCTCGAAACAGCAACCTCTCGATGGCTGCGAGGGTGAGCACTGTGTTGATCTCAAGCATGTAATTTCTGCGTCCCTCGATATGTGCGTTGGTCATTTGAGCGAGGAAAGCCGGATTCCAGAATCGCGCCTCCCGGACTACTCGGTCAGAAAGTGCCTCTCGTATGTATGAAGCTAGCTCCCGGCGAAACCAGCTCCGGTAATGGAGATACTTGTGATGTCCAAAGATTCTCACTCGCGAATCAACTCGGTCGAGAAAGGGGTCGAACGGAGAAAGCCAGTGCGGCATTCCTTCGTTGTAGAGATAATCGAGCTTGAAGCTCCCTTCAAAAAACAAACGCTGTAATCTGGCGGCAAGTCCCGCATCCTTACTTTCAATTCGCCGATCAGTGGGTATATTGAGTAACCTCCTCTTATTATTTCCGACGACGCGCAGCGCCGTTTGAGCAGAGGTGCGAAGACTTGCGGGCGCTTGGTATGCGAGGGCCACTACTTCGTTGTCAAGGTATGGTGTTCGGAGAACGACTTGAGATCGTGAAGCCGCAAGGCTGCCAAACAGATTCCATGGCACGTTTCTGAAAGCCGCAGCCGTAACTGGATGTACTTGATCGGTGAGCTGGCGTGGTGCAGCGCTCACGGCCTGCTCAAAATCAGGATGAAACAATGAAGGCGATAATCCGATCGGCCTAAAGGTAGAGGCGCCTCTCAGAATTTCACTTCCAAAAAGTCCCGTGATGCGCACGGGAGCCAATTGTCGGCCCAAATTATTGAAGTAAACCTCGTGGGCACCTGTAATCCCGAAGTAACCATCCGTGATGTAGACGCTACGATCAGCATGATGGGCAAAATCTGAAAAGAAATCCCGGTCGAGGCGGAGAAGACGATGCGGAAGACCGCACGCTCCGGCCACTTTAGCCGCAATGCGGTCGTCCATCGTTTCTCTCGTGCGCCCTGTAAAGGTATAGGATAGTGGCCTCTCGGCCTGCTCAGGGAGGCATGCCATGATCATGCGTGTATCCAGACCACCGGTTAAGGAAATGCCGATTTTTGAACCCTATTCAAAATAGCGAGGCAAAATTCGCTTGAATGTCTCCGCGAACCGCGACTCGAAACATTCAATCGAAAGAACTGGCAGACTTTCCCACGTTCGGACGTCGAAGTGTCGCCGCCTATCGCAAGTCCCTTCTTCGAAGGTATACAGCGAACCGCCTGGGAGTAACTGAACGTCGCGAAAAAGTGTTTGCCAGTTGAAGGTGCACCCGAAAGCACAGAACTGCGCCACACCGGACGGATCAAATTCCCTCAGTTCCGGAAGGATCCGGAGTAACGCCTTGGCCTCGCTGGCAAAATAAAACGCATCCGAGCCCTTATGCCAATAAATCCGTTCAGTCCCGTAGCGATCATTGAACAAAAACGCCTTTTTCCTTCTTTTGTCGATCAGCAATCCGCTGCAAAGGCCATTTAATTTCCCGAAGAACTCGTCGCCTTCGTTTACATAAAGATTGAGTAGCTGACTTGGCGACTCCACAAAACACTCGCCGCTAAGAATGAGCGCAACATCGTTCTGCTCGTTTAAGAAAACCTGATCCGCTGCAAACGAGCCATCAAGTGCGACCCACCCACTGTACACGCCTATCTCCGGCACAGCGTACGTTCCAGAGGTATAAAACTGCTCGTGTTTCATGGAGTCGACCATCGACTTCACTAGGCACTCACAGTCCGCGGCCCGCGTATGGCTAATAATTCCAACTATCCCTGGCATATTCGTTAAGAGTTAAAGCTTACCTCGTTGAAACCGAAGTTCCTTTACAGGAAACAAATTCGAAATCGCGATTGGCACTGAGATTTAAGCTGGGAAGCTAGCTCGGTCTCCGACCGCCTATAGAATCCGATCCGACATCACGCCGGTTTCTTCACATCGCTCGCCGGCGGAGTCCAGGGAATGCCGATTCATTCGAAAAATGGGATGGACCTCGGGATCATAATCAAATCTTTCCATGCTTCTTTTCGTCAAAGTCGTAATGAGCCAATTGTCAGAGGCGGAGATCAGGGTGCGCCATCGAGTAGCCGCTTCTGCGTCAAAAGCTTTAGGCTG
>Ga0137362_10003440_pt1 | contig 10582 bp, 11 predicted proteins | sample MadtaG_2_FD_104801 | JGI IMG/M metagenome (GOLD analysis project Ga0137362, IMG submission 104801) | Vadose zone soil microbial communities from Angelo Coast Range Reserve, California, USA - Mad1_100_16 metaG | ecosystem: Environmental > Terrestrial > Soil > Vadose zone | place: USA: California... | reverse complement strand
TCCGCCGTCGTGCCTGGCTTGCCTTCACACCGCGTCCTTGTTCTGCGCCTTATAGCGCGCCTCTTCCTTGCTGACGACCCCCTTGGCGACGAGCTCCGTGAGGCACTGGTCGAGAGTCTGCATCCCCTGCGCCTGGCCTGTCTGGATCGAGGAATACATCTGCGCGATCTTGCCCTCGCGGATCAGGTTCCGGATCGCGGGCGTACCGATCATGATCTCGTGCGCCGCGACCCGGCCGCCGCCGACCCGCTTCAGCAGCGTCTGCGAGACCACAGCGCGCAGCGACTCCGACAGCATCGAGCGCACCATGTCCTTCTCGGCCGCGGGAAACACGTCGACGATGCGATCGATCGTCTTGGCGGCCGAGCTCGTGTGCAGCGTGCCGAACACCAGGTGGCCGGTCTCGGCCGCGGTGAGCGCCAGGCGGATCGTCTCCAGGTCGCGCATTTCCCCGACGAGGATGACATCCGGGTCCTCGCGCAACGCCGAGCGCAGCGCCTCGCTGAAGCCAAGGGTGTCGCGGTGCACCTCGCGCTGGTTGACGAGACAGCGCTTGGACTCGTGCACGAACTCGATCGGGTCCTCGATGGTGATGATGTGATCGGGGCGGTTGTCGTTGCAGTGGTTGACCATGCCTGCGAGCGTGGTGGACTTGCCCGAGCCCGTCGGGCCCGTCACCAGCACCAGGCCGCGCGGCAGCATGCACAGGTCGCGGAAGCTCTTCGGCGCATTCAGCTCATCGAGCGAGAGAATGGTCGAGGGAATATTGCGGAACACGGCGCCGGCGCCGCGGTTCTGGTTGAAGGCGTTGACGCGAAAGCGCGCCAGCTTCGGGATCTCGAACGAGAAGTCGGTCTCGAAGAACTCCTCGAACGCCTTGCGTTGCTTGTCGTTCATGATGTCGTAGACCATGCTGTGCACCTCCTTGTGCGACAGCGGCGGCATGTTGATGCGCTTCATGTCGCCGTCGACGCGGATCATCGGCGGCACCCCCGCCGACAGATGCAGGTCGGAGGCGTTGTTCTTGACGGCGAACGCTAACAGTTGCGCGATGTCGACAGCCATTGATGCTCCCTTGCGGCGCTGCGGGGCTTGGGATCAGGCGGACCGACCGCGAGCGCAAACCTGCCTCTCAAGCTTGCGGCAGTATAGCGGAGGCATTCCAGGTCCAATATGTTAATGGATCCGCAGAATTTACCGGAGCGTGTGCGCGACGTCCGTAATCGCATCGCACGCGCCGCCGCCAGGGGGGAGCGCAGTGTCGACTCCATCACACTCCTCGCCGTGAGCAAGGCGCAGCCGGTGGCGCTCATGCGCGCGGCCGCAGGCCTCGGCGTGCGGGACTTCGGCGAGAGTTATCTGCAGGAAGCGCTCGAGAAGATGCCTGCGTTGCGCGATGTCGAGCTCGCCTGGCACTTCGTCGGCCGGCTGCAGGCCAACAAGACACGGCCCATCGCGGAGAGCTTCGCCTGGGTGCACGGCGTGGATCGCCTCAAGATCGCCGAGCGGCTCGCCGCGCAGCGCCCCTATTACGCGCCTCCATTGAACCTGTGCCTGCAGGTCAATGTCGCGGGCGAGGCCACCAAGGCAGGCGTTGCCCCCGCCGATCTGCCCGCGCTCGCGGCGGCCGTGGCGGCCCTGCCCCGCGTGCGGCTGCGCGGCCTGATGTGCATTGCGCCGGAGGAGGCGGATGCCGCACGCCAGCGCGCCTGGTTCGCGAAGTTGCGCCAGCTGCTCCAATCCCTTGACGCGAGCGGTGTCCGCCTGGACACCCTGTCGATGGGGATGAGCGCCGACTTCGAGGCGGCGATCCTCGAAGGGGCGACGATCGTGCGCGTGGGCAGCGCCTTGTTTGGGCCCAGGCCGGCCGATACCCCGCCGCACACGGACAGCGGCCGGGCGCCGCCCGCAACCGGTACAATCGGCGCCAAATGAATAACACTCACCTTGCAATCATCGGCGGCGGCAACATGGGCCGGGCGCTGATCGGGGGGCTGCTGCGCCGTGGCACGCGGCCGGAGCAGATCTCGGTGGGCGAGAGCGTCTATGCGGCACGTGCCGCGCTCGCGCGTGATCTGGGAATCACCGCGACACCGGACAACTCCGCAGCGGCTGAGACGGCAGGGCTCATCGTGCTCGCCGTGAAGCCGCAGGACGCCGCGTCCGTTCTCGCTGCGCTCGGGCCGTTGCTGCGACGAAACCATCCCATCGTCCTGTCCATAGCTGCGGGCATCCGTACTGCGGCGCTCGAAGCCTGGTGCGGTGCCGGAGTGCCCGTCGTGCGCGCCATGCCCAACAGGCCCGCGCTCGTCGGGGCCGGAGTGACGGGTCTGTTCGCCCCGGCGCACGTGGCTGCGGCGGCTCGCTCGGCTGCCGAGCGTGTGATGCAGGCGGTTGGCGAGGTCGTCTGGGTCGCCTCGGAAGATGACCTCGACATCGTCACGGCGCTGTCGGGCAGCGGTCCTGCCTACTTCTTCCTGCTTGCGGAGCTTATGACACAGGCTGCGGTCGAGCTGGGTCTGCAGCCGCAGGCCGCGCGCCGCTTCGCGGTAGCGACGCTCCATGGCGCGGGTCTGCTCGCGCATGCGAGCGACGGCGATCTGGGCCGTCTGCGGGCCGAAGTCACCTCAAAGGGAGGCACGACGGAGGCGGCGCTGCGCACCCTGGATGCCGCCGATCTGAGAGGGATCGTTGCACGCGCGATCGGGGCCGCGACTCGCCGCAGTCGCGAGCTGGCCGCGCAGTTCGGCTCCGAACGCTGACACTGGAATCCTCATGAGCGCGATCATCTTTATCGTCGAGACGCTGCTGTCACTCGCACTGTTCGTCGTGCTCGCGCGACTGCTGTTGCAGTGGGCGCGCGCCGATTTCCGCAACCCCATCTGCCAGGCAATCGTGCGGATGACGAATCCGCTGATCCTGCCGCTGCGCCGCATCCTGCCGCCGGTGGGCAAAGTCGATACTGCCTCGGTGATCGCGGTCATCATCGTCGCCGTCATCGAAGTCGCGATCGTGTTCGCCTTGCGCGGCAGCACCCTCCCGGGATCTGTGCTGTGGGCGCGACTGGTCGCGCTGGAGATCGGGCGCACGCTCCTGTGGACCTATTTCTATGCGATCTTCCTGTACGCGCTGCTGAGCCTCATTGCGCCGGGCGGCTACTCGCCGCTGCAGGCGGTGCTCGCAACGGTGTGTGAGCCGGTGTTGCGGCCATTGCGCAGACTGATTCCCGCAGTCGCGGGGCTTGATCTGTCGCCGCTGTGGGCCGGCATCGCGATCCAGGCGATTCTGATACTCCTGCATTGACACAGAAGACGGCTTGTCAGCGGCCTGCGGCCGCAAGCCGCTTGATGTCAGCCTCATCGAACTGCTACGCAGTCCGCGGTGCGGACCTGCTGCTGCGCTTGCGCATTTATCCGCGGGCCGCGCGAGAGGGTCTCGACGGCCGATGCATGACGTTTTTTGGCTGAATTCCAGGCACTGCGTGCCGCGGGCACGGTGATTGCAGACGGCCGACGGTGTTACGAAACACACTCTTAGCAGTCACATCGCACCGAGAGTCGCAGCATTCGTCGCCCGCTGACTTCGCTTGAAGCGACGTCGCTGGCGCACGCGCACCGCCATGGCGAGACGGCGCGAGCCGCTTGTCAAGGTGTGTCAAAGTCCGCTGGCGCCCCCGGGCGGTGCGGGAAACCCTTAAAAAAAAGGCATTTCAGCGTCGCGTGACGCGAAAAAACGCTTGCGAAAGCGCGCCCATGTGCTATTTTCCGCGCCGATTCTCCTGCGCGGCGCCGGAGCGTCGCGTTCACAGTCACACAACATTTGTCGAGGAGTACCGCAAAATGGCGAAAAAGGGTGGCGCACCGACCAAGTCGGAAGTCCTGACTCAGATTTCCAAAGACACGGGGCTGTCGCGCAAGCAAGTCGGAGGTGTGTTCGATTCGCTCGGCGGCGTGATCAAGAAGAGCCTGCGCGGCAACGGCCTGTTCACCATGCCCGGCCTGCTGAAGATGAAGGTCGTCAAGAAGCCTGCCACGAAGGCGCGTGAGGGCATCAATCCGTTCACCGGCCAGAAGATGATGTTCAAGGCCAAGCCCGCGAGCAAGAAGGTGCGCGTCATGCCCCTCAAGAGCCTGAAGGCGATGGTCAACTCGTGAATCGAGGACCAGCAGCTCGCCAATAACAAGAAGCTCGTTTGCCGCCCCTGGCGGCCAAGAAGCCCGGAAGGAGCGTATCAACGGTCCTTCCGGGCTTTTGCTTTTATATTGGCTGAAATGCCCTGCGGGCATTGCAGCGAGCGCGCCCACTGACTCATTCGACCACGCCGGCAAAAGGCGTGGCTTTTGCCGGCGAATAGCATGCCGGTTCCGGCTACGGCGCTTTCAGCGCATGAACGCCAGCACGGTCTCGCGCAGCTCGTGCAGCCGGCCGTGGAAGAAATGTCCCGCACCGGGCAGCACGCGTACGGTGGGCGCTGGTGAGCGTTGCGCTGCCCATTCGAGCACCGCTGCCGGCTCCACGACATCATCGGCATCGCCCTGCACGATCAGCCACGGGCACGCAGGCATCGCCACGTCCTCCACATTGACGCGCCCCACCGCGGGCGCAACCGTCACCAGCAGCGCCGCATCCGCGCGTGCGGCCGCGCGGATCGCGACAGCGGCGCCGAATGAGAATCCAGCCAGCCAGAGCGCCGCGCGCGGCCATCGCTCGCGGCCGTATGCAACGATTGCAAGGGCATCCTCGGTTTCGCCGATTCCCTCCGCATAGCGGCCCGCACTCGTGCCGACGCCGCGGAAATTGAAGCGAATCGCAGGCGCAGCGAGCTCCTCGAAAGCGCGCGCCAGCGTGTAGACAACTTTGTTGTCGAGCGTCCCGGCATACAGCGGATGGGGATGGCAGACCACGCCGAAGCTGCCGACTGCGTGCGGGTCGATGTCGGCCGCCTCGGGTATCTCGATCAGGGCCTGAAGATCTCCGACCGGGCCGGGGATCATGCTGCGCTCCGCGCGCGGGGGCTTGATCGTCATCGCACCGCCAGCCGCACCAGCAGACGGTTGAGGCGCTGCACATAGTCTGCCGGGTTGGCGATCTGGCCGCCTTCCGCGAGCGCGGCCTGGTCATACAGCAGCAGCGCCAGCTCCTTGAACTGCTCGGCCTCCGAGACGCCTTCCAGATACTTCACCAGCGGGTGACCGACATTGAGCTCGAGCACGGGCTTCGACTCGGGCACCTGCTGCCCGGCAGCGGCGAGAATGCGCCGCATGCTGGCGCCGACCTCGTGCTCGCCGAGCACCAGACAGGCGGGCGAGTCCTTCAAGCGCACGCTGACACGCACTTCCTGAATGCGCTCACCGACAGCGTCCTTGACGCGCTTGAGCAGACCCTTGCTCTCCTTCAGCTGCGCGTCACGCCGCTTGCGGTCCGCTTCGCCCTCGAACCCGCCGAGCTCGAGATCGCCGCGCGCCGCGTCCTTGAAGCGCTTGCCCTCGAAAGTCTCCAGCTGACCCATGAGCCACTCGTCGATGCGCTCGCCGAGCAGCAGCACCTCGAGGCCCCGCTCCTTGAGCCGCTCGATGTACGGGCTCGAGCGCGCCGCCTCGATGCTCTCGCCGATGATGTAGTAAATGCGCTCCTGTCCGGGCTGCATCCGCTGCACGTACTGCGCGAGGCTCACGGTGGGCTCGTTGCCGGACTCATTCGTGCTGGCGAAGCGCAGCAACGCCAGCAGCGCCGGCCGGTTCGCGGCATCCTGCGCCACGCCTTCCTTCAGGACCGCGCCGAACTCCTTCCAGAACGTCGCGTATTTGTCCGGTTCGTCCTTCGCGAGCCGCGCAAGCATGTCGAGCACGCGCTTGGTGAGGCTGCTTCTGATCGCCTCGACTTCCGGGTCCTGCTGCAGCAGCTCACGCGACACGTTCAGCGGCAGGTCGCTCGAGTCGACCACGCCCTTGACGAATCGCAGGTACAGCGGCAGGAACTGCTCCGCATCGTCCATGATGAACACGCGCCGCACGTACAGCTTCAGGCCCCGCGCGGCCTCCCGCTGCCACAGATCGAACGGCGCGCGTCCGGGGATATACAGCAGGCTCGTGTACTCGCGCTTGCCCTCCACTTTGTTGTGGCTCCAGGCGAGCGGCTCGGTGAAGTCGTGCGCGAGGTGCTGATAGAACTGCTGGTACTCCTCTGCGGAAACTTCGGAGCGCGGCAGTGTCCATAGCGCTCGCGCCTGGTTGACCACTTCGTATTCGAGCGACGCCTCGCCTTCCTTGCGCATGCGCACCGGGAATCCGATGTGATCCGAGTAGCGGCGAATGAGCGAGCGCAGCTGGAACGGATCGGCGAACTCGCGCGCCTCCGCCTTGAGGTGCAGCGTGACGGTGGTGCCACGCTCCGGGCGTGTAACGGTCTCTACGGTGAACTCGCCGTCAGCACTCGATTCCCAGTGCACGCCGGCCTCCGGAGGCTCACCCGCCTTGCGCGACAGCACTTCCACCCGCTCGGCGACGATGAAAGCCGAGTAGAAGCCGACGCCGAACTGTCCGATGAGCTGCGACGCGTGCTGCTGGTCGCCGGAAAGCGAGCGGAAGAACTCGGCGGTTCCCGACCGGGCGATCGTGCCGAGGTTCGCAATCGCCTCCTCGCGCGTCATGCCGATACCGTTGTCGCGGATCGTCACGGTGCCGGCTGCCGGGTCCGCCTCCAATCGGATCTCGAGCTCCGGGTCCTTGGCGAGCAGCTCGGGCGAGGCGATCGCGGCGAAGCGCAGCCGGTCGTTGGCGTCAGAGGCGTTGGAAACGAGCTCGCGGAGAAAGATCTCCCTGTGGCTGTACAGGGAGTGGATCATCAACTTCAGCAGCTCGCGGACTTCCGCCTGGAAGCCATGCGTCTGCCTTTCGGAGGTCTTGCCCGGGCTCGACATGCTCGCCATCCGCTTGGGGTTCGGTGCCTGGGCGGCAGATGTAGGGATCCGCCTCCGGCTTTCAAGGTTATTGTCACACAAGCGTAAGCGCGCGCGTGGCGGACCAAGGGCGGCAGGCGGCTTTCAGCCAAGATGAAGTGTAAGTCGGCGCAACCAGCATGCCTGTTCGCGGGGCAAAGCCACGCCTTTCCCCCGCGGGTCGGAAACAGCAGCTTGGTGCGCTCGCTGAAATGCCCGCAGGGCATTTCAGCCAATTTAAATACGCAGCAAGTGGCGGTAGGCGCCCCAGAAGGTGGCCGTCCCGGCCAACAGCGCGGCGTTCAGCCGGAACTGCGGGAGCAACATCCATACGCCCAGGGCGGAACCCGCGGCGACGAGGGGAGCGGACAGCGCGGCTGTCTCGGCAACCGCGGAGGTCGCGAGATGGCGACACGCGCCGGCGAGGTCGTCAAGCTCGTCCCACAGGTGTAGAAAAAATTCCATGCGCGCTCAACTCTACGGGGCCAAGCTCGCGCCCGGCGTGCGCGATCTCACAATCATGGCACGCGCCCTGAGCACCAGCCCGCAGTGCATGCTTGCGGTATCAGCTTGCAGGACCTTCGGGGCCTGCGTAGGCTTGAGCCAACCCATTGCATGCGCACCTGACAACATAAGGTTCCCATGAAGCGCATCGTCGTCCTGAACCCCAAAGGCGGTTCGGGCAAGACGACCATTGCGATCAACCTGGCGAGCTACTTTGCGTCTCGCCAGCAAACGCCGGTCCTGATGGATTTCGATCCGCAGGGCTCCTCTTTGCGTTGGGTCAAGAAGCGCCACCCGGTGCAGGCGCCCATCCATGCCATCGCTGCGTTCGAGAAAGACAATCGCACGACCCGCGCGTTCCAATTGCGCGTGCCCGAGAAAACGACCCACGTCATCGTGGACACGCCCGCGGCCGTCGACGCGCACCAGCTACCGGACCTCACCCGCGACGCTGACAAGATCATCGTGCCGGTGCTGCCGTCGGATATCGATATCCACACATGCTCGCGCTGCATCCGCGATCTGCTGCTGATCGCCAAGATCCGCCGCGAGGACGACCGCCTCGGCGTCATCGCCAATCGCATCCGGCGCAACACGCTCACGTATCAATCGCTGATCCGCTTCCTGCATACCCTGGGCATCCCGATCGTCGCCACCATCCGTGATTCGCAGAACTACGTCCGCGCCGCGGAGCTTGGCATGGGCGTGCACGAGATGAAAAGCTATATAGCGCAAGAGGATGTCGAGCAGTGGGCGCCGCTCATCGAGTGGCTGGAGAGGCCGCCCGGCGCGCCCGAGCCGGCGCACAGCCCGCCGCCCCCGGCCGTCGCGAGCGCGTAATCAGCGGCGGGCGTGCCTCGAGCGCGTGGCTTGGAGCGGGTGGGCTTGGAGCGCGTAACGCGTGCCTGGAAAGGCGCGCGCCTTCGAGCGCAGGATGAGCGCTACTTCCTCGGAGGTTTCGTGCCGGCGCTGCCCGGCTGGGTCTCATCCCAGGAATCGCGCATCCGGTCGGCCCAGTTCTTGTAGTTCGACCAGGTGTAGAGATTCTTGGTGATCGCGGCGTGACGCGCACGGGCGCGCTGCATGCGATCGAGCCAGTTTGTATAAGGGTCCGCAGCATCCGCCGGTCCCGGGGTGTTACCGGTAGTTGCCGGCTCGGGGCGCGTACCGGGTGCGTCTGGCCGCCCCCTGTCTGATGAGCTCATATAAGCTCCTGAAGCTTTGTCGCAGCCTACGGCTTTCACCCCCGCACCGCAGGAACTGGATCACACGGGTGTCGCAGCTTGCAAACGCTGCGACGTGACTCTCGCGTTCGTGTGCGGGTGTGCGAGGCTCCTACAGACGTTATGTAACGGCCGGCGGCCGCGACGCTCAATGCTGCGGGGCAAAGCCCTCATGCGACGAGCCGATACACCGGGCGGTACGCGCTGCCCGGCAGCCTCATGCGCCGTTGGGCAACGAAGGCCGCAAGCAACTCATCGAGCAGCTGCATGACCGCCGGGTCGCCCGCCAGCTCGTACGGACCGTCGCGCTCGATCGCCTTGATGCCGTAGTCCTTCACATTACCGGTGACTATCCCGGAGAACGCGCGCCGCAGGTTCGCGGCGAGGCGGTGCGCGGGCTGATCGCGATGGAGCTCGAGCGCGCGCATCGACTCGTGCGTCACCTCGAACGGCCGCTGCAATTCCGGCCAGACCGACAGCAGCCAGTTGAAGTTGTAGGAATCGTTGCGCTCGCGGCGGAACTCGCGCACCGCCTCCATGCCGCGCACCATGTGGCGGGCCACTGCGGCCGGATCGTCGATGATGAGGGTCAGGCGGCGCAGCGCCTCCTCGCCCAGAGTGCCGCCGATGAAGTGGCTGAAATGCTCGAAGTAGGCGGCGGTCTCGCGCGGGCCGGTGAGCACGACGGGGAACGGCTGCTCGCGGTTCGCGGGATCGAGCAGAATCCCCACCAGATACAGAATCTCCTCCGCCGTACCGGCGCCGCCCGGGAACAGGACGATGCCGTGCGCCAGGCGCACGAACGCCTCGAGACGCTTCTCGATGTCCGGCATGATCGCGAGCTGATTGACGATCGGGTTGGGCGGCTCGGCGGCGATGATCCCGGGCTCCGTGATCCCGATGTAGCGGCCGTGCTCGATGCGCTGCTTGGCGTGGCCGATCGTCGCGCCCTTCATCGGGCCCTTCATCGCGCCCGGGCCGCAGCCCGTGCAGACGTCGAGCCCGCGCAGCCCCATCTCGTAGCCGACCCGCTTCGTGTACTTGTATTCCTCCGTGCCGATCGAGTGGCCGCCCCAGCAGACGATGAGATTCGGTCGCGCCTTGTGATCGAGCAGCCGCGCGTTGCGCAGGACGTGGAACACGGCGTTGGTGATGTCAGCCGCGTCCGTGAGATCGAAGCGCCCGCTGGCGATGATCTCGTTGGAGATGAACACCACGTCGCGCAGCACCGCGAACAGGTGTTCCTTGATTCCGCGGATCATCTGCCCGTCGACGAAGGCCGCCGCCGGAGCGTTGCGCATCTCGAGCTTGATGCCCCACGCCTGGCGCACGATCCGGATCTCGAAATCGCGATAGCGGTCGAAGATCTCCTTGGCGTTGTCCGTGTCCGCGCCGCTGTTGAGCACCGCCAGCGCGCACTTGCGAAACAGCGGGTACAAACCCCCCTGCCCCGAGTCGAGCAGCTTGCCGATCTCGGCCTGCGAGAGGTTCTCCAGGCTGCCGCGCGGGCCGACCCGGGCGTCGACGAATTCGGGAACGACGATGCTGCTGTCCACTGCTACGGCAGGATATCGATCAGCGCCTCATCCGGCGAGAGCAACCAGATCTCCACCATGTCCGCATTCGACACCGCGATGCAGCCATCCGTCCAGTCGCGGGTCTCGTAGTAGGCAGGCTCGTGCTTGAGCTGATTGGGAAGTCCATGGATCATGATCGAGCCGCCGGCGTCCCAATGCTTGCGGTGCGCCCGCTTGAGGTCGGCCTCGTTCGGGTACGACACCTGGATGGAAAGAAAATAGTCGCTGCGGGGGTTGCGGCGGCCGAGACGATAGCGGCCTTCCGGCATTCCCGTAGCAGCCGTTGCATCGGTAATCAGCACCGCAGCATCGGCTCCCTTGGCTTTCAAAAAGAGCTCCAC
>Ga0137362_10003438_pt1 | contig 10583 bp, 9 predicted proteins | sample MadtaG_2_FD_104801 | JGI IMG/M metagenome (GOLD analysis project Ga0137362, IMG submission 104801) | Vadose zone soil microbial communities from Angelo Coast Range Reserve, California, USA - Mad1_100_16 metaG | ecosystem: Environmental > Terrestrial > Soil > Vadose zone | place: USA: California... | reverse complement strand
TACCGGTACATCCTGGTCGCCGCGCGGCGCGCACGGCAGCTCCAGGGTGGAGCGCCTCCCGTGATCGAAACGCCTTCCCGCAAACCTTGCCGGATCGCGCAGGATGAGATCAGGGCGGGCAAAGTGAAGTGGGTGATTCCCGAGATGCCGCGTTCCCCCGCGGAAGTAGCCGGCGACATGCTGGAAAAGGCGATGGCCAAGGAATCGTAAGTAGATTTCAGATTGTTGATTTCAGATTTAGGAGCAGTGCAATCTGAAGTCTCCAATCTGAAATCTACAGTCGCTTTGCGCGGATTGTAGATGGTTTGATTCCAGATTGAATCCCAGCCCGTGGATCGGGGGCGTCCGATCTGAAGTCTTCAATCTGAAGTCTGTAATTCGTCATCTAAAAAAGCGGAGCCCTCGCATGAAGGTTGCTCTCGGAGTCAGCGGCGGCATCGCCGCCTACAAGGCGGCGGAAGTGGTTCGCCTGCTGCAAGATCGCGGCATTCGGGTGCAGGTTGTCATGACCCAGGGTGCGCAGCAGTTCGTCCGTCCGCTCACATTTGCCGCGCTCTCCGGCGAAAAAGTCATTACCGAGATGTTTGCCTCGGGCGGCGCCGAGAATGCCCCGCCCAATATCGACTCCGCCATCGAACACATCGCAATCGCCCAGTCCATTGACGCGTTGCTGGTTGTGCCCGCCACCGCAGACCTGCTCGCCAAGTTCGCACAAGGCATCGCCGGCGATTTCCTGACCACCCTTTATCTCGCGACTACAGCGCGGGTCGTGGTAGCTCCGGCCATGAACGTCAATATGTGGAACCATCCCGCGACGCAGGCGAATCTGGACATGCTGCGCAAGCGTGGCGTTCGGATCGTGCTGCCCGGTGACGGCTATCTGGCTTGTGGCATGACGGGCCCGGGCAGGCTGGCCGAAAACGACATGATTGTCGCGGCCACGATGGAAGCGTTGGGTGCCTCGCAGGAACTGGCAGGTGAAACGGTCCTGGTTACGGCCGGTCCAACGCGGGAAAAAATCGACCCGGTGCGCTATCTCACCAACCGCTCCAGCGGACGCATGGGATACGCGCTTGCCGAAGCGGCATTACGGCGCGGAGCGCGGGTTCTGCTGGTAAGCGGACCTACCGCTCTGACCCCCGCGGGCGGCGTCGAACTGGCGCGGGTCGAGTCCGCGGAGCAAATGCGCCAGGCAACATTGAAGCTGCTACCCGAAGCCACCATCGTGATCAAGACGGCGGCGGTCGCCGACTATCGCCCCAGGAGCGCCGCGGATCAGAAGATCAAGCGCAAAGGCGCAATGTCGCTTGAACTCGAGCCCACCACTGACATTCTTGCCGAACTGGCACGTAATAAGAGCTCGCAAATCATCGTAGGTTTCGCCGCCGAGACCGAGAATGTCCTGGAAAACGCGCGCAAGAAGTTGATGACGAAAGCGCTCGACGCTATCGTAGTAAATGATGTGTCCCGCGAAGGCGTCGGCTTCGACTCCGACCGCAACGCGGTCACCATCATCACTCACAGCGAAGTGATCGAGGTCCCCGAGACCACCAAGTGGGAAGTCGCGCAGCGCGTGCTCGATCAGGTCGTGCGCCTGCGTAAGACCACTCCGGCGCTAAAGTAGCGCGCCCGTGTGGGGACGGGTCTCTGACCCGTCCAGGCCGAGCAAACGCTCGGCAGCACCGTCCAACAAAGGAACGACTATCACCCTCGACCCACAGCTCAAACGAGCCCTAGCCGAACGCATCCGCTATTACAACGAACTGGGCATCTACGATTTCTATCGCCGCAACATACCAGAGATTCAACTCCAACGGGAAGAGCGAGAACCATTGCCTAAAGCAAAAGTTGGCGCGGTAGTTTCAGCAGCCGCGGACGTAGCCACCAGACCCGAGTCCACCGTATCCGATCCAGCCCAGGCCCTGCTCGCCATTCGCGAAGACCTGGGCGATTGCACCCGCTGCCGCCTGCACAAGCAGGGCCGCAAACAAATCGTCTTCGGCGTAGGCAATCCGCGAGCCGAGCTTATGTTCATCGGCGAAGCCCCGGGCGCGGATGAAGATGCCCAGGGCGAACCCTTCGTAGGCCGCGCTGGACAGCTTCTCAACAACATGATCAAGGCCATGGGCCTGCGTCGCGAAGATATCTACATCGCAAACATCATCAAGTGCCGCCCGCCCGGCAACCGAACTCCGGAGCGAGACGAGTGCGAAACCTGCTCCCCATTCCTGATGCGCCAGATTGCGACCATCCGGCCGAAAGTCCTCGTAGCCCTGGGCGCGGTCGCGGCCAAAACGCTGCTTGCGATCAACGCCCCCATGTCGGAACTGCGCGGCCACTGGTACGATTTCCGCGGCACCAAACTTGCCGTCACCTACCACCCAGCCTTTCTGTTGCGCGACCCACGTCAAAAGAAGGAAGCCTGGAAAGATTTGCAGATGGTAATGAAGGAAGTGGGTTTAAAGGCCACCTCCCAAGCCACCTAGCCGCGTGCCCCATGTCTCGCGCTTTTTGCGAGACGTGGGGGGAAGTGACGCTCATACTCTTTTCCCTCTTCCGCTCCCTCTCCCGCAAGCTCACAGCAAGAAGCACTGCTCGCCTCTGCTGGACCGAGATTTCCGGATGTTACGATGCCAGAGTGCCGTGCATGAACGCTGGCGCCATCCTCCATGTCTGAATTCTGCGATGTTGCCCTTCCGGTGCCGCTGGATATCGTCTTTACTTACGGTATTCCCGAGGAGATGCAGCCGGTCATCGGTGGACGGGTTCTGGTGCCTTTCCGTCAGCAGCGCATGTCGGGCGTGGTCACGGACCTGCATGAGCGCAAGCCGAAAGTTCAAACCAAGAACCTCATCCGCGTGCTCGATCCCGCGCCGGTGCTCGATGAGCAGCTGATCCGCCTGGGGCGATGGATCGCCGACTACTACCTCGCGCCCATAGGCGAAGTGTTCCGCACCATGCTGCCGCTGGGCGCGGAGTTCAAGCGGGCAATCGGTTACCGCATCACGGAAGAGGGACAACTGGCGTTGCACCTCGCGGGCATGTCGGGATCATCTGCGCGCTCCCAGAAAACGCCGGAGGATCAACTGGCGGAGTTTCGCGTGCTCGATTACTTGGCTGAGCGAGATATGACTCGGGAAGAAAGCGTTCGCACGGCCACGCGCGTCTCGAAAACGATCCTGAATGGCATGGTGCGGAAGAAGTGGATCATCCGCGAAGACTTGTCGGAGGCGCGCGACGCAGCCCGCACGGTAAAAGTTGCTGTTTTGAAAAGTGTGGAAGGCCAGCTCAACGCCAATCAGCAGACTTTGATCGATACGCTGGCTGCGGCGGGAGGGAAGGTGCCGGTGGAGGCGCTCCAATCGTTAGAGGTGCCGCGCAGCACGCTGGCTACCCTGGTAAAGCGCGGTGCGGTGGGAATGCTCGATGAGCCCGCCGAATTCACCATGTCCAAATTGAAGGCGCGTCCGCACCTGTTCGACCTCCAGTTCAACTCTGCCCAGCAGGCGGCGTTGAAAAATATTCAGGAACACGTGGACGCGGGCAAGTTTGCCGGCATGTTGCTGCACGGGATCACGGGATCGGGCAAGACGGCGATTTATCTCGCTGCGATGCGAGCGGTGCTTGAGGCTGGGCGGTCCGCCATCCTGCTGGTGCCGGAGATCGGGCTGACTCCGGCGGTGGCGGCCGATCTGCATCAACTATTCGGTGAAGAAGTTGCCATTCTGCACTCGGGGTTGTCGGACAAAGAGCGCGCCGAGCAGTGGCACCGCATCAAGCGCGGCGACGCGCGCATGGTGGTGGGAACTCGCTCGGCAGTATTTGCGCCGGTTTCGGATCTGGCGCTGGTGATCGTGGACGAGGAGCAGGACCCGTCCTATAAGCAGGAGGAGATGCCCCGATATCACGCGCGCGATGTGGCGGTTATGCGGGCCAAGATGGCGAACGCCGTGGTGGTGTTGGGCTCGGCCACGCCATCGCTGGAATCGTACTTCAACGCCAAGAAAAATAAATACGCATTGCTCGAACTGCCCGACCGGGTGGAGAAGCGGCCGCTGCCCGAGGTCGAGATCATTGACATGCGGCAGGAATTTCAGGAGACCGGAAGCGAACAGGTAATCTCGCGCAAGCTGGCGGAAGAAATCAAAGAACGTCTGGAGCGTAAAGAACAGGTGATGGTTCTGCTGAACCGGCGCGGGTATTCCCCGGTGGTGTTATGCCGCGCCTGCGGCAAGACTCTCGAGTGCAAGAACTGCGCCATCGCGATGACGCATCACAAGCGTTCTCGTCGCATGGAATGCCACTACTGCGGCTATACGGCGCCGGTGCCCAAAACCTGCATCCACTGCGGCAGCGAGTACGTTTATTTTCTGGGAACTGGTTCGGAGAAGCTGGAAGAACTCCTGCACGGGATGTTTCCCCAGGCCCGCATTGGACGCTTGGATCGCGATACGGTCCGCGGGCGCGAAGATTTTGAGCGCGCGCTGAACGCGCTCGACGAAGGTGAACTCGATTTGCTGGTGGGCACGCAGATGATTGCCAAAGGGCACGATATACACGGGGTCACGCTGGTGGGCGTAGTCGGAGCGGACATGGCTTTGGGATTTCCCGACTTTCGCGCGGCGGAGCGCACCTTTCAGTTGCTGACCCAGGTGGCGGGACGCGCGGGGCGGGGGCAGACGCCGGGCAAAGTGGTGCTGCAAACTTACTTTCCCGATCATTACGCCGTGCAATATGCCGCGCAGCACGACTTTGCCGGCTTCTACGACAAGGAACTGCGCTTTCGCAGTTGGATGCACTATCCGCCGTACAGCGCGCTAGCCAACGTACTGGTGCGCAGCAACAAGCTGGATGAAGCGCTGCGCTGGTCGGGGATTCTGGGGAAGTGGTTTGAGAAGACGCGGCACGAGGGGATACGCGTGCTGGGACCGGCAGTCGCGCCCATTCTGCGCCTGAAGCAGGACTACCGGTATCACTTTGTCGTGAAGTCCGCCAGCCGGAGTAAGTTAAACGGGCTGCTAAGATCGATGCTTGCCTACGCTGCCGAACAGAAGATTCCGCGCACCCAGATGATTGTGGATGTGGATGCCATCTGGTTGATGTGACATCAGCTCTCAGCTTTCGCCTTTCAGCTTTCAGCCCTTGCCTTTCCGCCGTGATGTGCGGCAACTGGAAAGTTTGCGGCGATCTGTTTCTGCAAAAATCAGTTTTCAGTTTTTAGTTCTCAGTTCTCAGATGTTTCGAGGTTAGAAAGTCTTTTACAACCTGCTTCACATCTCGATGCTGGCCGTCCACGGCGTAGTTGAGTTGACGCATCTCGACATCGGAAATCTTACCGGCGAGTTCATTCAGCGCCTGTCCTACCTCGGGGTGATGAGCGACCATCTCTCTCCGAATGATGGGCACGGCCTCGTAAGGCGGAAAATAATGCTTGTCGTCTTCGAGGACGAATAGATCGAGCGCCGGGATGAGGCCATCGGTCGTGTTGCCCGCAGCAAGGTCAACTTGCTTGTCTTTGAGGGCGCGGGCGAGCAGGCCCAGGTCCATGATGCGGGGAGACTCAGCGAAGCGCAGGCCGTAAGTTGCCGCCAAGCCCTTGTAGCCGTCGGGGCGTTCCATGAATTCGTAGCCGAAGCCGGCGCGCCATTTCGGGGTGTAGACGGCTGCTTGCGAGATGGTCTTCAGTCCCAGGCGGCGGGCGTCTTCGCCGCGGACCTCGATGGCGAAGGTGTCGTTGAATCCGAAGGTCTGGCCTACTTCCAGATTGAACTGCCGGGCGTACTCAGTCTTGACCTGGTTGTAAACCAGCTCGGGATTGCTGGAGGGTTGAAGTTTCAGGATCGCGGTGAGGGCCGTGCCGGTGTATTCGGGGTAGATGTCGATGCGGCCGCCGAGAATTGCCTGGTGGCAAATGTAGCTTCCAGCGAGGTAGAAGCGTCGTTCCACCGGGAGGTGAGTTTTGTTTTCGATCTGCTGAGCGATGATTTCACCGAGGACAAGTTGTTCGGTGAAATTCTTGGACCCGATGACGATGCGGTCTGTGCGCGGGGGACCGCAGGCCGTGAGCAGCGCAACGAACGAGAGAGTGAGAATCGTGCGAGCCAATGGCATAGGTCCTTCGCTGCCCTCAGGATGACAAAGTTTACGGGTTAGTGTGGGCTGAGGCGTTTCTCCAGCCAGCCCAGGCTTACATCTGCCAGGATGGCGAGGGCTGCGGCTGGAATCGCGCCAGCCAGGATGACCTGATTATTGACCATGGCAAGCCCACGAAAAATGTATTCGCCCAGGCCGCCGGCGCCGATGGCGGCAGCGATGGTGGCGAGGCCGATCGAGATTACGGCGGCAACGCGTACCCCGGCGATTATTACGCCCAGCGCCAGCGGAAATTCCACCTGCCAGAGGAGTTGACGATCGGTCATGCCCATGCCGCGTCCGGCTTCGACCACGGCACGATCCACGCCCTTGATACCGGTGTAGGTGTTACGGATGAGAGGCAGCAACGCATACAGCGTAAGCGCGAGGATGGCGAGCCGGTCGGCGCGTGCGCCGATCCAGGGCGCGGGCAGCAGGAAGCCAAAAAGAGCGAGGCTGGGGATGGTCTGGATAATGTTTGCGCCGCCGAGTACAGGTCTTTTCAGCAGGGGCCAGCGTGTGATCAAGATGCCGAGCGGGATTCCGATCAGTACCGCCAGGACGATGGACGCGCCGACCAGCCAGAGATGCTCGGCGGTGAGCTCGAGGACCTCGGTGTGGTTCTGGGCCATGAACTGGAAGACATTCATGATGACCTCTTTGTTTGGAAAGCATCTACATAGGCTTGGACCAGGGGGTTGGCGGAGTGCACAAAATCGTCGGGGGTGTGCGTGATCACCAGTTGACCGGCTTCCATGAGCGCGATTCTCGTGCCCAGCAACAGCGCTTCACGCAGGTCATGGGTTACGAAGACCACCGTTTTCTCCAGACGTTGCTGCAGGGCCAGGAACTCACGCTGCAACTCGGCGCGGGTAATGGGGTCGAGAGCGCCGAAAGGCTCGTCCATCAGGAGGAACGCGGGATCGGCGGCCAGAGCGCGGGCTGCGCCAACTCGCTGCCGTTGCCCGCCTGAAAGTTCGCGCGGATAACGGGAGGCGAGCTGAGGTTCAAGGCCGACCAGTTGCAGCAGCTCGTGAACGCGCTGCTGAATGCGATCGGCGGGCCAGCCCTCGATCTGCGGAACCACGCCGATGTTGCGAGCCACCGTGAAATGCGGGAACAGGCCGACTTCCTGGATCACATAGCCAATCATGCGGCGCAGGCGAATGACATCCCACTCGGCGAGAGAGCGGCCGTCAACGTAGATCTCGCCTTGGCTTTGCACCAGCAGACGGTTGATGAGTTTGAGTGTGGTGGTTTTGCCGGAGCCGCTGCGACCCAGGAGCACCAGAGTCTCACCGCGCTGGACTCCGAGATTCAGGTTGTGGAGAAGTTCGTAGCCGGTGTCGAGGCGGTAGGAGACGTTGCGAAATTGGATGGCCGGGCGGTGGTCAGGAGAATCGTTCATGCTGAATTCTTACGCAATTTGAGTGGCCAAACCGTGAGGGCGAGACGCCGGCGCTACTTAACTTCGTATGCGGTTGACGGCAGGCCTGTGATGCGGATGCCGGAGTGGCCCTTGAGACGAATGTTGAGGCCAATCAGCAGCGCGGTGATCTGCTCCAGGATGCGTGCATTTTCCAGCCTGCCGCCGTCGATGGCGCGCACGCCGGGGATTTTCGCGGCCAGCGTTCTCACCGTCTTCAAGGCGGCGGCGTCATCACTGCAGACGATCACGTCGCAGTCAACGACCGCATCGCCGTTCAACACGTCCGCGGAAGTGTTGTGGAACGCCGCCACAACTGGAACCCCCTGGGGTACGAGTTCGGCGGCTTGTTGCGCCGCCGAGCCCTCCCATATGCCGAGAGTGCGGGTAGCGCGTCCGCCAACGCTGGCAGCCAGGGGCACCGTGGCGTCAATTACGATACTGCCGGGACGGATTGCCGTCCTGACTTGCTTGAGCAGGGGGCAGTGGCCCTCAAACGGGATGGTGAGGACGAGCAGCTCAGCGGCGCCGCAGGCGGCACTATTTTCTTCGCCCGAAATTTTTGCGTTGCCGCCAAGCGTTGCCTGGATCCTGGCCGCCGCCTCTCGCGCACGGCCGGCATCCCGTGACCCGATGATCACGCTCTCACCGGCTCGAGCCCAGCGCAGCGCGAGTCCAAAGCCTTCTGCGCCGGTGCCACCCAGGATGGCGATGGTTGGCATGACTAGGCTAACTCCATCAGGCTGGCTCCATCATGCTGGCTCCATTATGCAAACTCGGGCTCGAGCGATTCTTCGAAGGTGATGTGCTCCGGTTGTAGTTTTATATTGATACGCGTGTATGTGGTGTTGCGCTCGGCGGGGATGCGTCCCGTCTCGAGAATCAGCGACTGGAACTCTTCGGCGCTGGTGTACTGTCCGGCCGTGGCTCCGGCTTCGCGGGAAATGTTTTCTTCCATCAAAGTGCCGCCGTAGTCGTTTGCGCCGGCGTGCAGGCAAAGCTGCGAGAGGCGTCGGTTCAACTTGACCCAAGAGACCTGAATATTATTGATAGCGCCGGCCAGCATGATTCGCGCCAGGGCGTGAATCTTGAGATGCTCGGCCAGAGTCGGGCCGGGGCGCGCAATTCCTTGATGAAAAAGCAGCGTGTTCTGGTGCACGAAGCCGAGCGGGACGAACTCGGTGAAGCCTCCGGTCTGCTGCTGAATCTCGCGGAGCAGCAAAAGTTGGTTGACCCAGTGGGTGGGTGTTTCCACGTGGCCATACATCAGCGTGGAGGTGCTGTGAATGCCGCATTGGTGAGCGGTGCGGATCACGTCTTTCCACTGTTGCGTCGACAGTTTGTTGCGGGAGAGCACGTAGCGCACATCGTCGTCAAGAATTTCGGCGGCCGTTCCCGGGAGGGTGTCGAGGCCGTTATCACGCAGCATCTGGAGATAGTCCGGCAGGGGCATGCCTGTGAGTTCGACACCGTAAACAATCTCCATCGGAGAGAAGGCGTGGATGTGCATTCCGGGCACGGCTGTCTTTATGGCGCGCAGGATGTCGCGGTAATAGAAAGGAGGCAGACCGTGCGGCAGTCCGCCCTGGATGCAGACTTCGGTCGCGCCCAGGGCCCATGCTTCGACCGCCTTCTGCGACATGGTGTCGAGGCTGTGAAAGTAGCTGTCGGCCTCCCGGGGGCCGCGGCTAAAGGCGCAGAATTTGCATCCGACGAAACACACGTTGGTGAAATTGATATTGCGATTAACCACGTAGGTGATCAGATTGCCGACCAGGTCGTTGCGAAGCATGTCGGCTGCGACCAGGAGGCCGAGCAGATCGTCGCCTTCGGCATGGGCGAGGAGGAGACATTGTTCCCGGGAGAGCGTGCCGCCATCTTGTGACGACATGACCTGCTCGAGCGCGGCGCGCAGCTCGGGCGAGGCGCTTGCCGCAGTCGCCGGCCACTCCCGTGCGGGGAAATCTTCCAGTTCGGAATCGGATAGAACTCGGGTCACAACTCCTCCTTACGGCAGCAGCTTAGCGAAACAGGTCGGTCGCGGCCGGGCGAATCAAGTCGCGGGCCGTGCCCCGGCCGGGCTGATAAGCGAATCCTCGAATGATACACGCCGGCGTACGAGCTAGCTTGCCGCAGACCAGGCCGGCAGCGCAAGCCAGTTGGTCGGCATCGGCGTCAACGCTGGCCTGCAGCTTGTAGTTGTGCGGGTCGCGACGGCCTCGATAATCATGCAGAACTTTCATGCCAGCTACGCCGATGGCGACCTCAGTCAGGCCTTCACGCCAGGGTCTGCCGAAAGTGTCAGTGATGATGACGGGGATGGAAAGGTGCAAAGTTTTCTTCAGCTCGGCATGGATTTGTGCGGCGGAATGGTCGGGATCTTTGGGCAGCAGGAGAGCGTGGCGGCCTCCATCGACGTTGGAAACGTCAACCGCGCTGTTGGCGCAGATCAGGCCATGATGCGTTTCCGTGATGAGCACGCCGCGTTTGCGGCGCACGATGCGGCGAGCTTCCGCCAGAGCCAGTTCGACGACGCGAGGATCCAGGTGATAGCGGCGCGCCCAGCGACGGGAAGCGGTGGAGGGTTTGATCTTGTCCAGTTCCACAAACCGGCCTTCCGCCTTGGAAATGATTTTGTGTTTGATAACGAGGATGTCCCCTTGGCGCAGTCGTTGCCTTTGATCTTTGATGGATCCGAGAAGCAAGCCGGGCAGGGAATCGCCAGAATGGACATCGGTTTGAAGGGGAAGCGGGATGATTTGCAGCGCGGGGGCGGCGGGTGGTTTCTTGCGCCCCTGCGGGGCTGATCTGAGATTGGGTTCGTGCGACTTGGAAGTTGGATTGGGCACAAAGCCTTTGAGCGGCTAACAACTTATTCGCTTGCTGCGAGAGGCAGATCGGCCGACTGCCATTGCCGGACCAGGCGTTGAGTGCGGGTTTCGCCTGGGGCGGCCGCAAGGGCGCGCAAATCTGACGGATTGTCGACATCGAGGGCAATGCCGGCTAGTGAAAGTATGATGCAAGC
>Ga0137362_10003434_pt1 | contig 10585 bp, 6 predicted proteins | sample MadtaG_2_FD_104801 | JGI IMG/M metagenome (GOLD analysis project Ga0137362, IMG submission 104801) | Vadose zone soil microbial communities from Angelo Coast Range Reserve, California, USA - Mad1_100_16 metaG | ecosystem: Environmental > Terrestrial > Soil > Vadose zone | place: USA: California... | reverse complement strand
ATTTGATCCCACAAGGCCACATTTCGCGGCATGGGTCTGGCTACACAACATCGACCGTTATTGGACAAAACCGATGTCCACGATACACCCGACGCAGCCTGAGGCTGTGCCCCTTTATTATGCCTCTCTGTGCGGTTTCCGTGGACTCGTGGAGCACCTGATCACTGCCGATTCAAGCCAAGTCATTATTAGGGGTGGTTCTCACACGACTCCGTTACATGCCGCCTCAGTCAAGGGACACTTAGAGGTCGCGTCGCTGCTCCTTAAGAGCGGTGCAGATCCTAACTCTCGCGACCATGTGGGCAGAGTCCCACTTCACCGGGTATCACAGGGCGGTCAGCTCGTGATGGTGGAATCATCACTTGAGATTGCGCGGCTCCTTGTGAATTGTGGTGCAAAGGCGAATGTCACCGACGATGACCAAGGCGATACTCCGCTACACGCGGCAGCACGATCTGGGTATGGTGAAATTGTGGAACTGTTAATTGGATCTGGCACAAGTCTCGATGTTCGGAATACGATTCATCAGACCCCGTTGCACGTCGCCTGTGGCAACGGGAAGCTTGACGCTTCACGGTTCCTTATAGATCGAGGCTCAGACATCAATTCGCGGGACGATGAAGGCTTCATTCCATTACACACAGCATCACGATATGGACATGTTGAAGCTGCACGGCTACTGCTGGACTGTGGATCCGATGTGAATGCACGCGAGGCAAAACATTGGACTCCCCTACATCAAGCATCGCGATGTGGATACCTTGACCTCGCACGGCTCTTGATAGACCGCGGCGCCGATGTGAACGCACAATTAGCAAGCGGCCAGACTTCAATGCATCTTACGTCAGGCAGTGGGCACTTCGACATCGTAAAGTTACTGGTCGAGCATGGTGTGGATGTTGACAGCCGGGATGACAAGGAGGAAACTCCGTTGGATCTCGCTGCAGGGAATGGGTTCCTCGACATTTCGCGATTCTTGATCGAGAGGGGCGCGGTCGTGTCTGCCCGGGATAATGAAGGGTGGACACCATTCCACACGGTGTCGGCATGTGGGCATCTCCAAATCGTGAAGTTTCTTCTGGAATGTGGCGTTGATGTCAACATTCGGAACGGAAACGGAGAGACGTCATTGGATCTTGCATCTGGCAGGGGGAAGGTTGATGTCGTACGGTTCCTTATCGAACATGGCGCGGATATCAACGTTAAAGATAATAATGGTTGGAATCCTCTGCACAGCGCATCACATAATGGGCACCTCGATGTCATGCGACTATTGATTGACACTGGCATTCCCGTCGATATTCGGAACGGGGTTCAACAGACACCGCTAGCGTTGGCATCGATCAATGGGGAAGTCGAGGCCGGGCGCTTCCTCATCGAGCGGGGGGCCGACATTAATGCTCGGGATAATGAGGGCAGGGCCCCATTACACTTCGCTTCAGGATACGGACATCTCGACGTCGCACAGTTGTTGCTAAACCATGGCGTTGATCCAAACATCCAGCTCAATAACCTCTGGAGCGCATTACATCTAGCATCGGCCAACGGCCACCTCAGGGTTTCCGAGTTGCTGGTCCAGCATGGTGCAAATATCGACCTTTTCAATGACCAGCAAGAAACACCACTTTATCAAACAGTCAAAAATGGGAATGTTGCGATCGTCCGTCTTCTCATCGACCACGGAGCGAATCTGGATACTGTGGACAGCAATGGCTGGAGTCTGTTGCACGCGGCATTGCATAGTGGGCATCTTGTAGTTGTTAAGCTGCTGCTTCGGCGGGGTGCTGATGTCGACATGGTCAACAAGGCCAATAGGACTGCGGCGGAATTGGCCTCTGAGAATGGCAAGGTGGAGGTTGCAAAGTTGATTGCAGAGTACAAAGCAGGCCCAAATATTCGAAGGAATATACAGTCTACTACGCTGGACACAGCCCAGGACGGTGCCGATGGAGATGGAACGGACAAGGAAATGGGTTCATTGCACGCTGCCGCAGAAGGTGGGAACATGGACATTGTGAAGTCGTTGCTCGAACAGGGAGCGGATACCAACAACCGCGATGCAGATCACGAGACCCCGTTACACAGAGCAGCGCGCAAGGGAGGCGTCGAAGTCGTACGCTTACTCGTCGAGCGGGGCGCAGAGGTGGATTTACATAATACAGCGGGGTGGACGCCACTGCACGTTGCATCACGATACGGACATGTCGAAGTCGTGCGGGTGCTCGTCAATCACGGCGCAAATGTGAACGCAAGAGAGCGGACGCGTTGGACTCCGATACACCTCTCAGCAGCCAATGATCACCTCGATATCGTGAAACTGTTACTGGAACGTGGCGCAGATGTGCATGCAGTGAATGACGAGGGTCAATCACCATATCAATTATTACTGCAAAGAGGACATCGAGATATGGCAGATTGTCTTCGGGGCATGGCGTGGGCAGAGAAAGGTTCGATGATATCCTTTTATGGCTTAAATGCGATGTCTGACTGGTACTTCGATTTTAGCCTTTGGTGATCACACAGTGTAGAGGGAAGCGTCTTGCATGTAACTGTTTTAGGTGTTCCAGTTTCATTTGTGGGATAATCCTAAACAATCGGTTGACCATTCGACAAAGTACGAATTTACAGGCGGTGTCTCGTACAACAAATAAGTCGGCAGGCACGGTAGACAGTGAAATATGTATGGGTGGGACCACCGCTGGGCTAAATTCGCTGCAGGCTTGACCGTGACATGCGTCTATTAGGACTCGGAGAGTGTCCGAACATTGGTGGATCGTACGCCATGCCCATTGCTTCACCGATATAGTACCAAAGTACATGGCTAGTGATGAGCATTCAGAACGAAAACCAGAAGAGCTGTACAGCAAGAATCGACGATCCAGTTCATGCGCGTACGAATCATTTCTCAGGCTCACAGTCAAATATACGAAACATCGCAGTTGCCCCGCCGAGGCTGATCAGGCGAACCATAGGTTTACTGATGGCCAAGTTCATGCTGTCCAGAGAAAATTCGGAAAGTAGAAGATTGTTGGATATTTGTTAATCATATCTAAAGTTCGCACAGTGATAAGGATTGTTCAGTTTTCCGAACCTCCGACTTGGATATTTCTACAGCAGCACAGGACGACCCTAGAATTTCCAACCCCCTGTAAGGCCCATCACGTCTTCCGGATCAACAGTCTCTCTGATCTTGCGGAGCCTCTCCACATTCCCACCATACATATCTTCCAGCGGCGTGCCAAAAAGTGCATAATTCGGATATTTCGCTGCATGCGACACATTCTGCCCATCCGCGAGAGCAGCAGCGTGGATAGTGTCGGAAATATTGCGCATCGCAAAGGCCATTGTGTCATCAAGAGAGGCGTTGGAGAACTGGACGGAGAGTGCGGAAGGGAAGAGAGCGTGTGAACGGTCGGGCGGATATGCAGAATCGATCCCATGTGAGAAAAGGCCCTCGTCGAAGGGCTCAAGGGTTAAAATCAAGGTTACGTTTTTGTCTAGAGCATAAAGATGTTCGCCCCAGAGCTGAGAATACATTCACAACCGGTCAATGTGCAGTAGCCCAAGGGAGGGACCCACCTTAGTCTGATCCACGAATGTGTCAAAAACAGCGGGCGAATACTGGGTGACCGGGGCATCATGGTTAAAGGCGCTGAGTATACCAGGTCAGCTCATATTCCACGTCACAGCTGACTATACTATTAACCGATGCCCATTAAATGAGACCAGAGGCGCCAAGCTTTGAATAAATTCAGAAAATGATGTTGTTGACACATTGACCGCTATAGCAGGGATCGCCAAGAATTCGTCGAATACTCCCGTAGCAGTGGGCGCATCATAGAAAATAATGATAGCAATCGAGAGCTATTAATGGTGTCAGTTGGAATCAACAATGATTCGCCATAACGGAACTCACCTGACCCGAAGAATAAGTCGAGAACATGAAAAGTGATGCTTTGGTATCATTCTTCTGTTGGTATTTGACAAGTGCTGCCTTTATTGCGTCCAGTTGGTCCACGGAGTAGAGAAGAAGGCCTCCCTGCCAGATTTCGAGTAAGTCCCCAATGTGATCCGTAAATCATTCTGGCCTGCCTACCAATATGTCGCTTTGAGGGTGCGACTTGAGGATGAATTTAGTCACGATTCCCTATTAACAGTCAACGAGTCATGAAATGAGCCCTTGCTAAGAATGGATAGCGTACGAAATTATTCATCCCTCCCTGCGATCGGAGGCCATTAACATTAACGACGACCAATCCTGCAATGAGCTCTTCTACTCACTCTCAACGCAAACCAAAGATCTTTGTCCTTCGAGGTCACGTCCATGACATTTCCGTTTGGAAGCACGAGTTCGAATCCAGCAACGTTGTCAAGCGATAGTCCGTATTGGCTTGAATGGTACGAATAACCTAAAAGCGCATTAGAACCAGCTCCCCGACAATTAAAGACTAATACCTCCACCAAGTATCAACCCGGCGACACCGACACCCGGTACGCGTCCTCCTACGACGTTTACCCCAGTAGGCTCAAGTGCCGCATACACTTGATCCCACGTGAGACCAGCACCGACCTCGACTGTCCCTGATCTGACATCGACTTTTGTCTCGTTGAAGCGCGACAACGCGATCTCTACGCCACTCGTCGAGGAGAATCCCGGGTTCGTCGCGTGTCCTCCACTTTTGACAGCGAATGGTGTTCGGGTTGATCCCAGAATACGAAGCTAGTAAAACGTGGGTCCGCAAAGCTGGTGCGTCAGATCAGGATGGCTTACAATCGTGCTGACATCTTCGGTAGAGCCTGGCTCCACCGAGCAAACCGACGCCTCGGAACTCGAAGCAGATGCGTGTGATATGTCGACCAGATACTCTGGTGTAGCTTGATTGCCCATCAGACTGGAATATCACAAACGGAATGAGAGAATTGCGTGCTCACGAGGGAAATGCACTTGTGAAGCACCAGAGATAGCTGCCGCGATCTGATCGCAGGCATACATGGGGTCAGAGGAATTGTACGTATCAACCCGGCTCAGGACTTCCTGCTTCGCACATGAAAGTGATGCCAGAGAGAACGTGTAGAGTAGAAACTTGAACGGTTTCAAGGCCATGAGTGATCCGGTGAGTGGCACGGAGCGACCCCCAGTGGATTGGCGACGCTTTTATAATGTACATGAAATGAAAACCGGTGGGGGATCGTACCGATGCGACGGAAGTAGTATAATCCCGTCGCTTGCCAGCGGCAACTCACTCAGTGGCCTGGGACCACGTTCCTGGCTAGGAACGTTGTCGTGGGCACCACTAGTTGACACTTGAGATGAGGTTACGTACTTGCCAATGTCACGAAAACTTCGACTCTGCTGCGTTGTAACCCCCAAGTGCGCACTAGCGTCCAGGTTGAAAGCTTTTACCGGAACACGACGTGGGGTCCGGGGAGGAAGTGAGTCCTATACTAGTAAGTCAAGTTAAAAAATTACAGTACGATACAGGTGCCTCTTACGTCTTGCCGAGCGTCAAACGATCTCGGAGGAAGTCAAACTGCGAGGGTTGATCGATATCATCATTATGGCCCGGGCGTCACGGTCACAGTAATAATACAAAGTAAGGCCATGGGGATAAAAAGGACCACGCGCTGTGCAAGATACCGTTCCGCCTCTTTAACTTCAAGGTCGGCGACTGTTATAGGCCGTGACGTCGTTCGGGAGTCGCAGTGGAAGATGGGAGGATATCGATTGTGGTCAGCCGGGAGGCGGGGAGACTGAGGGTTCTTTCGAGCCGTGGTTTCCAGACCTCATACATCGACGTACTACTGTACTGTAGTATACAGTCACCAGCCACAGGCTATCCGACTTGTCCTCGTCATCAGGAAAATCCCGAAAAAAATTACCAGGCTTTAGCTCGCTTATTACATAATAATTATGGTAAGCCAAACAATAAGTCAATCCGCACTGAAAAAGTAAAATTGAGTTCTCCTAGTAATGTTATCATAGTCTCACTTCTGCGCATACAACGTCTCCAATTACTCTCGCACTCAGCTCAAGCAGGACCTTAGATGAATAATGCCCCCTCATTAGCCTCGAGCCCGAGACTTTCCTCTTCGTCGCTGCTCAATCTAACGGAGTCTGTATTGCGCCCGTTCGAGTAACGGCTTTCACAACGTCAATATTCCCCAAACTTCTCGTATTCCGCATTAGCATCATGATGGGGCGAAACCATTTCTTGGTCTGTCTCATTTTCACGGTGCTGTCCTGGGCTGTGTCCAATGTAATCGATCGTACATTGCTTCGAATATTTGATTTGCGTCTGCTTTAGACTCCATTTACAATAAACCTCGCAACGTTGACTTTGCCATTCTCCGATGTCGATTCGGCTGCTCTATTTGCCTTGTTGAGCACATCAACTGAAAAGATCCTTGCTCTCCCGAGGCAACAGCTTCACAACTCCGTGTCCACTGTGCGATGTGGCATGTAACGGCGTCCAGCCATTACTATCGACAGTACACGGATTCGCTCTGTGGTCGATAAAAATGCGGATAATCACGACTTCCCCTTCGAACTGTAGCAATAATCAACGAATATCTACACCGGCACAGTCTTCTCATTCCGATTGGATATTTCTGGGATTGCGTCCCTGAATCTTACAGTTTCCACCCCCCTGTAAGGCCCATCACGTCGTCTGGGTCAATCGCCGCTTTGATCTTCCGGAGCCTCTCCACATCCCCCCCATACATATCCTCCAGCGGCGTGCCAAATAGCGCATAATTCGGATATTTCGCTGCATGCAACACATTCTGCCCATCCTCGAGAGCAATATCATGGATTGTGTCTGTGAAACTGCGTAGCGCGGAAGCCATCGTGTCATCGAGCGAGCTGTTAGACCACTGGACGGTAAGGACAGAAGGGAAGACAGCCTGTGAACGGTCCGCCGGATAGGCAGAATCGCTCCCGTGTGAGAAGAGGCCTTTGTCGAAGATTTCAATGGTTGAAGTTAGGCTTGAATTTTTGTCTTGGGCATAAAGGTGCTCCCCCCAAAACTAAGAACCAAATGACGACCCGATCTCAGGGTGTGGTAGCCTGATGGAGGGACTTACCTTGGTCTGGTTCACAAATGCGTCGAAAATGACAGGCGAATGCTGAGTGACCGGAGCATCATTGTTAAAGACGCTGAATAGGCCACATCAACCCATATTTCCACCACACACCGGCCTGTACTACTAACCGATGGTCATGAAAGTCGTTCGGAGGACCCAAACTTTGAATAAAGTCAGAGAATGAAGTCGTTGACACATTTCCCCCAGTAGCCGGGATCCCCAAGAGTTCGTCGAACACCGCAGAAGGAGTGGGTGCGTCGTAGAAGAAAAAGACAGCAGCCGAGAACTATTGACGTTGTCATTTTGAATCAACAGTGATAGCCTCAGATGGAGCATACCTGCCCCGAGGAGTAAGCCAGGGATACGCCAGATGCAGCCTTAGTATCGTTGTTCTGATCGAATCTGAAAAGTGCTTTCTTAATCGCGTCCAGTTGGCTCTCGTTGTAGGAAAGTAGGCCTCCCTGCCATATTTCGAGTAATTCTCCAATGTGATTTGTAAATGGTTACAGTGAACTTACCCATACGTCAGTTTGAGGGTGCGACACGAGGTTGAATTTAGTCACAATTCCCTATAAATGATCAACAATCCAACAAATCGACTCTTGCCTCGAATTGATAGCGTACAAAATTATTCATCCCTCCCTACGATTACCGACCCTTAGCGAATCCAATTTGTACCAAATTTATCTACTTACTCTCAATGCAAACCAAAGATCTTCGTCCTTTGAGGTCACATTTGTGATCGTTCCATTTGGAAGCACAAGTTCGAATCCCGCAATGTTGTCAACCGTAAGTCCATACTGACTTGACGTGAATGAATAGCCTGAAACTATATGAGATCTAGCTCTCAGATGATGGAAAGCGCACACCTCCGCCAAGGGTCAACCCTGCAACGCCGACGCCCGGTATGCGCCCTCCTACGACATTCACTCCAGTGTGTTCAAGTATCGCATACACTTGGTCCCAAGTAAGGCCAGCTCCGATTTCCACTGTCCCATATGTGGAATCGACGATTGTCTCGTTGAAGCGTGTCATTACGATCTCTACGCCGTTCGTCGAGGAAAATCCCGGATTCGTAGCGTGACCTCCACCTTTCACTGCAAAAGGCGTTCGGGTTGACCCCAGGATACGTAGCTATTGGAATGTGGGTTAGCAAAAGCCGGTGTATCGGAGCAGGATAGCTTACAATCTTGCTCACGTCCTCGGCACAGCCTGGCTCCACGGAGCAAGTAGACACCTGGGAGCTTGAAGAAGCAGCATGTGAAATGTCGACCAGGTACTCAGGTGCAGCTTGATCTCCCATTAGAATGAGGTATATGAATGAGAGAACGACATACAAGGGAAATATACTTGTGAAGCATCAGAGATAGCTGCGGCAATCTCATTGCAGGTACACAAGAGGTCTGTGGAATTTCGGGTGTCCAAGGCTGCTGGCCTGGCGTATGAAGGTAATGCCAGAATAAATGAGCAAAGAAAAAGCAGCGTTAAGGCCATGAGAGAACTGGTGGTAGTAGAGAGCAGCCTGCCAGCGGATAAGGGGAGCCTTCTATATCGTCCAGGAAGAGGGACCGGGCCGATGGCCGATGGCCTTCTGAACCACGATTCTCAAATTGTACAGAGGAAGCAAAGAGTACCGGGAATTGAAGGCCGCATCAGTATTTCGTACAAGAACTTGTTTTGACTTGAACAAGCCATAAATGGGCCACTATCAAGCGGGTGGCGGAAGATCCCGGACCTAGGGTTTGGGGCTTGGTTTGGTCCGAAAAAAAAGTTCGATCCCTGGGAAAATAGCCCGGAAAGGCAATCGAGGGCCCAAATTGAGTGGGAAATGGGCAAAATGGACTACAGGCTACTCGCCCTCTTAGTCTCGGCCTAACTGCAGTGCGTGTAGGTATGCAAGTCTTTATTGTGAATGCGCATAAGAGAGGGCCCTAGAAACTCAAGCAACCTTTATACTTCGAACTGTAGCGATGATCGACGAATATCTACACCGGCACGGTCTTCTTATTCTGATTCGTAGCATTGGATATTTCCACAATTGTGTTGCTGATTCTTACAGTTTCCAGCCCCCTGTAAAGCCCATCACGTCGTCTGGATCAATCGCCGCTTTGATCTTGCGGAGCCTCTCCACATTCCCACCATATATACCCTCCAGTGGTGTGCCGAAAAGTGCATAATTCGGATATTTCGCTGCATGCGACACATTCTGACCGTCCGCGAGAGCAGCAGCATGGATCGTGTCTGAAATATTGCGTATCGCAAAGGCCATTATGTCATTGAGTGAGCTATTAGACCACACGACGGTAAGGGCAGAGGGGAAGACAGCCTGTGAACGGTCCGCCGGATAGGCAGAATCGCTCCCGTGTGAGAAGAGGCCTTTGTCGAAGACCTCAATGATTAACATTAGGGTTGAGTTTTTGTCCTGAGCATAAAGGTGCTCCCCCCAAAACTAAGAGCCCAATCAAGACCAGGTCTCAGGGTGTGGTAGCCTGATGGAGGGACTTACCTTAGTCTGATTCACAAATGCGTCGAAGATGACAGGCGAATGCTGAGTGACCGGAGCGTCATTGTAAAAGATGCTGAATAGGCTATGTTAACCCATATTCGACCATAGTACACCGGCCTGTACCACAAACCGATGGTCATGAAAGTCGTTCGGAGGGCCCAAACTTTGAATAAAGTCAGAGAATGAACTTGTTGACACATTTCCCCCAGTAGCTGGGATCGCCAAGAATTCGTCGAACACCGCAGAAGGAGTGGGTGCGTCGTAGAAGAAAAAGACAGCGGCCGAGAGCTATTCACGTTGTTATTTTGATTCAACCATTATCCTTCATGACGGGACATACCCGACCCGAGGAGTAAGCCAGCGATACGCCAGACGCAGCCTTAGTATCGTTGTTCCGGTCGAATTGGAAAAGCGCTTTCTTAATTGCGTCCAGTTGGCTCTCGTCGTAGGAACATAGGCCTCCCTGCCATATTTCGAGTAATTCTCCAATGTGATTTGTAAATGACTACAGTGAGCTTACCCATACGTCAGTTTGAGGGTGCGACACGAGGTTGAATTTAGTCACAATTCCCTATAAATGGTCAACAATCCAATAAATCCACTCATGCTTCGAATTGATAGCGTACGAAATTGTTCATCCCTCCCTACGATTACCGACCCTTAGAGAAGCCAAATTTGTATCAAATTTATCTACTTACTCTCAATGCAAACCAAAGATCTTCGTCCTTTGAGGTCACGTTTGTGATCGTTCCATTTGGAAGCACAAGTTCGTATCCCGCAATGTTGTCAATCGTAAGTCCATACTGATTTGTCTTAAATGAATAGCCTGAAACCATATGAGATCTAGCTCTCGGATGATGGGAAGCACACACCTCCACCAAGGGTCAATCCTGCGACGCCGACGCCTGGTATACGCCCTCCTACGACATTCACTCCAGTGTGTTCAAGTATCGCATACACTTGGTCCCAAGTAAGGCCAGCTCCGATTTCCACTGT
>Ga0137362_10003432_pt1 | contig 10586 bp, 13 predicted proteins | sample MadtaG_2_FD_104801 | JGI IMG/M metagenome (GOLD analysis project Ga0137362, IMG submission 104801) | Vadose zone soil microbial communities from Angelo Coast Range Reserve, California, USA - Mad1_100_16 metaG | ecosystem: Environmental > Terrestrial > Soil > Vadose zone | place: USA: California... | reverse complement strand
GGAACGCTCGGATCGACTTCATCCGACCAGGCGAGAATTCCACCTTTGAGGTTGTGAATCTTGCGGAAGCCCGCCTTACGCAAGAAATCGACGGCTTCGGCGGAACGCTTTCCGCTGCGGCAGTGGGCGACGATTTCGCGCGACGAATCGAGTTCGTGCACGCGACGTGGCAATTCGCCCAGCGGCAACAAGTGTCCCTTGATGTTGCAAATCTGATATTCGTGCGGCTCGCGGACGTCCAGGATGTAGAGATCATCGCCGCGGTCGAGACGCGCTTTCAATTCACGCGGTAGCATTTCCGGAACTTGCAGATCGGGCGCTGGCGCTTCTTCGCCGCGCACGCCGCAGAATTCGAAGTAGTCAATCAACTGGTGGATGGTGCGATTTCTTCCGCACATCGGGCAATCGGGATTCTTGCGCAGCTTCAGTTCGCGAAACTTCATACCCAGCGCGTCGAACAGAAGCAGCCGTCCGGCTAAACTGTCTCCCGTGCCAAGAATCAGCTTGATGGTTTCCATCGCCTGGATCGAGCCAACGATTCCGGGCAGCACGCCGAGTACGCCGCCTTCAGCGCACGACGGGACAAGTCCCGGCGGAGGCGGTTCGGGATACAGGCAGCGATAGCACGGGCCATCGGGCATGCCAAAAACCGTAGCCTGCCCTTCGAAGCGGAAGATCGAGCCATAAACATTGGGTTTGCCGAGGAGAATGCACGCATCGTTGACAAGATAGCGCGTCGGAAAATTGTCCGTGCCATCCACGATGATGTCGAAGTCTTTGAAAAGTTCGAGCGCGTTGGCGCTGGTCAGTTGCGTTTCGAAGCTCAACACTTCGATGTCGGGATTCAGATTGGAAAGCCGCGCGCGCGCCGCTTCGCTCTTGTGCTTACCAACGTCGCTGGTGCCAAAAGTTACTTGCCGCTGCAGATTGGTGAAATCCACCACATCAAAATCGACCAGCCCGAGTTTGCCGACTCCTGCGGCCGCCAAATACAGACCGAGCGGCGCGCCGAGCCCGCCCGTTCCGATCAACAATACTTTGGCGTTTTTCAGCTTGAGCTGACCTTCCATGCCGACTTCCGGCATGATCAAGTGTCGGCTGTAGCGAAGGATTTCCTCGTTGGACAAACTTGTGGCTGGCGCATTCACGCCCAGCGTTTCTGTTTTTGTTGCCATGACTCTCTGCTCCGATTCCTAAGAATAAATAGTTGGTGAATAATTTCGCGTTCTACCGGCGCGGCCTGTTTCCGCCGGCAATCGAAGGCACGATGCTGACTACATCGCCGTCCTTCACAGGCGTCGCTTCCTTGGCCATGTAGCGAATGTCCTCGTCGTTCAAATACACATTCACGAAGCTGCGCAATTTACCGTCGTCAGTGAAAAGATGTTTGCGAAGTTCGCCGAATTGCGTCGTCAGTCCGCCTAGCGCTTCGCCCACTGTCTGCGCCGAAACTTCAGCAGAATCTTTTTTTCCTGCATAGACCCGCAACGGCGTTGGAATAATTACTTTCACTGCCATCTTTTTCTCCGTCGTGCTCGCTGTCATTCATGCCCGCTTAACAAAATGCGCTTCACTCATGCCAAAGCGCCTTTGCGAATCTCGATACCTTCAGGCGAGTAATTCAGCCGGTCATCGTTCAACCGCCACGATGTCATATCCGCCGGTTTACCGGCCATCACGCTGACAATCACGTAGCTGTACCACGGCCACGCATGTTCGCGGTCAAAGTCGCTGGGCCGCGCCGGGTGGTCGGGATGAGAATGATACCAGCCAATGACTTCCAAGCCATGCTGGCTGGCAGCCTTCTCGGCATCGCGCACGTCGTCTGCCGTCACCGCGAAACGGTTGCGCGGCGAATCGTCGCGGCGATTCACGAGCGGAAACAGTTCCAATACTTCGCGCGTTTCCTTCGATGGCGTTTCACCTCGCGCACTGGCTTTTTCAGCCGCCACCGAGTCGCGTCCCAGCAATGCGCCGCAGCACTCATGCGGAAAGGTTTCAGCTCCATGGCGCCGAATGCGCTCCGCCACGTCGTGACTCATCCAAAGCTGAAAAGTCTCCGCCATCGCTACGTTTCACCTTAGGGCCTGTAAGTACAGGCCCTAAAACCCGTCGTCCCAGAATCGTTCGCTCAAATATTTTGCCGCAGAATCGGCGAAAACCGTAACGATCACGGCGTGTTCGCCCGCGGGAACCTTGTTGGCCACGTTAATGCACCCGATGAGCGCTGCGGCGGCGCTGGGGCTGACCAACAAGCCTTCTTCGCGCGCCAGCCGCTTCACCATTTGATACGACTCCTCCGTCGAAATTTCCAAATTCTGATCGGCTAGTGTGTCGTCATAAATCGCCGGACGCAAAGCCGTCGGCATATGCTTCCAGCCTTCCAAGCCGTTCCACGGACCATCCGGCTGCAAGCTGACGCAGCGAATTTTCGAATTCAGCTCTTTCAGTCGCCGGGTCGTGCCGACGAACGTGCCACTCGTACCCAGGGCGGCGACAAAGTGCGTGATGCTCCCTTGCGTTCCTTCCCAAATTTCGTTGGCCGTGCCGTGATAGTGCGCCTGCCAGTTTGCCGGATTGCTGTATTGATCCGGATAGAAATATTTCTTCGGGTCGGCGGCGGCGAGTTCACGAACGCGGCGAATCGCGCCGTCGGTGCCTTCATCTCCGGGAGTCATGACTAACTCCGCACCGTATGCTTGCAGGATGCGCTTGCGTTCTTGCGATGCGCTGTACGGCAAAAACAATTTCACGGGATAGCCTAACGCCGCGCCAATCATTGCGTAAGCAATGCCGGTGTTGCCGCTGGTGGCATCGAGAATCGTCTTGCCAGGAAGCAGATCGCCCTTGGCAAGTCCCGCTTTGATCATGGCCAGCGCGGCGCGGTCTTTTACCGAGCCGCCGGGGTTGCACCACTCAGCTTTAGCTAAAATTTCAACATTCGGCAGTTGAGCCGCGACTCCTGCGATCCGCAGAAGCGGAGTATTGCCAATCAAATCAAGCACACCAAGTCCGTTGCGCTCGCGCTGAGCGACGGATGCTCCGGTTCCTGTTTGGTGCGCCTGGCTCGTGACTGTACCCTCTTGCAGCAATTCGACTTACGGTATATCCGACCAGTTTACTCCCAATTGGATGCGTTTCACCCCGTTAAAGATAAACGGGCAAGGAAGGCGCGCCACTTTACAGAAGTCCCTGGTTTCTTTTAGTCTTGAAGCGCCATGTGGAACGTTGCACAGCGATTTGATCCCAAAGCGATCGAAAGCCTGGCTGCTCTCGGCTTTGCGGTAGGCAGCACGCGTGGGGTCGTGCGCGTGGAAAAATACGGCTGCGGCGCGGAATTCCGCCAGGGTACTGACGGAAAATTCCAACTTACAGTACTTCCGACCATCATGGTCAAGGGACAGTTCGCACGTCTCTGGGATGCTGGCTATCAGAAATTCCTGCTCACCGACGATGGCCTGAAACTACCTGCTCTGGCCACGCACCTGCAAAATCTGCGCAAGTTCAATGAAGAGCTGCGTACCGCCCTCAACGTGCCAACTTTTTACAACGAAGCTCTCGGCTCGGTCAGCCAGGTTTCCGTGTACGACCGCGTTAAAGGCCGTGTTGGTGACGTTCCGGACGAAACTGTCGGCGCGCACAGCCCCACTTCCGGCCACTGAGCTGGATCCATTCACCGTGCCAGGAGTTCCCACTGGCAGCAAATTCGGTTTTTCGGGCATCTATGGTAGTGCCGAACTTAAAATCGAAGTGAATCCTGGAGAATCCCCGCAATGCCGCGCATCGTCGCTTACATGGATGATCTGTTTTTCCAGATGAAACTGGCCGAAACCGCCAAGCATCTTGCTCTGGAAGTAAGAGTTGCGTCCACTGCCGAATCATTGCTGCAGTTGCTCGATCCAGTGCCCGAATTGGTGATCGTCGATTTGAACGCACGCTCGCAGCCGCTGGCAGCCGTGCAGCAGTTGCGCAACCTCCAACCTCGCCTTCGCGTAATCGGATTTTTGTCTCATGTGCAAACCGACCTGGCCCAGCAAGCGCAAGCCGCCGGACTCGATGAAGTCATGCCGCGCTCAAAATTTTCCATCAACCTGCCCGATATTCTCGCGTCTGCTATGACAAAGAATGGAAAGAATGACTCGTAAGTATTTTCTCCTTGTGGTTTTGGCTTTCGTGCTTGCGCTAAGTACATCCTTCCAAGCCCTCGGCCAGGAGACCAGCTCGCGGCCTGATTCATCGGCTCCGGTGACGCCAGCCGCGGCGCCGCCTTCATCACCCACGGGCGCTCCCGCTCCCGACGCGCCTTCCGCCGCGCTGCGCGATCTGCTCGCCGCCGCATGCGCTCACGACGAGCCGTCGTTTGAAAAGTTCCTCACCGCGCGCAACGCGCAATCCTTTTCGCAACTCACTCCCGCCGCGCGCACCGAACTCATGAAGCGCTTCGTCCTTCTCGACGGCGCCGGCAAACCAACGATTTCCTCCAACCCATCCGGGCGCCCCGACATCCGCTGCACCACTCCTGACGGGGCGGCTGACATTCAACTGGGAGGGGTCGAACTGCATGACAATGTCGCTCTTCTTCCACTGGATATCCGCGACGTTTCCGAACTCGGTGGCGGCGACCCCCATCACATTCTGATGGGCATGGTGCGCGAGAATTCTTCGTGGAAAATTCTGTCGCTCGGCATGCTGTTCCTGGATCTTCCGTCCCTTGAAGTCGAATGGGATCAGGCCTCCATCGGCAGCAATGAACGCAATGCCTTGAACGATTTGAAGACCATTACCCGCGCAATCGAGAACTATCGGCTCACATATTCGCGTCTTCCGGAGTCTCTTGCCAAGCTAGGCCACGCTTCCAAGACTTCCGCTGAAGCAGCCGGCCTGCTGGATGCCGATTTAATCTCGGGAAAAAGCAATGGCTACCTTTTCCGCATGGTCATTGCCGGCGCCAATGAGATTGGGGCTCCCGCGCAGTACGAACTTTCCGCCACTCCCGCAATTTACGGCCGCACCGGGAAACTGTCCTTTTACCGCGATACCAAGGGCACCCTCCACGCCGCCGATCACCAGGGCGGTGTGGGCCACTCCATAGATCTAGTCGTCGAATAACTGGAAAATAATTTACCGCGGAAACGAATTGTCACTTTTTCGAAACGTCGCTGCTCTTCTGTTCTTGTCTTCTTCGCGCAACCACCGCACAATCAAACCAGGGTCGTTCTTCCGATTGCAGGTCATTCGCAATTTTGCTGTTCGTGGCTCTTTCCAGGCAACAATGTTGACCGCACAGCGGTCACCGTTGATTTTGACCGCTGAAAGGTCACAATTCAGTTTTCCGCACTGCTGTCACAATTTAGTTTTCCGGTTCGTGGTTGCGATCAACAGGAGGTCCGGCTATGTCAGGCTCGATGCAAGACAAGCGTCACGATCCTCGCATACCACTCATTGCCGCCGTGGAAGTCACCGAAGTCGCCAGCGGGACTCGGCTCAACTCGCGCACCAGCGACATCAGCCGCACCGGTTGTTACATTGACACCCTCAATCCAACGCCGGTGAAAGCCGTTGTGCGCGTGCGCCTGACCCACGCGGGCGAGGAACTCGATCTTCCTGCGCGCATCGTCTATGTGAGTCCCGGCTTGGGTATGGGCGTTCGCTTCGACGAAAATTTGTCGCCCGCACAACTCGCTACCCTCGATCGCTGGCTTTCCGGCTCGAAATAGCATCCTTCACTCGCACCTTGGCAAAGCTCGCGTGCAAGACTACGTGTCTTTCTAAAACTTCCCTGCTTCGTGCGAAGTTTGCCGCTCTGCTCGTTTGGCGATACCATCGGTGTTCTTCTCATGCGCCCATTGGGTACTTCCATTCGCCGCGCTTTCTGCTTGTTCGCATGCCTGGTACCGCTTTTTTTCGCGCCACTTTCTCACGCGCAGGACGAACCCCCGTCACCTCCCCTTCCCGTTTTCGAATTTCACAGCGGCTTCTGGCTCAATCTCCATCACACGCTGTACCGCATTGCGCGCTCACAGCGGGCTGCAAACTCCGCGGCAAATCCCGCGGGATCAAGCTCTGGAATCGCAAACCTCTCGCCCAACGAACAGCGCGTCTGGTCCTCGGCTATCTCTTATTACTCGAAGACGTATGCCGACAGCGACATCACCGTCAGCCTGGAAATGATTCTCATCAAAAACCAGCTCGGCGATTTTGAAACCTGCCAGGATCTCGCCGGCTACAAGAAGAAGTCCTGCGATGCCGGACTCCCCGCCAAACTCACCGAAGCGCTTGATGCCGTAGCTCCCATTTATCGCGCGCGCCTTTGGCCGGAGCATGACCGCGCCAATCGTCGCTGGATTTCCGCCGTCGCCCCGCTCGTTCGCCGCAACGGACTCGAAACTGCCCACCGCCTCGCTGAAATTTATCAGACCAACTGGCCCAAGGACCGTATCCGCGTGGATGTCACTTCTTACGCCAGCTCCACCGGCGCTTACACCACGCTCGACCCGCTTCGCGTCACTGTCTCCAGTACCGACGCGCGCAATCAAGGACCCGAAGCGCTCGAAGTTCTCTTTCACGAAGCTTCCCACGGCATCGCCGACTCCGTGCAGGACGCTATCTTCCGTGAATGCCGCCAGCGCGAAAAACCCATTCCGCGTGATCTCTGGCATGCTCTGCTTTTCTACACTACTGGCGAAGTCATCCGTCCGCTCGCGCTCAACGGCAGCGGCTCGTCTTCCGGCGGTTCGTCTTCGGGTTACGTTCCCTACGCGGTCCGTGAAGGACTCTACAAACGCGGCTGGGAAAATTATCTCCGCATCCTGACCGAATACTGGCAGCCGTACCTGGACGGCCGCGTCACCTTTGACGACGCCATCGCTCACATGGTCTCCGCTCTTTAGTCGCTGCGCCCCGGTATCCTCGTCGCCAACCTACAAGCCATTGCTGGAAGATTTTTGTATCTTTCTTTGTACGCAAGAGTACAATCCGCCCATTCGCCCGTGGTGATCTTTCCAATTTGACGGGAGGTGCTCGATGGCTCGGATCCGCGTCGTCCGGGTTGTACTTTCCTTTGCTCTCTTTCTTCCTGCCGCAGCTCCGGCATTCGCCCACTTTCCGCAGAGGCCTGCGGTGGCTTTAGCCGGAGCAGTTTTTTCAGATGGCACCAGCCGACGCATCGCCCACGCGAGCATCGCCTTGTGTGATAACGGTGGAAGCGTGCTGCTGCAGTCGCCAGTGAACGACGGCGGTGAATTTTCCTTCCAGGGCCTTCAGCCCGCGCGCTACATCCTCAAAGTGCAGGCTACTGGATTTGACTCCGCGGAGTTGCACATTGATTTGAGTTTCACTTCGCAGCGCGGACTTTCTGTAATGCTCAAGCCCGCACGAATTGCGCAACCGCCAGGTTCCCAGGGCCAAACAATTTCTGCCCACGAACTAGCCATGCCGCAGTCCTCGCGCGATCTGCTCGTTTCCGGAAAGAAAAAGTTGTACACGGAGAAAACCGCTCAGGCCGCATTAAAAGATTTTCAATCGGCCTTGAGGAAAGCGCCCAATTTCTACGAGGCGTACTACCAGGCCGGTATGGCCTATCTCGCGCTGCAAAATCCACCTGAAGCCGAAAAACAGTTTCGCAAGTCCGTGGATCTCAGCCAAAAACAATACCCGGAAGCGGACATCGCCCTGGGCACAGTCTTGCTTGAACGCGGTGAGGCCTACGAAGGGGAAACGCTTCTGCGCGAGGGGCTGGCGTTGAATCCCCGTTCCTGGCAGGGGCAGTATGCACTCGGAGAAATGGAACTCACTCGCGGCCACGAAGAAACGGCCTTGGCCGCGGCGCAGGAGGCCGTGTCTCTTGCGCCAAAACAACCTGTCGTTTACCGCCTGCTCGCCGTGATCCACCTGCGCCAGAAAAATTATCCTGCGCTGCTCACCGACCTCGATGCCTACCTCCAGCTCGATCCAGACAGCCCTGCCGGCTTGCGTGCAAAAGAACTCCGCGCCCAGGTAGAAAAGCAAATCCCGAACTCAACGGAAGCAACCGTTTCCGCCAAGAAATAGTCAAGGCCGCGCGCCGAAACGCCGGCAGCAGTGTCCAACGAAACGCCAGAAAGAATATTGGCCGGTTCGCGCGCGAAGTCACGCCTTCTGCGCAAACAATCCCGAGAAACTCTGCCGGTAACGGTAGAACAGAAAGAACCACAGAATCGTCACCACCACCGCCAACTGCGCCGCCGCTGAACTCAAAAGCAGGTGATACAAAATAATATTCACGATCAACGGCCCCAGCAACGTCAACGCCAGTGGCACATACCGGTTCACCAGCAGGAGGGCCCCGCCCACGATCTGTACCGCGCAGATAAACCAAACATAGTGGGACTGGAAGAGCGCCATCAGGAACTGTCCCGCGAGTCCGGCCGGCAATGGCGCCTTAAGGAATTGCAAAAATCCATTCAATCCAAAGAAAACAAAGATCAGTCCCATCAATACCTGCGCAACAATCACTGCAATCTTCATCACAGCTCCTTTGAGCCACAAGCCCCCCTGCTTGCTTTTGTGATGATATTAACTCCAAATGGGATACAAGGCAGCCAATCGATACTAACGCCGCTGTGGCTGGCCCCGAGCACGTTTCCTTTTCGACTCGACAGCTGCCGTTACCCATTCTAGCTGGCAGTTTTTTGATAGGTTATCTGCACGGACCGAACGATCGTTCTTCAACGCAAGATTTCCATCTGGAAAGGACCGCACGTGAACAAAACTCTCAATCTGATCATTATGGTTCTGATGTTCGCTCTAGCCATCAAAGAGGGTTACAGCATCGTGCAGACCGGCGCCAACTCCACCAACGTCATCTTTTTTCTGCTATTCGCTGCCTTCGGCGTGCGCCGCCTGCTGGTCCACAACAAGCTCAGCAAGTAGCTCCGCCGCTGTCGCCGATTTCCTTCCGATCGCAATGCCTCACTAGAAACCGCGCGTAATCACTCCCGCAACGATTCCGAGCGCCGCCACCGTTGCATACGTCGCGCCCGCCAATCTCCACGAAATCGTCTTTCCCAGCACCGAAAGCGAGAACACGCTGATAATTCCGAGCGTGCAAAGAATCGCCACCACGTACGGCATCGGCGCCCCGTGCGTCATCGCGATGTACGCAATCGCGACATCAAACGCCATTGGCACCGGCAAAAACGCTCCCACCAGCGCCACCATCACGATCCCGCCGACGCTTGCCTGCGTGATGACGGCCTGTGGCGGTAGCCACTCGATCACCAGCGCTCCCAGCACCGCTCCCATAATCATCAGTGGAAACGCTACGCGGAACACATACCAGAAGCTTTTCCCGTACGACCCCACCACGTTTATCATCGCCTGCCGCCAACTCTCCTCCATCGGAATATCAATCGGGTACGTATAGCCTTTCTCTCCCTCGCGTGACGCCGCCGCCGGCGCAAATACAAAAATCAAAAACAACACCGTCGCCAGCTTTAACAACGCCACCCTCGCGGGAAACAATGCAAATGTCATCGCCAGCACCAGCACATTCAAAGCCGGAGAAGCAAACATTGCTGCCAGCACTGACTCCGTGCTCATTCCCGCAGCGTACAACCCTCGCGCGATCGGAGCCACGCAATTTGTGCACACCGCCATGGGCATTCCCGCAATCGCTCCAAGCAACGTATTCAAATATTTCGATCCCGTTCGTCGCCGCGGCACCATCGCCAGAAACACCAGCGCTGCCGGCCCAAATAAGAACGAAAACGTCATCCCAATCCGATTCGCGTCCAGCCAATTCACCGTCGTCCGCCACACTCTTGCTCGCAATGGCATCGTTCGGTCCAACTGATACACCGCTCCAAACGTTAACGCCCCCGCAGCCTTCACCTGCGTTCCCGCGTGATACCGCTTCATCAGGGCTGGATAGCGCGAGTCCACCCAAAACACCGTGCCGATCACTAGCATCAACATCACTGCCAGCGTCCGGCTGCGCCATGCCCCAGCGCTGGTATTAGTTATGCCCAAACTCAAAGCAGGAATTTGCGCAGACACAGTCCCCTCCCCGAAATCACACAAAAAGTGGCGTTACCTTATTCCGTTCCCAGCTCGTTCGGAATAGTACAAAACCACTACCGCAACGCGTCGCCCATTGCAAAGTCGGCTTCGACTCTGCTGGCCACCGTACGCCCCGCCGTCGCACTGGCCCGCCCCGACGCTCCTGTGCTACCCTTCTTTTCGCGAACAGCAAGACCCGGCACAGCGCCACGCAAGTCCCGACGTAGCCCCGGTCCTCTCTTTCCCGTTTCTGGCATCGCTCTCTTGGGAGAGGCGTCTTTACAAGGTGGCCGCTGAGGCAAAAGGAAGCACGACCCATATGTCAGCACGTACCGCACCTCTTAAACCTAGCGAACAAACCGTCGAAATCAAGCTCGCTCACTCTCCGGACTCCGACGACGCTTTCATGTTTTACGCTCTGGCCACGCACAAGCTCCCCACTCCCGGCTACAAGTACACGCACGTGCTCGCCGACATTCAGACTTTGAACGAAGCCGCGCTTACCGAGACCTACGACGTCACGGCCGTCAGCTTCGCCGCTTATCCTT
>Ga0137362_10003427_pt1 | contig 10592 bp, 5 predicted proteins | sample MadtaG_2_FD_104801 | JGI IMG/M metagenome (GOLD analysis project Ga0137362, IMG submission 104801) | Vadose zone soil microbial communities from Angelo Coast Range Reserve, California, USA - Mad1_100_16 metaG | ecosystem: Environmental > Terrestrial > Soil > Vadose zone | place: USA: California... | reverse complement strand
CAAGCACGGCTATTTTTATTTCGTCGACCGTATCGGCGACACCTTCCGCTGGAAAGGCGAGAACGTCTCGACAACCGAAGTCGAGGAGGCAGTCGGCCGATTCGAGGGCATTCTGGAAACGAATGTCTACGGCATTCAAATTCCCGGCCGCGACGGCCGCGCCGGAATGGCGGCGATCGTCGCCAAGGACAATCTCAATTTAACAGCGCTTCGCGACCATATTGCGCTGCAGCTGCCCGAATATGCGCGCCCGGTTTTTCTCCGCATGCGCAAAAACAATGACGTCACGACGACTTTCAAACCGAAGAAGATCAACCTCACGGAGGAAGGTTTCGATCCCAGCCGCACTGCCGATCCGATCTACTTCAGTGATCCGCAACGCAAGGCGTTCGTGCGTGTCGACCCAGCGCTCTATGAGCAGATCAACGCCGGTCAGGTGCGGTTATCACCGGCGGGCTCGGCACAACCAAGACGATCGAGCCCGCGGACGTGCTCGCATTCTGGCGCACCGCCGGACCCGATAAGTGGTTCGAGAACGACGCGCTGTTCGACGCTGAGATCGCACGACGCTTTTCTGCCCTCTGGCACGCCGCCGGCGAAGGCAAGCTGCGGCATTGGGAAGATACGGCTGAGGGCGCGCTGGCGCTCGTCATCGTCCTCGACCAATTCCCCCGCAATATGTTCCGCGGTCATGGGCGCTGTTACGCGACGGACGAGCTCGCCCGCTCGGTCGCCGATCGCGCCATCCGCTGCGGCTTCAACCGGCGGGTCCCGCGCGACGAGCGGCAGTTCTTCTATCTACCGTTGATGCATTCGGAAAATCTCGCCGACCAGCAGCGCTGCCTGGAGCTGGCGCGCGACTACGGCGATGCTGAATTCACGAAATATGCCGAGCAGCACGCCGACATCATCGAGCGCTTCGGACGCTTCCCGCACCGGAACGCGCTATTGGGCCGCCCCGGCACGCCGGAGGAGCAGGCTTTCCTCGGCGAGGGGGGCTTTTCCGGTTGAACGCATTCGTCGAGCCTCGGCCGGGAAACTCAAGGCGCAATCGCGCCTTGAGTTTCTGCGCACTCCGGCGGTTCAGAAGGTGACAACGTCCTTGATGGCGGCTGCCGCCTCGGCGGGAACGACTTTGCGTGCCACGAAATCGTCCCAGTTCCTGAACTTCGCCTTGGTACGGGCTTCGACGATGGCCTTGGAGCGGGCTGGGCCGATCTGCGGCAGCTTGTCGAGTTCCGTAGCCGTCGCGGTGTTGAGATTGGTCTTGGCGGCCTGCGGAGCCGTTGCCGCGCCGGTTGTTGCGGGCTTCGCGGGCGCGGTCGGAGCAGGCTTTGCAGGTTGCCCCGGTTGGACGCCCTGCGCGAAGGCGGGCGCAGACAAAAGCGCGATCGTCAGCGAGGTGACGAGAATGCGAGGCGTGAGCATTGCGAATCCTCTCTGTAGTCCCTCATGGCTTGATGCGAGCTAAGCGTGCGCGCAAGCCGAGTGGGCGTTATGCCTAATCAGTCCCGGATGTCGGCATGCCTTGCGGCCGTGCACTATCATCCGACTGACCGCATACACATAGCCGATCGATCTCGAACGACACATGGATGACGCGTTCATCCGCGGTTCACCTCGGCCGAGATAGCGCCACGTGCTACGCCCGGAACGCGCGGGTCGCCGCTTTAAGCAAATGACCTGGCTCGTGATGAACGCGCGCGCCCCACAACCTCCGGTGCAGCTTGTCGAGCATTAGATAGATCACCGGCGTCGTGTAGAGCGTGAGCAGCTGCGAGACGAGCAGCCCGCCCACGATGGTCATGCCAAGCGGCCGGCGCAGTTCCGATCCCGGTCCCGTGGCTATTACCAGTGGCAAGGCGCCCAGGAGCGCCGCCATCGTCGTCATCATGATCGGCCGGAAGCGCTCGAGGCAGGCTTCGAAGATCGCCCGCTCCGGCGCCAAGCCGCGCTTGCGCTCGCCTTCGAGCGCGAAGTCGACCATCATGATCCCATTCTTCTTGACGATCCCGATCAAGAGGATGATCCCGATGAACGCGATCAGCGAAAGCTCGGCGTTGAAGATCTGCAGGGCCAAAAGAGCGCCAAGGCCCGCCGAAGGCAGCGTGGAAATAATCGTCAGCGGATGCGCTAGGCTCTCGTACAACACGCCGAGTACGATATAGACGGCAATGAGGGCCGCCACGATCAGCAGCGGTTGCGCGCCGATCGACTGACGATAAGCGCGCGCATCCCCCGCATATTCGGCGTGCAGCGTATCCGGAATGTGCAGTTCGGCGACCGCCTGATCGACCAGCCGTGTCGCCTGCTCGATCGGCGTGGTCTCATCCAGGCTAAAGCTGATGGTAACGGCGGGAAACTGGCCCTGGTGATTGACCACGAGCGGGGAGAGCCCGCGCTCGATCTTGGTCACGGCGGTGAGAGGAACCTGGGTATTGTTGGCGCCGCTCACATAGACACGGCTGAGGTCGGTCGGGTCGCGTTGATATCGGGGATCCATCTCGAGAATGACGCGATACTGATTGCGCTGGGTATAGAGCGTTGAGATCTGCCGCTGGGCGTAAGAATCGTTGAGCGCATTGGCGATGTCCTGCACGCGCACTCCAAGCCGCGAGGCCACGGTTCGATCGATCACAACGCCGACTTGCAGCCCGCCTTGCTCGCGGTCGGTCGAAACATCGACCAGCCCGGGCAACGTCTGGATCTTCGCCAGGATACGGGGCGCCCAACGCACCAGCTCGTTGTAGTCGGTATCCCACAGCGTGAACTGGTAGGTGGAGTCGCTCTGTCGGCCGCCGACCCGCACATCTTGCATCGGGAAGAAGAACACGCGCAGCCCCGGGATGTCGGCGGTTTTCTGACGCAGCCTGTTGGCCACCGCTTGCGAGGTAACCCCCCCGCGTTCCGCCAGTGGCTTGAGGCTGATGAACAGGTTGCCGCGATTGACCGAGGCATTCCAGCCCGTGGTGCCGATCGAGGAGCCGACATTGCCGACGGCGGGATCGGCGCGCACGATCGCTTCTGCCTTCTGCTGCAGGTCGTACATTGCCGAAAACGACACTTCGGTTGATGCCTGAGTCCCCCCGTAGATCAGGCCAGTGTCGTCGAGCGGGAAAAAACCCTTCGGGGTGCGAACATAGAGCATGACGGTGATCGCCATGATCGCGGCCATGACGAGGAGCACCAGCGCACGGTGGTCGAGCACAGCGGCGAGGCTTCGCGCATAAAAGTGCACCATTGCGCCCAAGACGCGCTCAACTGTCCGGTCGAGCCAGGTGGCTTGAGGGCTCGGCGGCTTGCGTACGAAATGCGCGCAAATCATCGGCGTCAGCGACAGCGATACCGCGGTGGAAACGGCGATTGCAAACGCGAGAGTCACCGAGAATTCACGAAATACACGGCCTACCAGGCCGGTCATGAACAATAGCGGGATGAAAGCCGCCACTAGCGATATGCTGATCGAGATCACGGTGAATCCGATCTGTCGCGCGCCTTCGATGGCGGCGCGGAACGGCGACATGCCTTTTTCGAGATTGCGAAAGCAATTCTCGATCATGACGATAGCGTCGTCGACCACGAAACCGACCGCAACCGCGAGCGCCATGAGCGAAAGATTGTCGATCGAGAAGCCCGCCGCCCACATCATCGCGCAGGTGCCGGCGAGCGACAGCGGAACTGTCACACCGGCGGCGACCGTCGTCGCCGTGCGGCGCAAGAACACGAATACGACCAGCATGACAAGGACGATCGTCGCAAGAAGCGTGAGCTGCATGTCCCGCACGCTGGCGCGGATCGTCTGGGTGCGGTCGGAGAGCACAGAAATGTCGATGCCGACCGGGATCCAGCGCTTGATTTCAGGCAGCAGCGCGTAGATGCGGTCGACGGTCTCGATCACGTTGGAATTGGCTTGCTTGTTGATCACAAGTAGTACCGACGGTTGACCATTGAACCAGGCAGCCGCGCGACTATCGCGCACTCCCAACTCGATCGAGGCGATCGCCGACAGCCGCACCACCGTGCCGTTGGCGGCGCGTACCGCGATGGGGTCGTAGTCCGCCGCGCTCCGAAGCTGGTCGTTGGCGGAGATGGTGACGGCACGCTCGGAGCTGTTGAAAGCACCAATCGGCCCCACTGCGTTGGTGTTCGCGATCGCGGTGCGCACGTCCTCGAGAGCGAGGCCCATCGAGGCGAGCGCGATCGGATCGACCCGAACGCGAATGGCAGGCTGCTCGGCGCCATTGACGGTGATCTCAGCTACCCCTTCGATCTGCGCGAGCCGCTGCGCGATCACGCTATCGGCGGCATCGTAGAGCACGCTGGGCGGAAGATTCTTGGACGTCAGCGCCAAAATCATGATCGGCGTTGCCGCCGGATTGGATTTGCGAAAAGTCGGCGATGACGGCAGGTCGCTCGGCAGATCCGTGAGCGCGGCGTTGATCGCCGCCTGCACGTCGCGGGCGGCACCATCGATGTTACGAGCGAGATCGAATTGGACGGTGATCCGATTGCTGCCGAGCGAGCTGCGCGAGGTGAGTTCGGTGACGCCGGCGATTTCTCCGAGCCGACGCTCGAGCGGCGCTGCGACCGTGGCCGCCATAGTTTCCGGATCGGCTCCCGGCCGGCTGGCGGTCACGTTGATGGTAGGAAAATCCACCGTCGGCATGCTAGCGACTGGCAGGAAGCGGTAGGCCACCGCGCCCACTAGAAAGAGCCCGATGGCAAGCAGCGTGGTGCCAACCGGGCGGCGGATGAAAGCTTCGGAGAAGCTAGAACCGCCCATGCGTCATTCCGCGGGGACGTGTTGCGACGGCTCGGGCGCGTCCGGCAATTCGAGCTCGGTCTGCAGCGGCGCCGGACGACTCAGCCGCCTCTTCACGCGTTCCATCGCGAGATAGACGACCGGAGTGGTGTAGAGCGTGAGCAACTGACTGAGCAGCAATCCGCCGATGATCGTGATGCCGAGCGGATTGCGCAGTTCCGAGCCGGTACCTGATTCGAACGCAAGCGGGATGGCGCCGAATAAGGCCGCCAGCGTGGTCATCATGATAGGACGGAACCGCAACAGCGAGGCCTGCACTATCGAATCCCGAGGCGAGAGCCCCTGCTTACGCTCGGCTTCGAGTGCGAAGTCGATCATCATGATCGCGTTCTTCTTCACGATCCCCATCAGCAGCACGATGCCGATGAGAGCGACGACCGAGAGGTCTTGCTTGTAGAGCATCAGCGCGAGCAAGGCGCCCACACCAGCTGAGGGCAATGTGGACAAAATGGTGAGCGGGTGGATGAAGCTTTCGTAGAGCACGCCGAGCACGATGTAGATCGTGACCGCGGCCGCGAGAATCAGCCAAGGCTCGCCGGCCAGCGATTTGGCGAATTCGGCCGCGTCGCCGGAATAGCTGCCCGTCACGGAGGTCGGCATGCCAATCTCATGCTCGGCCTGCGAGATCGTGCTGACCGCGTCGCTGAGGGCCGCCCCTGCGGCGAGGTTGAAGCTAATCGTGACCGCCGGGAACTGCTCCTGGTGAGCGACGACCAAAGGGGCAGTAGTGTTCTGATAACGACCGATAGCGCTCAGCGGCACCATCGCGGCACCCGATACGGTCGGAATGACGGTTGGCGAGGTCGAGGTCAACGAGGTGGGCTGGGCGACCGCTTGAACCCCGGAGGCAGGGACATAGAGCTTCGAGAGCGAGGTCGGATCGTTCTGGTATTCCGGCTTTGCCTCGAGGATCACACGGTATTGGTTGGCTTGTCCGTAGATGGTCGAAATTTGCCGCTGGCCGAAAGCGTCGCTCAACGTGTCGATCACGGTTTGCATGGAAACGCCGAGCCGACCGGCCACTTCGCGATCGACCTGAATATCTAGGCCGAGGCCGTAGTCCTGCGCTTCCGACGCGACGTCGCGCAGCACCTCGGATTTCTGCAGTTGCTGCGTGAGACGCGCAGCCCAGTCGCCCAATTCCTTAGCGTCGGTGCCCGTCAGCGTGTATTGATATTGTCCGCGGCTCAGGCGGGTCGAGATCTGGATATCCTGCACTGGCCTAAAATAGACCACGACGCCGGGAACCGCCGCCACCGCCCGCTGCAGCCGTTCGATGATTCCCGTCACCGACGTCGGCCGTTCCTCGCGCGAGCGCAGCGTGATGGCGAGGCGAGCGGCATTAGGTGTGGCATTGATCGGCGTGACGCCGATCACGGACACGACTCCGATCACGTCAGGGTCCTTGCGGATTGCGTTCTCCACTGTCGCCTGCAGTCGCTTCATCTCGGTGAACGAGATGTCCTGTCCGCCTTCCATGACAGCGAAAATGAGTCCGGTGTCCTGCAGCGGCAAAAATCCTTTGGGGATGATGATGTAAAGCCAGATCGTTGCGATGAGCGTGGCGCCCGTCACCAGCAGCGTGAGCGTCTCGTGGCGCAGCACCCACTCGAGGGTTCGTCGGTAGACTTCCACCGATCCGTCGATCGCGCGATGAAATATCCGCGTAATGCCGCCGCGCGCAACGCCCGCTGGCTGATGCCGCAGCAAGCGGCTGCACATCATGGGCGTCAAGGTCAGCGAAACCACCGCAGATGTCACCACCGCGATGGTCAGCGTGAGCGCGAATTCGCGAAACATGCGGCCGACCAGTCCGGTCATGAACAGGAGCGGAATAAACACCGCAATCAGCGAGACCGTGAGCGAAATCACGGTGAAGCCAATTTCGCTTGCGCCGCGCAGCGCGGCCGAGAACGCGTCCTCGCCGTTTTCCATGTGGCGCACGATGTTCTCGATCATGACGATGGCATCATCGATCACGAAGCCGGTGCCGATCGTCAGCGCCATGAGCGACAGATTATCGAGCGAAAAGCCGCAGAACCACATGATGCCGAAGGTCGCGATAATCGACAGCGGCAGCGCGACGCCGGCGATGATGGTGGCGCGGATGGTGCGCAGGAAAATGAGCACGACGGTAATGACCAGCGCCACGCTCAGGATAAGCGTGAATTGCACGTCGCGGACCGACGCGCGGATGCTGGCGCTGGCGTCGTGCACGATCGTGAGCGTCGCGCCGACCGGCATCGCGCGCTGCAGTTTCGGCAGCTCGTTTTTGATGCGCTGCACCGTCTCGATCACATTGGCGCCGGGCTGACGCTGGATATCGACCACGACGGCCGACTTACCTTGGTAAAAGCCACCGACCTTGCTGTTCTCGAGTCCGTCGATGACGTCGGCCACGTCACGGAGCAAGACGGGGGCGGTGTTGCGGTAGGTCACAATGACATTGCGGTAGGCATCAGCCGCGGCGAGCTGGTCGTTGGCAGCGATGGTGTAGGACTGGTGCGCGCCGTCGAGCGCGCCTTTGGCGCCGGCGACGTTCGCCGCGATGATCACATTCCGCAGGTCCTCGAGCGAAATACCGTAGTTGGTGAGGCGAGACAGGTCGGCCTGGATGCGGATAGCAGGGCGGATATTGCCCTGCACGGTGACGCGTCCCACACCGGAAATTTCGCTTAGCCGCTGCGCCAGCAGGGTGTCGGCGATATCGCTGAGCGCGCGTAGCGAGATCGTGTCGGACGCGATCGCCAGCGTCACCATCGGCGCATCGGCGGGGTTCACCTTGGAATAGACCGGCGGATAAGGCAGGTTTCTCGGCAGCGTAGCTGCCGAAGCATTGATTGCCGCTTGGACGTCCTGCGCGGCCGCGTCGATGTCGCGGCTGAGCTCGAATTGCAGAGTGATCTGGCTGACGCCGAACGAACTCGAGGATGTCATCAGCTGGAGCGAGGGAATCTGCCCGAAATTGCGCTCGAGCGGCGCTGTCACGAGCGAAGCCATCACGTTGGGACTCCCGCCCGGCAGCTGGGTCGTGACCTGAATGGTGGGGAAGTCGACCTGCGGAAGCGAGGAGACCGACAGCCACAGATAACCGAGCAGCCCACCGAGCATGACGGCAACCCCGAGCAGCGAGGTCGCGATCGGCCGGTGGATGAATGGCGATGACACGCTCATGGATTGGCGTTCCGCGGCAGGCCCGCGCTTGGACTCCTTTTCGCTTTCTCCCCTCCGCGTGTTCCGCGGGTTCCGTCGGGACCTGGCCGTCCTGCCGGCGTGAGCTGTCCAGCGTCTTCCGCGCTCGAGGCCGCCACCTGAGTTCCCTCGGTGAGCCGGGCGAAGCCGGTCGTGACCGCCTGTTCGCCGGGTTGAAGGCCGCTCGCGACTACCGCGCGTGTGTCGTCCTGCTGCGTCAGCGTCACTGGCCGCACGGTGACGGTGTTGCCCTCCTTGAGCATATAGACGAATGTCCCGTTAGGGCCACGCTGGATGGCGGCGGTCGGCACCACGACCACCTGCCGCAGCGTATCGATCAGCACGCGAACGTTGACGAACTGGCCCGGCCAAAGCTGAAGATCGTCGTTGGGAAACTCGGCTCTGAGCTTCACTGTGCCGGTGGTCTGGTCGACTTGATTGTCGATGACCATCACCTTGCCCTTATCGAGGGCACTCTTGCCGTCCGTTGTCAGGGCGTCGACCGGCAGCTGGCCTTCCGCCATCCCCTTGGTGAGCTCCGGCAGGTTCTGCTGCGGCAAGCTGAAAAAGACAGAGATGGGCCGAAGCTGCGTGAGGATCACGATGCCCGTGGCCTCCGCCCCGCGCACGAGATTGCCCGCATCGACGAGACGGATGCCGGTACGGCCGGCAATCGGCGCAACGATCTCGGTGTAGGACAAAATCGCGCGCGCGTTGTCCATCGCCGCCTGATCGAGCTTGACCTGCGCCTCCAACTGAGTGACCAGCGCCCTTTGCGTGTCCAGCTGCTGCTTATTGACAGCATTGGTAACTGCGAGGCGGGTATAGCGGTCCAGATCGAGCTTGGCGTTGGCGAGCTGTGCTTCGTCCTGCGCTTTCTTCGCGACGGTCTGATCGAATGCGGCCTGATAGGTGGCGGGATCGATCTTGGCTAAAACGTATCCCTTGGGGACGTCCTGCCCTTCCGTAAACAATATCTCCATGATCTTGCCGTCCACCTGCGAGCGAACGGTCACGGTGTTGAGCGCTTTCGCGGTGCCGACCCCGTCGAGATTGACCGGCACGTCGGCCGTGCGGGCGGCGGTGACGAGAACGGGAACGGGATCAGTCGCCGGAGCGCCCCGGCGCCCGCCCTTGGATACCGCCGCCGACGTTTGCTGCCACTGCGGCATGTAATAGACGCCGACCACCGCTGCGATGACGAGCGCAGCAATCAGGAGCACGGTGATTCGCCGTTTGAGCGTCATTGCATCACGCCCGTGCCTGCTGCCACTCCCGGCGGCATCCAGCCGCCGCCGAGCGCCTGAAACAGGCTCAATACCGCCTGCAACCGCGCTAGACGCGCAAGCGAGTAATTGTCTTCCGCGGTGAACAGGGTCTGCTGGGTTTGCAGCACGGTGACGAGGTCGATGGTACCTTCGCGCAGCCGTGCTTCCGCAAGCCGGAACGCTTCGCGCGAACTGTTAACGACGATCTGCTGCAGGCGCTCGCGCTCGAGCGCGTCGGCGATGGCGATGAGAGCGATCTCAACGTCGCCGAAGGCGGAGAGAATGGTCTGGCAATACGTCTTCACCAGCTCGAATTGCTTGCCTTGCGCCAATTCCAGCTGTCCTTCCAGCCGGAACCCGTCGAGCAGCGGCTGGGTGATGTTCAACGCAATGCTGTAAAAGGCGCTTTGCGGCGTGAACAGCAGCTTGAGCACGTTGCTTTCGTAGCCGCCTTGGCCTGTGAGCGAAATGCTCGGGAAGAACGCGGCGCGGGCCGACTCGACGCTGGCGTCAGCGGAGGCGAGGTTGGCCTCGGCCGCGCGAATGTCAGGACGCTGGAACAGGAGCTCCGACGGCAGCCCCGGGGTAATACGCGGAATCGCGAGCGCGTAGATGTTGCCGCCTTTGATGATCACTTCGACCGGCGGCTTGCCGATCAACTCGGCAAGGACGGCGATGTTTTGGCGCACGGCCTGGTCGAACAGAGGAATGTTCGCACGCACCTGGGCAGCAAGGCTTTCTTGCTGTGCGACATCGAGCTGGGACGCGGTACCGGCCTCGAACCGCTGCTTGATCAGGTTGAGAATCCGGTTGGCGGCGTTGAAGTTCTCGCGTGCGATCCGCAGCCGGTCCTGGGCCGAGAGCACCTGGAAATAGGTGTTGCCGACCGCCGCGATGGTGGACAGAACGACGACCTCCTTGTTGAAGCGGCTGGCGACCGCGGTTTCCTGCGCCGCGCGCGAGGCAGCGCGGTTCTTGCCCCAGAAGTCGATCTCGTAGCTCGCGTTGAGGGCGGCATGAAAAAGGTTCCGCTCGGGCACCCCGGCATTCTTAAAACGCTCCGCAAAACCGACGAAATTGACCGCTGGCAAGAGCGCCGCGCCGATGATCTTGGCCTGCGCGTCGGCCTGTAGGATGCGTCCGATGGCTGCCCCGATGTCGAAATTGGCGAGCTGCGCTTCCTCGATCAGATTGGTGAGTTCGCGCGAGCGAAAGCCGCGCCACCAATCGAGTGCCGGCGGGGCGGACTGCCCTTGTCCGGCGCCGTATCTGGGCGGGATCTCGGCCGCAAGATCCGGCCGCTCGGAGCT
>Ga0137362_10003424_pt1 | contig 10594 bp, 10 predicted proteins | sample MadtaG_2_FD_104801 | JGI IMG/M metagenome (GOLD analysis project Ga0137362, IMG submission 104801) | Vadose zone soil microbial communities from Angelo Coast Range Reserve, California, USA - Mad1_100_16 metaG | ecosystem: Environmental > Terrestrial > Soil > Vadose zone | place: USA: California... | reverse complement strand
CTCGCGCGCCGCGGCGGTCACGAGCAGCGCGCGCGCAACCGCACCCGCGCGGCGCAATTGATCCCAATTGTTGGGGATGGAGCGTGAGCCACCCGCGCTCTGCCGGCCAAAGACCGCCGCGTCGATAGGCGCCTGCTCGACGCGCACCGCGGACCAATCGGCGTCCAGTTCCTCCGCGATGATCATCGGAAACGCCGTCTTGAGCCCCTGACCGATCTCCGGACCTTTGGAGAAGATCACGATCGAGCCGTCGGGCGAGAGCTGGATGAATGCTTTGGGCGCGAACTGAGCGGCGGCGCTGGCACGCTCGCCAAGGTGGAACGCGAGCATGAGCCCGCCGCCGGCGGCGCCGGCGATCTTCAGGAAAGAGCGTCGACTCAACGCGCAAGCTCCAACTGCGCGCGCTGCATCGACTGCGGCTTCGGCCTCGACGCTGATGTGTCGCATCGCTAATCGCCCCAGTGCTGAACCAGATCGTGCCATGAGGTGCGCGGCAACGGCGCCGGCTCGGATGCATCCGTGCCGACGTACAGGAAGCCGACGATCGCATCCTTGCGCTCCAGGCCCAATGCGGCCTTCACCGCATCGTCATAAGCCGGCCCCCCGGTCCGCCACATCGCGTTGAAGCCGAGTGCGAGCGCCGCGAGCATAATGTTGTGAGCGGCGACGCCGGCAGACAGGGTCTGCTCGATCACAGGAATTTTCACTCCCGGATTGCAGATCGCGGCGACCACTACGATCAGCGGCGCGCGAAACGCCTTCTGCCGCTCGCGCTGCAGCGTCTCCTCGGAGACCGTCGCGTGACTGCGGCGCAAGTGGTCTGCCAGCAAATCCCCGAAGCGCGCACGCCCTGCGCCCCGAATAACGATGAAGCGCCACGGCCGCAGACGTCCGTGGTCAGGTGCGCGCACTGCGCTTGCAAAAATCAGCGCCAGGGCGCCGTCATCGGGCGCGGGCTCGACCAGTGCTTTGGCAGAGCGTCGCTCCAGGAGCGCGTCAATCGCTTGCATTGGCTCGTTCACCTGAAGTTCTTAGGCAACACACTCATTGTCCCAGATACCGCGCCCGCGGGAGCGCCGTTGCGCGCACGCTCGGCGGGAACGAAATCTGCTGATTCCCCAGCGCGAGAAAGAGGTCGAGCTTCCACATGGCTTTGCAGCAGTCACCGGCGGACAAGGGTGTCGATTTAATCGGGACGATCCCCTTGATTGCCGCGGCACGGTGCTTTGGCGTACCGACCCACGTGAGCGAAGGCCCCGGGCAGGGATTCTCAGGCCGGCAAGTCTGGACATGCTGGCCGCGCAGCCGCGTGGAGATTGCGCACGACGCGCTCGCCCAGGTCATGCATTGCGACCACGAGGCGGGAGTGACGTCCGCGGGCCGGGCGAATGTGTGGCGCGCCTTTACAAGCGGCTGGAGTTACGAGGGTGACTTCGTGGACGCCGTGGCAGCACTCGCCCTGCATGTCGCCGAACTGCGACCACAGCCGGCTCACCCCGCAGCCCCGTAGCATCCGTCGGTCGAGCCCACGGCCGCAGCAGACCCTGGCTGCGCCAAACCTCTCGACATCCACATCACTCAAGCTGGGCAGTCCCTCCGCTGCCGTGGCACACTCGCGCCGTGCTGGCACTTTCAAGAAGCCTGTGAGCGCAACCAGGGACACGTCCTGCGTATTCTCGCGGGGGCGTGCGACGTAAAACCAATGGCCTCCATCGGACTCGGCACGCCGCAGCCTGCGGCCGCGCCGGCGACACTCGCGCTCGAAGCACAGACGCCGGCGGACCGCTACCGGCAGGTGCGTGCAGCGACGCTCGCCCTGTGCAGCCGGCTTGCGCCCGAGGACTACGTCGCGCAATCCATGCCCGACGCGAGCCCTGCGAAGTGGCACCTCGCCCATACGAGCTGGTTCTTCGAGGAATTCGTCCTGCGGCGCGCGATCGGCGACTACCGCTTCTACGACGAGCGCTTTCGCTATCTGTTCAACTCGTATTACAACACTGTCGGTCCGGCGCACAGCCGCCCTCAGCGGGGGCTGCTTTCGCGGCCCACCGTGCTGCAGGTTGTCGCTTACCGCAATCACATCGACGAGCGGCTGAGCGCGCTGCTGCGCAGCGAGGCGCTGCCGCAAGAGCTCACGCAGGTCGTCACTTTGGGATTGCATCACGAGCAACAGCATCAGGAGCTGCTGCTCACCGACATCAAACACCTGTTCTCGTGCAATCCGCTGCTGCCCGCGTACGCCGAACCGGCAGTCGCGACCGAAGCGGCCGTGCGGCAGCCACGCTGCGCGCCGCCCCTGTCATACATCCCGGTTGATGGCGGGCTCGTCGAGATCGGCCATGCGGATGCGGGCTTCTGTTTCGATAATGAGCTGCCGCGGCACCGCGTCTATGTCGCGCCGTACCAGCTTGCCAGTCGGGCGGTGACGAATGGCGAATTTCTCGAGTTCGTCCGCGCCGGCGGTTACGCCACTCCCGCACACTGGCTGTCGGACGGCTGGGCGACCGTACAGCGTGAGAATTGGTCGCGTCCGCTTTACTGGTCCGAATCGCTGCAGCAGGAATTCACGCTGACCGGTTTGCGTGAGCTCGACCCGCACGCGCCCGTCTGTCACGTGAGCTATTACGAGGCGGACGCCTTCGCGCGCTGGGCGGGGATGCGCCTGCCGACGGAATTCGAGTGGGAGACTGCTGCGGCGCTCGGGGCCGGCGCCGGAAATTTCCTCGACAACGGATTGTGGCACCCCAGCGCCGCGACTGCTGCGGCGGCTGCGGCGCAACCGCTCGCGCAAATGTTCGGCGATGTCTGGGAATGGACGCAATCCGCCTACGCGCCGTACCCCGGGTATCGGCCGTTCACCGGCTCGCTGGGCGAGTACAATGGCAAGTTCATGGTGAACCAGCTCGTGCTGCGCGGCGGCTCGTGCGCCACGCCGCGCAGTCACATCCGCGCGACGTACAGGAATTTCTTCAACCCCGCGGCCCGCTGGCAATTCAGCGGTCTGCGGCTCGCCAGCAACCGTTAGGCGCCGCACGTCGTGACAATCAGCCACAGCTCCAACCTGCGCCCGCTCGCCAGCGGATGCGCCGACTGGCCGCTCGTCGATGAGGTGCTGCAGGGGCTGCGGGCAACGCCGAAGCGGCTGTCACCCACCTATTTCTACGACGAGCACGGCGCACAGCTGTTCGAGAGGATCTGCGAGCTTCCGGAGTATTACCTCACGCGGGTCGAGACCGGAATTCTCGCCACTCATGCGCGCGACATCGCGAGCCGCTTCGGAGACGCTCCCCTGCTGCTCGAGTTTGGCAGCGGCGCGAGCGCCAAGACGCGCCTGCTGCTGGATGCGCTGCCGGGGCTCGCGACGTACGTGCCGGTCGACATCTCGCGCAGTCACCTGCTGGAGGCGGCACAGAGGACCTCGGCGGCCTATCCACACCTGCAGGTGTTGCCGGTGTGCGCCGACTTCACCCAACCGTTCACCCTGCCGGAGCCCCGCCGGCCGCCGGCCCGGGTCGTGGTGTTCTTCCCCGGCTCGACGATCGGCAACTTCGAGCCCGGCGCCGCGATTGCGCTCATGAGACGCATGCGGCAGATCGCAGGCCCAGGGGCGGCGCTCGTGATCGGGTTCGATCTCGTCAAGGATCAGGCCGTGCTGTGGCGCGCCTACAATGACTCCGCGGGTGTGACGGCCGCCTTCAACCTCAATGTACTGCGCCGGTTGAATCGCGAGCTGGGTGCGAACTTTGAGCTGCCGGGCTTCCGCCATGACGCCGTGTGGGTGCCGGCCGCGAGCCGCATCGAGATGCACCTCGTCAGCGCGCGTGCGCAGGCAGTGGTGATCGCCGGCGAAGTCATCCGGTTCGAGGCCGGCGAGCGGCTGGTCACCGAGCACTGCCACAAGTACACCCGGGAGTCCTTCGCGACCCAGGCGCAAGCCGCGGGGTGGACTGCCAGGCAGACCTGGGCCGACGAGCAGGGCTACTTCAACGTCCAGTATCTCGAGTAGCCGCGCGCTATAGTGCTTCGAATGGATCCGCGCACCCTGCAGGAGATCAAGGACGCCATCCGCACGATCGCGGACTACCCCAGGCCGGGCGTGCTGTTCCGCGACATCACGACGCTCCTCGGCAATGCGCGCGTCTTTCGCAGAGTGGTGGACGAGCTGGTGCAGCCTTGGACCGGCGCCAACGTGGACTACGTGGCCGGCATCGAGGCCCGCGGATTCATCCTTGGCGGCGCCATCGCCCATCAGCTCGCCGCCGGGTTCGTGCCGATCCGCAAAAAGGGGAAGCTCCCTCATGCGACCGTGCGCGTGGCCTACTCCCTCGAGTACGGTCTCGACGAGATGGAAATGCACAAGGACGCCGTGGCCCGCGGGGAACGGATCATTTTGGTGGACGACCTGATCGCGACGGGCGGCACCGCGGAGGCCGCGGTGAAGCTGTTGCGTTCGCTCGGCGCCGAGGTCCTCGGCGCCTGTTTCATCATCGACCTGCCGGATCTGGGCGGCTCGCGCAAGCTTGCGGCGCTCGAGGTTCCGGTGCGCACCCTTGTGGCTTTTCCGGGACACTGAGTAAGCGCGGCTCCGCGGCGCAAGCCAGGTGCGCGTTATTTGTCAAGGGGATACGGCGGCGCAAGCGTCAACATTACGTTGTAGTCATGCTGGAGCCGCGCGACAGCAATTGCAGTCATAATAGGGCGGTTTTTCAGTCCGCCGCTCAATCGCCCTGACAACGGAGGCTATCGATGTTCAAGAAGCTTGTTCCCGTCCTGAGTCTGCTGCTGCTCGCGGGCCCGGTATTTGGCGCCGACACGACGACTCCCTCGCAGGACCAGTCAGCGTCGGCCCCGGCCAAGGCCCATGCTAAAAAGCATCACGGCAAGAAGCATACTAAGGCCGCATCGGGCGCCGAGCAGTCGAGCCCGCCGAAGCAGTAACGGATCTGATTCGCGGTTGAGGAGCCCCGCCACGAGCGGGGCTCTTTGTTTATTGGCCGAAATGGCCTATGGCCATTTCGGCGAGCGCGCCCAGGGCTGTTTCGGAGCACGCGAGCAAAAGGCGTGGCTTTTACTCGCGAATAGCACGCCGGTTCAGCCCTGTAGGACGGAGGCTGACAGAGCTTTGAGGCTCCGGCCTGCCGTCAGGCTCGCAGCTCACCGCTGGTGACACCCGCGGGTGCCGGTCAGGGTACGGCACATGTCAATGCGGGATCTGCAATCGCTGTTGGCGCTCGTCGTCGGAATGCTGCTGGTACTCGCCGCCGCGTGAGGGTGAGGGTGAGCCTCCCCTGTCGCCGCGTGCAGTGACTCTGGCGTCCAACGTGGGCATCTGCTAATCACCACTCCGGGGAAGCTGATCGTGCACCGGGAGGTGAGTCTGCAGATGGCCGAAACACCGCCGGCCGATTCGGGCGCTCAGCTGCGCGAACGGCTGGTTTCATGGTCCGCGCTTCGGCTCCTGCCCGCGCGACTGTGGATTCCGTTGTGCGCGGTGCTGCTGACGACGCTCACGCTGGCCGCGCTCGGCGCGTGGTCGGCGCACAGTGTGTTGACCCGGCTGGGCCTGTTTGTCTTGACCGTGGTGGCGCTGGGGTTGTTGCTCGTCGTCACGCGGCTGTTGCTCATCGATGCCGAGCGTCAGACAAGGCTGCGGAGCGCTGCCTACCGGCACAAGCGCGAGCTCGACAGCCTCGTGGACGCACGCACGCGTGAGCTGTCCGCTCTCTCCACTCACCTGCAGGAGCTTGCGGAGAAGGAGAAATCCGAGCTGGCGCGCAATCTGCACGACGAGCTCGGCGGGCTGTTGACCGCGGCAAAGATGGACCTGTCATGGCTGCAGTCGCGGCTCGAGGCGCCGCCGATCCACGAGCGCCTCGTCCAGCTTGGCGGCGTGCTGGATGAGGCGATGGACCTCAAGCGCCGGCTCGTCGAGACCCTGCGTCCCTCCCTGCTGGATCACTTCGGACTTGCGACGGCGCTGCGCGCCTATGTCGATGCGGCGAGCGCCAAGGCGGGTCTGCAGTGCGAGATCCTCCTGGCGGAGGACGGCGAGCCCATCCCGAGGGACGTCGCCATCGCGCTGTTTCGTATCGTGCAGGAGGGACTCACTAACATCGTACGGCACGCCGGGGCTCGTCACGTGCAACTGCAGCTGACGAGCGACGGGCCGGTGTACGCATTCACGCTCAGCGACGACGGGCGCGGCTTCGACCAGCACGGTTCGCAGGCTCGCCGGTCTCACGGCATTATGGGAATGCGGCAGCGTGTCAGTGCGCTCGGCGGGGAATTGACTCTGGCGTCGAGCCCCGGTCGCGGTACGACATTGCGCGTGCAGGTGCCCAAACGGCCGGCGCCGCGCCAGGCCGAGTGACTTCCCGGCTCAGTGACTCGAGGCGGGCGGCGTCCACTTGGAATGCCCGTCAACCACGATCCCCTTGAGCAGCGTGATATCCCGCATCTTGTCGAGGAAATAATCGGCCCCCGCCGCGAAGCAGTGGTCGCGGACGAAGTCGGACGCGTAGTTGGTGAGCACGACGATCAGGGGTTGGGCGTCCGGGGGATAGAGCTGCCGCGCCTGACGGATGACGGCCACCCCGTTGCCTTCAGCCAGCTCGATGTCGACCACCAGCACATCGTAGGTCGCCTCCTGCAGCTTCAGCAGCGCCTCCGACTGCGTCGCCGCCTGCGCCGTCACCGCCAGGCGCCCCGGCTCGGACAGCAGATCCACGAGCCGCCGGGAAAGAACCGCCGAGTCCTCGATGAGCAGAATGCGCCGTTCGGCGCTGGTCGAGCCGTTGAAGCCGGGAAGACGTAATTCTGCAGTGCCCATGCGTGTCACTGCAGCAGGTTGTTCTTGATCGCGTAGTAGGTGATGTCAGCGTTGGTCTTCATGCCCATCTTCTCCAATATCCGTGCGCGATAGGTGCTCACCGTCTTCACGCTCAGAAACAGCTTCGCGGCGATCTCCGACACGCTCTTGCCCTCGGCGAGCTTGCAGAAGATCTGAAACTCGCGCTCGGACAGCACGCTGTGCCGCGGCTCACCCGGCCCCGGAGCGCCCTGCATACCGCTCACCAGCATCTCGGCCAGCTCCGGACTCACGTAACGTCCGCCACGCACGGCCGCGCGGATGGCCCGGCACAGCTCGGCGTCGTCCGCTGTCTTGCTCACGAACCCGCTGGCCCCGGCCCGCAGCACGTTCAGTCCGTACTGGTTCTCCGGATACGCGCTCAACACCAAGGTCGCGACCGACTCATGATGCGCCTTGATCTGTCGCAAGACGTCGAGCCCTGACATGTCGGGGAGCGACAGATCCAGCAGCAGCACGTCGCAGGGCGCGGCGCGCAGCAACGCGAGCGCCTCGCGTCCGTTGCTGGCCTCACCTGCCCAGGCGAAATCCGCTTGGCTGTCGATGATCTGCTTGAGCCCAATCCGCACGAGCTGGTGATCGTCTACGACTGCGACTCGTGTGGCGGGCATGGCAGCATTATCGTGACTTTCCCGCGCCAAAGAAGCCCGGCATCCGCACTTCCCGTGCCGGATCGAAGCCTACCCACCCTGAGGCGGGATCGATGTGGGAGACAGGGAGTCCGGCAGCGCGGTGACAAACCCGACGGTTTGTAGGAGTTGTCCTACACCAGAGCATGCGCCCCCTTTCCGCGTGCAACGCGGCGCTTGGGGAGCAGCATGCAGCGTGCCTGATCAAGATTCAGGCGGCTCAGCGCACGTCGTCGTGCATTGTGGATGACTCATCCTTGGGTCCGGCGGCAGCCGTCTCCTTGCCGTCGTTGGCTTCCTTGCCGTTATAGGTCTCGAGCCGGTTGTAGAGGGTCTTCAGGCTGACCCCCAATATCTCCGCCGCCTTGCGCTTCACGTGGCCGCAATACGCGAGCGTCGCCATCGTGACACGGCGTTCCACCTCTTCGAGCGGAGTACCGACGCGGATCGTGATCGTCGTGCCGTCATCAGTTTTCGGCGCGCTATCCGTCACGGCGACGTCGCACTCGATGATATCGTCCGCCATGATGAACGAGCGCTGGACATAGTTCCTCAGCTCGCGCACGTTGCCCGGCCAGCTATGCTGGTAGAGCCGCACGAGAGCATCCCGCGAGAATGTCTTGTGGGTGGCTTCGACGCGATTGAGCTCGTCGAGGAAAAACTGCGCGAGCTGCTCGATGTCCGCGCCGCGCTCCCGCAACGGCGGCAGCCGGATCGGGAATACGTTGAGCCGGTGATACAGGTCTTCGCGCAGCTTGCCGTCGGTGACCGCCTTCTCGGGCTCGCGATTGGTGGCGCAGATCACGCGCACGTCGCTCGCGATCAGCTGTGTGCCGCCGACACGCGTCACGGTGCCGGTCTCCAGCACTCGCAGCAGTTTCACCTGCAGCTCCATCGGCATCTCGGTGATCTCGTCGAGAAAGATGGTGCCGCCGTTGGCGCGCTCGAAGAACCCCTTGTGCTGCCGGTCCGCGCCGGTGAAGCTGCCGCGCTCGTGACCGAACAGCTCGCTCTCGATGAGCTGCGGGGCGACAGCGCCGCAGTTGAGCGGCAGGAAGGCGCCTTCGCGGCGCCGGGAAAGCTCGTGGATGGTCTGCGCAGCCAGCTCCTTGCCGGTGCCGCTCTCGCCGATCAGCATGACGGTCGCCGACGTCGGCGCCACGCGTGTCAGCTGGTCGTACAACACCTGCATGCGCGGTGAGCTGCCGAGAATGCGGCCGAACCGCCCGAGGCGGCGCAGCTCCCCGCGCAACTCGCCGATCTCCTGTTGCAGCGCGCAGGTCTTCTTTGCATGTCGCAGAACGGCTTGCACGCGCTCGAGATCGGCTGGCTTCACCAGATAGTCGCTGGCTCCCGCACGCAGCGCGGCCACGGCGCTGTCGACTGTGGCGTGACCGGTGACGATGATGACCTCCGTGGCCTCCGGCTTCTCCAGCTCGCGCGCCAGCTCGATGCCTTCGCCGTCGGGGAGGCGCAGATCGGTCAACAGCACGTCGGGACGCTGCCGGCCCAGCTCGATGCGCGCATCACGCAGACTATGGGCTCGCGCGACCGTAAAGCCTTCCATGCGCGCGACTTCCTGCAGCCAGTCCACGACGTCCGCATCGTCGTCGACTATCAAAGCGTGTGCCATCTCATCCCCTTGAGCTGATCGGGATAACTGTAAGCTCCCTGGCGGTGAGCTTTACAACTGTCGCCCCTTCCAGACAGAAACGCTTGCCGCCCGATCTCGTCACAACACAAAATTCGATGACTTGGGCGTGAAGCTTGCCTTGCGATCGCAGCGGGCTGCCTTGGGCAGGCCGGTCGGCGACGGTGCCGACGGGAGCATATTAGATTACCACGGCTTGAGAGCGATCGCTCAGGGGGCTTTGGATTAGGCAAAATTGTGGATACATCTGTGTGCAGGTTATAAGTCTACGGCCCCCGGTGACGCCTTCCGCAACGACAGGGCCGACAGGGCGCTGAACACGATCGAGCTCACGATCACCACGAGGGTGATGCCCGCCAGATCGTGCGCGAACGATGCGTCCAACCCGTGATTGACGGCGAGCGCGAGACAGTAAAGCGCGGCGGCTCCCCGGGCGCCGAACCACTCCAGCGGCCGCCGCTGGCCGGCCGCCAAGACCTGCCCTCCGACCCCGAGGCGCACCGCCAGCGGTCGCAACAATGTCAACAACACCAGCGCGAACAGCACCACGCGCAGGCGAATGTCTACTCCCGCGACCAATGCGCCGAGCAGCACCATGATAAGGACGGCCGCCAGCCGCTCCACCCGGCCGGCAAATCGCAGCACGCGCGCACCGAGCACCGCTTTGCGCAAGCTGCGCCGCAAGCGTCCACCATGAGACAGCGCGAGCCCGGAGGTGAATACCCCCAGCAGCCCGTCGGCGCGAATGGCCAGCGCGCAGGTATAAGCCAGCGCCACGGTCGCCAGCACGATCATCTCTTCGAGAAAGTCCCCCTGCCTGTCGGGGTCCAGCAATGCGATCCAACGCGACATGGCGGCGCCGATCAGCCAGCCGCCAACAGCGCCTGCAGCCACCGACCAGATGCCCGCGAGCGTAACCGAGCCGAGGGCCCCGGAGCCGGGGTCATTCAGCCCGAGAAATCCGAGGACCACCAACACGACCGGTGCCGCAAACGCGCTGGTCAGCGCTCCCTCGGCGGCCAGCACGAACGGCACCGCGTCCTGCTCGACGTCCACGGGCGCGTACATATCGGACGCCAACACCGCGTCTGTCGGGGCGAGAATGACGCCGAGCAACAGCGCCTCGCTCAAGCTCATGTCAAACAGAATGTTGGCCGCCGCCGCAGTGAGTGTCGCTGTCGCCAGCATCGCCACCGTCGATAGCCGCAGCGGCAGGCGCCAGGAGCGCCACTCGAACGGCACCCGCAGACGCAGGCCTACGCAGAACAGACACGCCAGCAAGGCGATCTCGCTCACCGACTCGATGAGGCCGCCGTCTTCCACGACGTGCGGCTCGACCAGTTTCAAGCCCAACGGGCCTACAAGGACTCCGACCACGAGCCCAAAGATGGCCGGGCTCGTCGACCAGCGCGTCAGCGGAAACTCGGCCCTGATGTTGTCTTGCCT
>Ga0137362_10003423_pt1 | contig 10595 bp, 11 predicted proteins | sample MadtaG_2_FD_104801 | JGI IMG/M metagenome (GOLD analysis project Ga0137362, IMG submission 104801) | Vadose zone soil microbial communities from Angelo Coast Range Reserve, California, USA - Mad1_100_16 metaG | ecosystem: Environmental > Terrestrial > Soil > Vadose zone | place: USA: California... | reverse complement strand
TGGTCGTCATTCCAATTACCGGAGACGCCGGAAATGAATCGCAAGGTCACATCCTGCGCCTCACGCTTTCCGAGCACCGTGAGGCCTACGACCAGGACTTGCGTCGTGAGGTGTTGAACCTCCGCCGCTCGCTCGAAGAAATCAAGGCTGCAACCATGCGTAATCCAGGCTCTAGTACGGACATTCTCGGAGCCTTGCGCCTAGCCGCGGAAGAAATGCGACTGGCTGGAGAAGGTCGCAGGACCACGATACTCCTCCTAAGCGACCTCATCCAGGATGATAGGCAATTCGACTTCAAATCTGACCCGGCGCTCAAAAGCGAGACGTCAGCCAGGCTCCTCGCGTCTGGGACGGCGCGAAGACAGGGGCTGCCTCTTCAAGGCATACCGGTTTTCCTGGGACTGGTGCGCAGCAAGACTCTCGGCCACCTATCTCCGCGCCGACGTTTGGCAATCCAAGGGTTCTGGCTCGAGTTCCTAAAGGATTCGGGGGCAAACCCCGTCCTTGCTGAAGATGGGCCAGGCCTCCTACCCATCTTCCTGACGAGCGAGCCTGTCTCCGTTGAAGAGCACGAAGATTCGCACAGAGAGCTTCATTAGGTAGTTTCCAAGAGACTTGAAAATGAAACCCGAGAAGGCACATCGGCTCCAGCAACGTCTGGAGCTTTTTATTGCACAAAAATCTCAGGCGACTAGCGCCATCTATAAGATCCGTTTGTTTTCATCTAGCACGCTGTCCATGGATCGATGAGTTTTGTGGACAGCGATCCGGAAGGCAAAAGGTCAGTATCGTTTTTACCCAGAGTTCCGTGGCTCGACAGGTATCGCCTTTTTAGTTTCCTTGAGTTGACGAAGCTGCAGTTCCGACTCCCGTAATCTTTCCGAAGACTTTTCGAAATAGACCAAGGTCAAGGCCGACACTCAAAAATGTCTTCCGTACTTGACGGTCTTGTGTTGGAAAATCGTTTGGCATGTCCACTGGCGTTCCAAATTGGAAGTTGCTCTGCAGGCGCTGCTCTCTGCCTATATTCACGCCGGAAGAGATCTGAACTCCGAGGATCGGTTCATAGAACAATCCGACAAACCAATTATTCCCCTTCGTAGCAGAAACGGCTCCCATGACGCCGGTCTGTTGCAATACTCGCTGCCGGGAAGTGCGTGTGTCCGGTCCGGGGTGGCCAGCAACATCGAAAAATGTGTCACGGCGATCAAAGTAGAAGTCAAGGCCAAGAATCAACCCCAGTTGCGGGTCGTTGCTGGCTAAAATTGGCTCGAAGCAGTTATCGCTGGGCGGATCACACTTGGTGCTAGGCTGCTTAACGATCTTCTGATCCTTCAACCAGCTATATGCAAAAGCTGCTACCACATTAGCTCGATATAGGTCATGTACGAAGAAGCTATCCTGCGCAATGACGACACCTGGCGGATTTTGTGATTCCAAGCCGGTGCCCCCTGTCGTTGATGGGGGGTTCGCAGGCGGATTAGCCGGAACTGGGAGCGGCGTACCTTGGTTGCCTCCTGCGGGGCTCCCCGTGGAACTTTCAATTCGCGGGACGGTATAGCGTGTGAACGTATCGACTCGACGGATTGTGTAATACACGATCAAATTCCCCGATTTTCCGCTCAGGTCGATTTGTTTGGGCAGTGCTTCGGCTACCTCGGAGTGGTCGTAAATTTCATTTATGCGGTTCAGAAGTCGGCTCTGAGCAACGTTGATGGCGTCAACATCACCGCGAAGTTCAACATCCACACTCCTCCGCGCGTCATCCGCTTCTTGTCGAAACTCGCTAACTATCGGTTCACGATTGCGCTCAGCGTTAACAAATCGCCGCAAAGCGGCTGAGTGCAAACTGGGCGCTTGACTGTCCTGCTGCTTCAAGAATTGGCCATATTTTTTGAGCAGTTCATTGAGTTCCGCATCGTCAAGGGCTGGCTTACTATCACCTTTCAGGGACTTGATCAGTGCGGCCCGCAGTTGTGCGAGCCTGACATCGGTTCGTAGGCTTGTCTTGTTGTCTGGCGCCTTCGTCTGGATCATGTCCGTGAGCATTTGCACAGCGTCTGAGGCAGACTCTAGGTTCTGTCGGAACGTGATGACATTTTTTTGATACTGTGTGACCTCCGCATCAATCTGTTGGGACAATTGCACAATGTTGGAATGCGCCAATATTCCATCGAACGTCTTCACCGCAGAAACTAAATCGTTGACGCGCACGACTGCATTACGAAACTCGTATTCGTCACTGAATGGGCCGCTGCCAGCCCAGATTCCGGCGTGCTCATTGGAGGTCTCCTGTTCGAGGCAGACACCGAGTGTCCATGTATTGGGTGACCCCAACAGTTGGGCGCACTCATTGCTCATTGCCGTCATACCCCGAAGCGTCTCCAACGTTTCGACGAAGGTCATATGGTCTCGCCGAATCTGAGTTTCCTCCCTATCCAATTCCTGCGCTTGCGCACGCAGGTCGGCTTCAGGCTGAGTCGCCTGTGTCTCGTCGATGAGTTCATTTAGGATGTCAATCGCATTGAGCTGTTTGATTGACTCAACACCGCCTTTAGTCGGTGGTGGTATAAGGCTTGGCGCGCCAAGGGTAAGGTTCTCCGCTTCCTCGAGATTGCGAATCTTTGGCCCAGACTGGAGGACCGTAACACCTTCGATACTAATGCTGTAATCTGTGAAGAACTTCCTATTCATGACCTGCAGCTCGATGCGCTGCCCTTGTACAAAATAAAAGGGCAAGATGTGCCCGGGGCAAAAGAAATCCCTGTGAGCAGACGACACCGGGATGACGCACGCTGCATTACGAATGTTGGCGGGATTGATGTTTGTCGGACGCGCGCCTTCGTTGAGAAACAACACGACGTCCGGTTGCTTCCCCGATGCCATGACCACAAGAAATAGGCAAACCGTTAGAGTGAGAAAGGCATTCTGCATTGCTTGACCTTTGTCCTTTCGTCTTTCTTTTCAGTTCCAACCCGGATCGCCGAGGAGAATGAATTGCAATAGCGTTTTTTGCTTGAATGGATCTGTAACCGAGGTTGCTGTTTCCGCAAAGTAATCGGCGCGCGCGCCTTGTAGCGCCACTCCAAGCTCCTGGCGCTCTGCGCACCATCGACTGAAGAATCTGCGGGCTAGACAATCTGCATCCTCCAAAAACATATGTGGAACCAAGTGCGAGCCGAAAGCCAAACCCGTGGCGCCAATCACTGCTGCGCCTTCCCGAGATAGGCGCAGCGCGCATGAAGTTCCCGCAGCACGCCCTGCAATCTCTGCCCCGTAGCAGTTTTCAGCGAATACCACTGAGCCTCGAACAAACTGCCGATCGAATGAACCAGGTGTAACCGCGGTGATGTATTGACCCCGAATTGGGTCGTATCCTTTCCAAGCGGCGACTCCAGAAAAACCATGCAGGTTGAAATACAGGCATTCGCGGTTAGTATCATCCATCGTAGCGCTATCAATCACGTAGCCAGGAGAAAGGTGCCAGCCAATAGGGTCGTGGAGACTCGTACTCGCTTGACGGCTAACATCAGCCCACTGTTGGTTCACCAGCACCATCGAACCAAATCGGCTTGGTCTTGATTGGCGATTTAACGTGGCCAGTGCTACGACCTCGACGAACGCTTTTGCTGACCTTGGCTCGGGATTCGCCAGTCGTCCGACTGGCAGCGTCGGCGCAAGGTATTCCTCGAGAGTGTCCGTCTGGGTGCCATATGGGTTGTCGCTGTTTACGATCGGGTCCGGATCAACATTGCGGTCGATCACTGGATTGGAGATTTGCCAAAACGGCAGTACTTCATGCCCACCAACAAGCAAAAGGCTCGTTACGGATTCAGTCGCCACCCTCCGAAGCGCCCGGATCGAGAGCAGCACCGAACCAGCGTCAGGATTTACTACGGGCGGCAACTTTGATTCGGCCATTTCTGTACTGTCGTCGAGTGCGACGACTCGAGCTTCAGCAGCAAGCGCGAAATCGTCGAGAGCAGCTCTTATCTGGCTGTACCCGTCGTTGCCATATGCCCTCTCCAGTGGTCCGCGAGCCGTCACTATCAGCATCATGTCGAAGCACCTGCCCCCTGTCCTGAAGGCGGTACTTTCTTTGGGCCTTCGCTCGTATGGACCTCGACAACGATGGGCTTGAGTTCAATATGTAAGTTCTTGAGCTCCTCTTTTATAACTGTCCGCAATGTCTGTTCGTTGCCGTTGCCCGCATCAGCCTTCTTCTTCGCTTCCTTTGCGGCCTTGTCTGCAGCAACGAGCTTCTCCCAACGACCTAGAAGCAGTTGTGTCAGTTCCAAATGGTATTTCTGCCGACGCTCCATGGCGAGAACAAATAAGAATGCACTAACCATGATTAAGAATAGTAATATCCACGAATTGTGTCTCGCGCCTACATGCGGGTTTAGCACCAGTGCAAAAATGATCAGCAATAATGGAATGATAAGCCCCAGACTCAGCTCGCTTTGAGCGAGGTAGCTGTTTCTGAATGCGACATATTCGTCTCTTGATATCAGTCCCTGGCCAATAGCATATTCTGGATCCAAGAGACTCTCATCGAATGCTGGCGCGCTCTCATCGGCTCCACCAATGGCCGCGGTTGGCGCAACTCCCCTTACGCCTACAACTGCTGCGACGCTAAAGGCTGCACCGTGGCCCTTTAAGTTTGCTATTTTCGATCTCAGTGCTTGCGCCCTGTTTTCAAACAGTTGAGACCTGCGAATGATCTCATTGGCCATTTAAGTCATCCTCCACTGGCCTACCTTTGGCATACTGGACGGTGTCCACATGAAAGGCCGATCGTGAATTGTCGTCCAGTTGTACACCTCCGATGTATATCCATCCAAGGCAAATACCCGCTACAACTGCTAGCACTTCAGCCAATAGCAGCGCTGGCCAACTGGCGTCCGACAAGTTCCAAAGGAAGAACGCAAGCCCCGTTGAGACAACAAGCACGGCCAGGGGCAGCATCCCCTTGGTTTCCCCGCCGAGGTCTAGCCGTCTCTTTCCGGTTTTGCGTTGAACGTATCGCTCGCCGCCGCCTAAGGTCCCCCCGTTGAACGTAGCTCCGCCCATCAGTGCACTCCACCCAGTAACTTATCGAAAAAGACTCCCGCTGCCGCCTGGTTCACTGGCGTCATCAAGACTCCAAGAACTAGGGCGAGCAAAAGAAAGGCCACGACGTGATTCACCAGACCGGCAAGAAAATCGTCGATGGTTCTACGAGGACGAAGTCTCGCAGGATCTGCGAGACGGTCGTTAATGATTCCGGCCTGTCGGGTCAGCTCTGCCACCCGCCGTTCGCGCTCCCGAATATTCTGTTCGTTCTGCAAAATCTGCGTTCGCCTCTTTTCTATTTCTCCCGCGGCGTCATCCCGCTGCTGGCGGAAAGAAAGCGCAAGTGCGCCGTTAGATTTCAAGTAGACCAAGTAGTTTTCCTGGGCTGCGCTATAAACCTTTTGATACTCGCCAACTTGCGCCGTGAGATGGTCGTTCGACGTCTTCTCGAAACCTATGCGACTGGTTTCAAGATTTATGCATTGAGCAAACCGCTGCTTCTCATCGTCTAGCTTCTGTTGATTGCGGACGGCGGTCGCATTCAGATCGGACAGGCTTCGATACACCTCAAGGGTGCTGGTGCCGGTTTTGCAGGCCTCCGCGATTGGTGGCGGAAACTGATTGATGAGTTGATCTTGGGCCGAGACTGTCGGTATGACATCTATCGGAACGGGCGGCCATAACAACATGATTATCGCGACGGCGGACAGCAGGCCGGGCAATGAAACCGACGCAACTTTGTTTAAGTCGAAAAAGCTTTGTAGTAATGATACAAGTTTGTCCATAGGTCAGCCATCATGCTCATTCCGAGCTGATGAGTACACTCACGCCAGTCTTCGATACCGTCCCGCGATTGCGGTGGTGACGTGCTTCTGTCATTCATCCAGTCTTGCCCAACGAAGCAAACACCTACCCAATGTGTCGCGGAGAATCCTGAAAGTGGGTCGTTTTTAGTTATTGCGGACCTGTAACGAAACGATCGCCTCTAGGAGGTTGCTCTTCCTGCCCCCTCGGTGGGAATGGCTCTTCTGAGAGGCGCCATCGCGCGAATTTTGACTCTGTACTGCTGAGAAGTCAAGAAGAAAAACTCACTCGGCGAATGGCTTGCGATGGCCGTGCATCCAAAACGTATTGATTGATGGACAATGAGGCCTTGGTTCCGGAGGCCGCTGCCACTGTGGCTTCACGTCCTCTGCCGTCAGCCTCTCGTTCAATTATTTTCCTTACAGGACACACGCGGTTAAAGCCGATCGAATGGCGACGCGGTTTGTGGCGGATGCCCTGGGCGTTCAGGCCATGCCCCAAAAGCTCGCCGAAGCGTTGGTGCGGGACGCGAGCCCTGTTTTGCGCCCTGAGTTTCCGAGGCTGGTGCCGAACCCGCCGAGGGTCTTGGGAAGGGACTACGTATTCAGCAAAGTATATGGGCGGGGATTGTCAAGATTGACAAAATGTGGCTGCTTGCTAAGCTACCAAGGTTCTTTGGTACAATGGAAAATCCGAAAAAGGGGGCTGAACATGCCTATCAGCTTGATTCTCATGGGGATTTCTGGTCTCTTCTTCGTCAGTAGCTACTTTCCGGGATCGAGATATCGGCCTCCCAGGGATAGAGCGGTGGCCTCCCTCATTATGGCAGGCAGCCTCTTTATTCTCATTTGTTCTGCTATCCTTCTTTTGATCCAGCACCTCTCTGGATAGTCTGATCGAACAGGACCGGAGTTATCGAGCTCCGGTTTTTGGTTCCCATGATCTTCGCAGCCTTACGTAGTAGTAACGAGATGGCTCTTTGTCGATCGCTGCGTTGATTTTAGCCAGCGCGAACCGGTATTCGCCTCGTGCCGCATACAATTGCGCGAGAGTCGCTTTATAGTCTGGGTTCTCGGGATCGCGCGACAGAGTGCGTGTTGCATATTCGACCCCCTCTTTAATCCTGACTGGATCATCGCTGAACAATTCAATCCACGCTAAAACGTGAAGTGCATCGCTGTCAGCCTGAGCGCTCTCGAGCAAGCCCTGGTACCTCGCAAGCACCTCCGCATAATGGCTCTTGATTAGTTGCCGGAATCTTGGGTCTTCCCGGATCCCATCAAGATCTGGATCACGGGCGATCACTTGGTACCGGTCGTAACCAACATCCAAAGCGGCCTTTAGATTATCTATAGCGTTACTAGCATCCCCTAACAGAGCGTAGTCGCAGGCGGTGTTATAGAGAGCCCTGACGTCGTTCTTGTTTCGCCCCAAATGTGTCTTATTGACTACCAGCGCTCTTTGAAGATAGGCGGTTCTTCGGGCTGACTCAGCTTGAGGTTGCGTGCCGAAGGTCTTGGCATGTTCAGCATATGCTTTAGCAAGATTGTATTCAGCAAGCTCAAATACGCCATCTTTCAGCCCTATAGCTTTGTCAAAGGCTTTCTCAGCATCCTCGTAATTTCCGTTTCTTCCATACACCACGCCCACGAAGTTGTAGCCGTTGGCATCTAATAACTGAGAAGTCATCACAAGCTTGCACTGGACTTCTGCTCGCTCCAGCACTTCTTTCCCTTGCGCACCAGCGAAAGCGCTCGTGCCGATTAAATAGCATTGCAGTTCAGGGTCATTGGGACGTAGCTGACCGGCTTCTTTAAAAGCGGCAGCGGCCCGCCTGTAATCCCCTTTTTCAAAGTATTCCTTGCCGACAGATCTATAATGGCTAAGGAATTGGCTGTCGCGTAAGTAGTTCATGACTGCTACCACACTGAGATAGAGGCCAACTATCGCCCCCAAGCCAATGATTAGCGAAAAAATCCGCTCCATGCTTCAGAAGCCCTTCTTTTGCATTTGCAGGAATGCATCAGCCCTTTTCAAGAATTCCACATGGAATGCATCCGGGTCCATGACGCCATCGTCCACGCTCACTGGTGTGGCTGACGGCTGGCATACGAAAAACCCGCGAAGCCATCGCCTAACACGAGAACTCAAGATCGGCGCCATGACGAACAACAGCAAGAAGATAACCAGAACATAGACAAAGGTTGTCATTGCTAAGCAATCTCCAGACTGGGGTGACCGCGTTACTTGAGCTTTCCGCTATGGAGGCAATGAAAATCACCGCTCTCGGCTATGGGCGTAGGTGCTAGACGCAAGCAATCTCGGCCCGCACAGAAACCTCGGTTCACTCCCGATTGGTTTGGTTTACCAGACGAGGGTGAGCTACAGTTTTGCGACTGTGCCCGCTACGGTTCAATTCGTTCAGCGGATCCAAGACATTCCATTCTTCCACTGGGTTCGTTCGGCCCGGGAACTGGGGGAAGCATTTACTTTGAGACCAGGGTGAGTAACCGTATGACTACGGTATTAATGGACGGGCGAATTGTGCACCCGAGCATGGAGGGAGTCAAGAGAAATAGAAAACTCAATTTTTTGTCTTGACAAGCAGCTCCTTGAAGTTCAATATGCCTCCGACTCACCCCTCCGAATAGCATTTCCCAAGCGAGGGGCAGCAAATGCAAGGCAGCGCTTGTAGTATCTCTTCCCCGTAGGGCCTCACTTAGAAATAAACGAGGAGAATGCCTCTTCGGTTGGGTGTCTAGCCCTGGGCTCAGGTTCCTTACTGCATATGGGAGGCCATAGTTATGGCCGCAGAGCATACTGTCGCCCGCGATGAATGCAGTTGTTGCAAAACAGGTTTTTTTTGTCGCCTTTGTGCCATCTTATGCGGTAAACGAAAGGGTGGCCAGCCCTGTGTGTATGTTCCGGAACGTATTATAAATCGGCCAGATCCCTGTATTTATAGTCAATTTCTTCTGATGCAGCTGGGGTTGCCTGTCACTTGGGATAATCCTGATGTTGCAATATTTTTAGGCGGAATAGAACAATACACCTACGACTTGCGCGTGAACACTGAGTATGATGTCGTCGTCACGATTCATAATAGTTCTCGCGACAAAGAGGCTCTCGGAACGCAGGTTGACATTGGGTGGATCGAGTTTGGGGCAGGCGCGCAAATCAGGCACCCGATTATAGTGCTTCCAGCCGATGTGCCCATCTGGCCCGGTGTCGCCAATGTGGCAACGAAATGGACTACACCTTCCAACCTGGGACACTACTGTCTGGACGTTCAGTTATCGCATCCCAATGACGGCAATCCCTCGAACAACCGTGGGTGGAACAACACTCAAGTCAAAGAAGCCGCCTCTGAGGTACGAACCCCGGTTCGAATCTTCAATCTTTACCCAGAAGGGTGCCCACCCATACGCGAAGGCGGCGATGCAATCTCTTGGTGGCGCGTCCTACTTGGCTATGCGCTACTTGGCTTGGTAGCCGGACCTCTGGTTCCTCCATTCGCCACCCATGAACTTTCGCGACGGCACCAGGCTCTACTGCTTTTGCTCGGCTACCTCGGTGGCGCGCTGATTGGATTGGTCGCGGAACTTGTACGGGCAAGCGTGGGTAGGCGTCGAACGGAGAATCAGAAAGGTCGGGAGCGTATTTCTTGTCACTTGGTAGAGCTCACCGTCGACTCCTACAGGTTTGACGATCGCAAAGGAAAGGACGCGGACCCCCATCAGATTTTCGCCGGTCGGCCGCCCGCATGGCCAGCACGGGTAGAGCCCAGCACGTTTGTTTTCGCGCCACACGAAGCGTACCGCGACGTTCTCTTGATCGTCGACGCGCCAGATGAGCCCGGGCCACCGGAGGTATTCAACGTTAGTGCTCGGCAAGGGGGCGTAGCCTCCGGCGGGGTGACGATCACAGTCAATCGCCGTTAAGGGAGAAATTATGGCTGGATGTGAGACCAAGCCAAAACCGCCGGGCGATCATGATGCCTGGCTAAAAGCAATTCTGAAGTGGGCGGGAGGCGCGGCTGCGATCGCGGCGATACTCGCCTATCTCAACATTGCTGGCGGAGGGCCGATCACATGGACCGGAGGAGCTGCGTCCGTGGCACTCGCGGCGATTATCGTCGCCGCCATGGCTGCGGCAGTGCTCGGCGGATTTATCGGATATGCAGTTGAATGGTCTCGCCGCCTGAAGGTACAGAATCCACGCACGATTACGGTCTGCGCCCTAGTAAGTTGCGCTGGCACGAACTCAGGGATTCCCCCCTTCAATGACGGAGATTGGACGTTCAACGTTACTACGCCGTGGGCAGTCACTGACCCACAAACGCCGCCTCTGAGCATCGCTGAAATCCGCAACCGCGCCGCGCCTGATTCGGGTCTCCCCACGGCATATGAGACTACGGATCCCAACGATGGCAATCGCGAGGTTTTCCACGTCGAAATCAGCTCCAAAATCGGCGACTTCGGCTCGGTCGGTGGCGCCATTGGGTCAGCCGCGGGGACGATCGGCGGCATCATCGCCGGTGCTGCCATCTGTGTCGCTGCCGGCCTGCTTACCTTTGGCCTCGCACTTGCCCTGTGTGCGTTGATAGTTGCAGCCCTTGCTCTAGGGGGAGCGATCGTGGGCGGATTCGGAGGTGCGGCGATTGGTGGAGGGATAGGTTGGATTGCCGATCAGTTCAGTGACTTCGACACTCGTGGCAAGTCCGTGGAGCGCGGCTG
>Ga0137362_10003422_pt1 | contig 10595 bp, 8 predicted proteins | sample MadtaG_2_FD_104801 | JGI IMG/M metagenome (GOLD analysis project Ga0137362, IMG submission 104801) | Vadose zone soil microbial communities from Angelo Coast Range Reserve, California, USA - Mad1_100_16 metaG | ecosystem: Environmental > Terrestrial > Soil > Vadose zone | place: USA: California... | reverse complement strand
TTTTCAGTGAATGCTGCGTATTGGGCGATTCTAGGCCGCCATTGCGTCATCTCCTAAAAATAACTCTGTCCCGAACGCGACGCAGGTCTCCCCAGTTCTACAAGCAGTAAAAAAGATTTGCATGGGCATTCTTCAGTTTCTTCACTATTATATCATCCACTGGACAAGGTTAACCGCGGCACGGACCAGCATAATAGTACTAGAAGCAGCGAGGACAGTTCTATGCACCTGCGGTAATATTGTACGAGAAATCATCAAGTGTTGAAGGTTCCTTAGTGTGGTGAGCACCATACATGCACTCGGCACTTTTGCCCTTGCTCCTATAGTTATGCAGCGACCCCGGCGCACGTGTGAACCTCGTCTGCGCTGCATCAAACTTCGAGGTTGGGGCCTGTCCACCTGCCGTGCCAAGTAAAATGAAACGAGAGGTCACCGGTCATCGTCGAAGAGGTATGACGTAGCCGACGCCCACATCGAACTCCTAAAGTGGAGAAATTGTCAGATGTGAGCCAAGAGAAATCCATCAGAAGGTTACAGTCCTTTAAGATATCGAAGACGCCGAGGCCGATTTTACTATCGCATCACTATCACAGCAATTGAAAATTGCGAAGTATCAAAGTACGGAGAGGGTAACGATACACGGAGAGGTAAATACATAGACCGACTTGTGGAGTTAACAGACAGGCACGCTAGTAGGGCCTAGGTCAGGGCAGGCGGTTGGCTACAGATTCAGATGACGAAAGCGAAGAAAGTTTAAGAAAACGTGGCTGATATATGGCGCTTGCCAATGATACTAGTGGTGTCCACACTACCAGGTGCGGGCGTGCTGGACGACGACGGGACGGTGATCAGCGCACCAGTAAAACCGTGACCGCGCTGCGTCTCGCGGAGGACCTGCTGGAAACGTAAACCCCACCACCCGCGGGCCTCTCGCTCCTGCTCGGCAGGGTCAGCACCATGCTCTGCAATTTGCGTAGAAGGACTCTTCGGCAGAGGTAGACCACTTGCAACAATTGCAGACACAGAAGTCTGCGGGTTGTTCCCAGTTTCCCACGCTTGGCCTGGAGTGGGTGCTGCCAGCCTTCCTGACTCGGTCGGGAACGATAGAGCGCGGAGCGTGTACTCTGCACATTCCTGGAACGCAGATACCCAGTTATGACGAAGACGAGATAAACCGGCCATATCCAACTGCGCACCCGAGGATGACACTGGAGGAACAAAGAGGGAAAGCGTAAGGACCTGTCCGCTGTCGGGTATTCTCCCCGTTGCGATATTCTCTAGGTCCACAGGGAGCAGATCCAAGACAATTTGACTTGAATCTTCGAGCACTTTTAAGACGCGGGATATACCTATTCCCTCGATTAAGCTCCACGAATCCCCCGGCATTTCCCGATCATGACGAGTGGTCGAATCGTGTACGGGCGAAGCAAAGAGAACGAGGTCGCTGAAAACGAGGGTATAAAGTGTCTCCGCGCGTGATTCCAGGATCGAATGCGCATTTCTCGGAGAGGTAAACTGGCGTTCCCAGATGTCTTGACGTGCCAAGGACGAAGCAGATGGAGAATGCCGTAAGACGTCCGGAGGATAGGGCTTGCTCTGCAAATCGTCGGAAAAGTGCGACCCTAATGAGGCGTTCGATTCTGACGTCGTCCTTATTGAATCAGACCGCATAGTTCTTGACTGGATGGCGCTGATGAGCCTCGACTGTCTAACTCCAGCAGCGTGATGGGAGCGTCCATGTTCATGACGGTCTCCGCCGGTGGTAGCTGCGCGGGCCTTACCACGAGGATTTTCGCGCTCTAACCTACCTCTACCCAGGAGCCTTCGCGATCGGTGGGCCAGTTGCACAGATGCGGGCAGGCCTCTAATATGTCCCAGGCGATCCTTGACCAATTCATACTCTTCTTCCTGGAGTTTCACTTCGCGCATCACGCGAATGATAGTCTCAGTACAGTGAAGGAGCGAAAAAGTAGCTAGGTGATCAGGGTGGCCCTGAGGCGTGACGTCTAGAAGCCGCTAGACGATTATATATCTTAAGGGTGGTTGATGAGGAGGGAGTTGAATGCGTACCTTGAAGTGGATTGGATAGTCAACAAGTCTATTGACCGGCTCGACCAAGAAAGCTTCTACGCTCCACCCGTGACATTCGTCTCGCTCCTGCTGGATTCTGATGAACTCGCCAAAGTCACAATTAGATTCTCCGCTCAGCCGCTTGATCAATAGCGTCGTGGATTCCAACCGGACAACGTATGGCTGATGAACTTCCAAGCGTGACACGAAGCTTCGTATTCTCCCAGCGACGCGCATCACGATCGGGTACTGCTCCGAAACAATAGCGCGCAAAGCTGACGATATCTGCGTGTGTAAGTTAATGATATCTTCTAGCCAGTCGAATAACCGCGCTGCCTCAGGGGGTACACCACTGAGCCACGTCACACTATCTTTCATGCGCAACGGGCAAATGAACAAGCGCACGAAGGTCTGTAGCCGCCTCACGAAGGCTCTCTCAGTCTCGCAGAGATCCCAAATAATTTGTTGTCTCTTTATCTCGACTTCGCCGTAGCGATCCAGAAGTGAATGATAGGCCGATGAAGATACCGTGGAAAGCCATGTTCGCTGTTCAGCGTCGGACGTCTGTGAGTTTCGTTCTTCGCGCCGCGGCGGTTGAATGATACTTGGTTCATAAGCCCGAGAAACGTCGTTGCTGTTGGACAGGACAGTCGTTGGTTGGGGAAGTGAGTTTTGAGTTTCTCTGGGCAAAGCGGGCTTTGGAGAACGATTCCTCGGGAAATCTAGCCCATTCCCTTGCCATTGGGAAAGCGTTGAAGAGTTCTCATTAGCAACAGATTGACGTCTCGTGCCGAGCTGTTCGAAGATCGCTTCTGCATCCACGCTGATAGACTGGCTTTCGTGTTGCCAACGAAGACTCTCAATTGATGATGAACTGTCCGCATGGGGAAGGGGGTGATCGCGCACGCGAGGTGATGGTTGTGTCCCTTTGCGCTCGCGGGCCCGATTATGAGCCCGGATTCCACTTGAGCTATGCGCCCCATCGGAATTGGGCTTGAAAGAACTGGTCGTGGATGGCTCTCGGCTCATCCGAAGCGTCTTTTCTGATGATCTTCCAGAGCCGGAGGTGCGACTCGGAAGGGACGTCGAGTTGGGGGGGCCGACACCAACGGTAGGAACTCTACCGGATGACTCGTGTGACAAGGGACGATCGCCTTCACGAATATTTTTTAAAGACGAACGGCCCTTTCTTAATGGACTTGAATGAGGCTTTTGTGATGAAGATATGGCTCTATCGGGAAGGTATTGTGCGTCTTCGTCACCAGAGTATTCCGATAATGGCGAGAGTTCTGTACCCTGGTTTTTTTGGAAGGTCCCTCCCGTCTGATCCTTCGTAAGAGTACTGGACAAGTTTCTCGGCGAAGAACGTTCCGTCCGATCACCTGGAAAAGCCACTGACATGGGAGCACTGGGTCGTTGTCTCAGAGTTGCCTGACCTGCTACGGGTGACCGACGCCCAAGGTGGGTCCCACTCTCGTCGCCTGGTTTCAGGGTTGTATGCATGATGTTGTCAAAGTCATCAGATGGGCTGATAGCGAGACCTTGCTCCCCAGTGTACTCGTCATCAGACAAGGTGTCATACATGTAGGTCTGTGAAGGGCCCGAAAAACCGTTATCCATCTCATTGACGAGTTCGATCAATTCCCGCCTTCGCTGGTCGCCTTCACTTAGCTTGACATCATTATGATCCCAGGGATTCGGAAGTACGACCCTCGAGGTGGTGCTGCTATTTCTGTTTGGACCGTCGGGGAGTGATATCTGACGGTTCAGTACCAGGGAACGGAGGTCGGTAGATGATGCGCTCGAAGACACGCCAAGAGGAGTTGCGTCTTCATCGTCTGGATCGGTGTTGTACTCGCTCTCATTATCAGCATCTGGCCCATTGCCGGCCATACGAGGAGTTGCATGGGAATGGGCATTTCCCATTGTCTCTGGTGTGCTGAGACCCAGACCAACTCCTGACTGCGCGGGTCTCTTGCCGTATGGATGATCTCGCTGAGGAATGTGCGACGGCCAAGCCGGAGAATTGACCCTGACATAAGGTGGGGGCTGAGACGTCTCGACATCTTCACCGGAGCTTGAACTCGAGGGCACGATCACGGCATTAGTGACAAAGAGCGCTCTTCCGCGATCAGTTTGCAGATGTAGTTCCGATCCAGAGCTATCATATCCACGGTTGACCGGGATTTGCTGTGACTCACGTCCTGGCGTGGAAAACGTGGGCGGGGGGACCCGAGGAGTGGCCTGAATATGAGGTGACCGAGATGGAATCCTTGAAACATGTCCAGGATCTGTATGAGAGCGCTCACGCGCGACACGGCCAGAACCAATCATCGATACGGTTACCTATACGCAACCTGAGCTATAGTAACACACACGATCGAAGGTGTACTTACATTCCCTGTTTGGGCACCATTGATGTGTGATGGTACTGGTTCGGCAGGAATCTGTGGCATTTTCCGCCCAATAATACCCTTGACCGATCTGAGTGACCTTGACGGGGATGCCCTAGTGGGAGATCCTTGTCCGCCGGAGCACCACGACGTGGACGTAACGGTATTCTTGAGGGCGGGCTTCAAGTTCGGCTTGGCTTTAGCCATCCCCACGGGTGTTGGAATACGGCTACTTTCCAGTACATTTGGAAATCTCTGGACTGACCCTGTTGGCGGTGTGAAACTCGTTTTAATGGGGACTATCTGTGGGCGTTGACGAGCCGGTGAGGTAGAAGGGTACGGTTGGTGCTGAGAGGAAGATGGGAAAGGATCATGTGAGTCTTGATACGAAGGCGTGTAGGGATAAATTATCGGATGCTGCGCTGGACTACTGGGGGAGTTTGTCATTCTATCGACCGTGTCACGTAGAGACGGAACCAACTGCGCTTCAACGAGAGGTAAGTCCGCTAACTGACTCTTGCGCTTTGAAGACTTGCTGCTCATTCCGTTGGCTTTTGAGAGCCGTTTATTCAAAAATGACATCCGCGAGACAAGGTTAGGTTCCGTCGAAGATGCTGATGATGATGTCGGAAGTTGTGCGGTCGGCATGGGTGCTGGGACGAATGAGTCATCGGGGTCCGCGAGAGATCGATCCGCCGTGGTGGTACGACGGACCTCTACCTCCGCTGACTTATCATCGTCGGGATGTGGATGCGTCAAGCCTGCGGCAACGGCATAGTATGATGGTGGGTGAAAACCCTTGGGAGTGGAACTGGATTGAAAGTAGCTTGCAGATGAGATACCGACACCGGGAGAACGTGAAGAGTTCTTGTGCTTTTGGCGGGTTAGGGGCATTAGTTCAAGTAGGTATACGGTGCTCGTGAACGACGCGTTCGCTCGATGTCTGCCAAACAACCAAACAAAGAGCATGAAGAGCTCACGTGACATTGAGAGTCGACGTACGACACATAGCTCCAATTCAGCCAAGGCATGAAAACGGACCCGTTATGACTACAGTATGATGGACAGTGTCTGCAGCACGCACGAGAGCGTCATTATTGATGAGTGTTCGACATCTGCCAACGAAATCACGCAGCCCATGGTTCTAAGCTGCAGAACACTCGTGTCTTCTCCACAAGACGAGAATCATCAAGCCGTTTGAGTGATCATGGCACGTGATGGGCCAGAAGGCCTTGCAGCCTTTGCTCCATCCCGCCCACTTTTTTCAGGTACAAAGTGATAGAATCCACGATTTGCGCAATACCTATATCCCCGATGAACTTGAACTTCAAAGCTTGGAAACTTTGGTCATTGTCATAGTAGGTATCTGGGAGACTAGATATAAAGTGTCTCAGTAGCCATCAGCAAGATGACACGCTACTAGCATGCAATCAGACCATAAACATACATTGAAACATTGAGCTCGCGAAGACGCTGTTCCTCCCACATTTTCACATCATGCATGAAGCGAAAGCATGACAACCCAGTCTCAGCGAGACGCGCTTGCTCTTCTGGTATTAATGACGTATGATAAAGTCTTTGACTACTGGGTTTCCCGTGCGCCCAGGGAAAGTAAATCCGGAGGTAGTGGTGTAGGAGATACGATTCCTCGGCGTGGGTCCACAGATGAAGTACATGCTACACAGGTAAGCAAAGCACAAGATCCGAAGCAATGCAACAAGGAGAAGGATACGCACCAGGCGAATGATGTGCTCGACTATACATATGAAAAGGCGTCGTGTCGCGTCGAGGCGTTCAGGCTTGAGGACCTTCTTCAGGACGTCCTTGTGCGCTTTTTGCAAAACGCGTACATTTGGATCGGGGCGTGTTTCATAGAACCGCTGCCAGATGAGTGCCCATTTCGCATGCTCCTGTGAGAACTCGCGCACGCGTTCAACTTGCGATAGGATGTCGAGCAAGTCTGGGATGTGATTAAAAGACAGCGTCGGGTAGATTATGCCCTGAGCCGCATATATTATGGCACTCAAGGGAGGTTCGGCATCCACAGAGCTTGGAGGAACTCTGAAGTCGATAAGGCCTGAGTTAGTTGAGAGATGGTCTAACGGATACGCGAGTGAACTGCACGAACCAATAATCCTCGCGCATTCTTCTTCAGTGTGAACCGGTTTTCGAAGTAGCGCCTCGAGCTCTCTGACATCCATGCCTAAAAACGGAATAAACTTGGGGAAAGGGTACTGGGCAGAGCACAAACAGAGCGTGGAACCCGTGGAACCTTGAGAGCTGCCATGGTTACGTAATAACCAACGGCGTTAGCCACAGAGTCGGACCGCCTCGGGCCCCATGATTGTGACATACATCCCCCCGGGCCGACTCGCCGCCATCCTGGTCCCCAACTTCACCCTATACCGTGATGGCAAACCCTAAATATCAACGAATTGGATTTGGTTGGTTCTAGTGGGAGATTCACGGGGGAAAACGAACCAACATGTCTTGTTCTCGTGCATCTAAACAAATGGGCGGCGAAAGCGCTTGCATGCTGAGAGACCGTCGGAGAGATTGATCCTGCTTCCCCACGCTTCCAGGCTGGGCTACGCGATCACATTAGGAGGGACGGATGGTTGATTGCAATGACAGAATTTACGTCGAGGATCCTCGCGCTGACCATCGTCTCGCTAAGATCTCATGGAAATTAAGGGGGCTTTGTAGTGGTCCGTGGGAATGCTTCGTCAACGCGTCATGATTCATATGGCAGGCTCGTAATGCTCGTTTCAGCTCTACGCCAATCGGTATGCTCCGCCCTATAAATTAGGTTTGTCTTGGGACCTGACTCGCCCTCTAAACAGGCAGACGATCATCAACGGAAACACATCGTTGGGCCACAATCGTATCCTTGAAGTCTTTTTAGTGACGCCAAGTGTATTGAATTGCCAAAGCACCCCGGATTTACTACATTATATGATAGTTCAATAGGATGCAATAATTTACCCATGATAAAAACCATAGATCATTGTAGTACTGTATCTAGTTATTAATACAAGTGGCCCAATTGCGTCCATGCTCGAAATTAGAAAGATTGAGCCTGGTTTCGCGTTTGCCTGAAATCCAAACAGTACTTGGACGGTGAAGATGTTCCCTATGCATCAGCGGGATCCACATCAATAGTTCACCTTTACTACCGCATATCCATCCCTCGTCATCGATCACGGAGTGATCAGTGAAGTCGACATCTTTTTCTTTTTTCCTTTTTGTAATATTTGACATTCGAATTGTTCGATCGTCCGAGCCTGAGACGGTGTGGTGGCCATCGGGCGAGAATGCCACGGACCGGACCGGACCCGTGTGTCCAGTGAAAGGGCCTGCCACCGTCTCTCCCGTCGTGGCATTCCACACACGAATTGTTCCATCGTCCGAACCTGAGACGATGTGGTGGCCATCGGGTGAGAATGCCACGGACTTGACCGAATCCGTGTGTCCAGTGAAAGGGCCTGCCACTGTCTCTCCCGTCGTGGCATTCCACACACGAATTGTTCGATCGGAAGAGCCTGAGGCGATGTGGTGGCCATCGGGTGAGAATGCCACGGACCGGACCGAATCCGTGTGTCCAGTGAAAGGGCCTCCCACCGTCTCTCCCGTCGTGGCATTCCACACACGAATTGTTCCATCGCGCGAGCCTGAGACGATGTGGTGGCCATCGGGCGAGAATGCCACGGACCGGACCCAACCCATGTGTTCAGTGAAAGGGCCTGCCACCGTCTCTCCCGTCGTGGCATTCCACATACGAATTGTTCCATCGACCGAGCCTGAGACGATGTGGTGGCCATCGGGTGAGAATGCCACGGAGTTGACCGGACCCGTGTGTCCAGTGAAAGGGCCTGCCACCGTCTCTCCCGTCGTGGCATTCCACACACGAATTGTTTGATCTTCCGAGCCTGAGACGATGTGGTGGCCATCGGGCGAAAATGCCACGGACTTGACCGAATCCGTGTGTCCAGTGAAAGGGCCTGCCACCGTCTCTCCCGTCGTGGCATTCCACACACGAATTGTTCCATCGTCCGAGCCTGAGACGATGTGGTGGCCATCGGGCGAGAATGCCACGGACCGGACCCAACCTGTGTGTCCAGTGAAAGGGCCTGCCACCGTCTCTCCCGTCGTGGCATTCCACAAACGAATTGTTCCATCGCGCGAGCCTGAGACGATGTGGTGGCCATCGGGCGAGAATGCCACGGATTGGACCCAGCCCCCGACATTTGAAATCACCATCTCGCATGATGGCCAATGAGACAATCGTCCACGTTCCACATGTAGTATTCGAGGAAACCAGCTAGAATAATGCGTAGAGACAAGAGAACAAGTTGGCGCAAATGGTAGAGCAGAAAGATACACATGTGGGGCACTTTTTGCCATGGCCATCCCGAAATATCGCACAAATACTGATCCATCGTTGACGAATGACTGGAATTTCTCAACCTGTATCCGAGGATCCTATTGTGAATATTGCAATTAGTTGTTGCCATTTCTCATCAGACCAATTATACTCGACTCACACCCTGACCCGACACCAACCACATATTCAGAGTTGCTAACGCCGACGGAGCAAGACTAATATTTCGGGTCAAGCTAAGGGCTTCCAGCCAAAATAGAAGTTTCTCCTTGAACAACTTTTCAACCTTTTCAAACAGGTCCATCTTGAAATCCGTGTGTTTCAAATGGTCGTCCCAGAAACGACAGGCATACAACAGAACAGGTGGGATGTGTTGATCAATGCGGGTGTTAAGGTCTTCGACACCATTGTTGGGGAGATACGATGTTTCGAGGTCGCAGATATTGAATTTGAGGCAATTGAGTAGTAGATCGAGACAGGAAAGCGCCAATTGACGGTGAGCATCATGGACGTCAACATAGAAATCGCCGCTCTTGTCTTCATTTGTGACGAAATCACGGAATGATGTATGGAGAGGAACGATGGGGAGGCTTTCGTCAAATGAATTGACGTTACTTAACAATGAGCCGAGGCGACTGAGTAATCCGGTAATGGCGTCATTATGTTCGTCGTCGAGGGTGCCGTGTCGAAGAGTGATGAGTGAGCGGACAGAGAGCGGTTTGATTGAAACAATTAATGGTCCAACAACAGAGCGGAATAGATCCCGTGCCTTTTGATTTTTGAAGTAGCCTTCTAGGACTGTTTTGTATAAGTCATCCAGCGGGCCTCGTCCACCATGATTTGTACGGGGCTCCAAAAGATGTTTGATACATTCTTCCCCGCTATAATCAAAGTCCTCGGAAGGATCTAGGATGAGTTGACTGGCGACCGCTGCCCACTGGAACAATCCCTCTGCCTTTACTGCCAGTGCTTCGACATAACTTCCGAACCTATCCAATGGGAGTTTGCTTCGAAGAAAGGTGGAAATGTCCTTATCCGTCTCGGCAGCCAGCTCAGTATCATTCATGTATTTGATCTTGACTGATGGCGCTTTCATTAGGGCAGACACGATGGCGCGCTCCGGTCTCGAGGTGATCACCACGCGGAAATTCGATGGTAGTCTGATCAAATTTTTGGCAAGAAATGTGTGTAACTCAGTTGTACCGGTTGTATCTCCACTCTCGTCGAGGGCATCAATTACGACAAGAATAGGGCCGACGATGGGCAGGTCCTGAAGTGGTTCCAGGATAAGGGATTCGAACAAAGTAGTATAGGAACGCGCGCCGACTCGAAGGTTGGTGTTATCCTTTACGATCTTTCTGAGCGCGGTTTTGAACGAAGGATAGCGGTCAGCGAGATTGTGAGCGAGAGTCGTAAAGAAGCGATAGGCCTCCGGTTCGGACTGTTCTCTCCGAATAAGGATAAACGATGACGTAAGACGGTACATTTTATCGAACAGACGTGCGATCTCATGTGCGATCGATGACTTTCCCGTGCCTGCTTGTCCAAAAAGAATGAGACCACGTTCCGAGGTGGGGTCGTTCACCCAATTGACAATGAAGTCCAGGAATGCCACGCGTGTTCCAAAGAGACAGCCATTGTCAGGATTGAACGGCGAGCCGAATCCGTATGGGATTTCTCTGATCTTTGCATCGAGTTCTATGACAACTATCAGATCGGTAAACCCAGAAAGCATGAAAAACCACCTACCG
>Ga0137362_10003419_pt1 | contig 10599 bp, 9 predicted proteins | sample MadtaG_2_FD_104801 | JGI IMG/M metagenome (GOLD analysis project Ga0137362, IMG submission 104801) | Vadose zone soil microbial communities from Angelo Coast Range Reserve, California, USA - Mad1_100_16 metaG | ecosystem: Environmental > Terrestrial > Soil > Vadose zone | place: USA: California... | reverse complement strand
TTCAATAAAATCAAACACTACCGCGCCATCGCCACGCGCTACGACAAACTCGCTCGAAATTTCCTCGCCGCTGTCCAGTTGGTCGCAGCTATCATCCTGCTCAACTGAGGACAGGCCCTAGTCACGGTACCGAACGATTGCGTCGCCCAGCGTCTCCCTCAACGGATCGAGCCAGGGATCGTAGTGCCGCCACTGGGAGAGTCCCTCGCGGAAGAGCGGCTGGCGCACCTGTTCCGAGCTGGGGGTGTTTATCGCGCGCCGGCTGCGGTGGAACGCCAGACAAGCCGGGTCGAATTCGAGTCCGCAATGCGCAAGGATCTGGCGCACGCTGGTGCCGAGGTCCTCGACCAGGTCCTCGTAGCTGACCCGAAGCACCCGTCCCGGCAGGACCCGATTCCAATGACGCATCAGCTCCAGATACGTCCGGTAATATCTTGCGATCTCCTCGATTCCGTAGCAGAACTCCTGTCCTCTCGCGAAAAGCTGCTTGAGGTTGCTGACGCAGCAGGCCATCGGCTCGCGCCGGATGTCGATGATCCTCGCATTTGGCAGCATCAGGTGGACCAGGCCTATGTGCCAGAAGTTGTTCGGCATCTTGTCGACGAAACGCGGCCGCCCGCGCCGATAGACACGTGTCTCGTCCAGGTAGCGGCGCCCGAGGGGTTCGAACAGGAGCGGGTCCAGGCCCGGCAGAAGATCCGGGTAGCACGCACCGCCGCGGTTCGGTCCCTGTCCCTGCAATTCCGAGACGATTCGAGGAATGTCTTGCAATTCCTGCGTTCCATCGACGTCTGGGTGTGAGGCCAGGATCTGTTCGAGCAGCGTCGAGCCCGAACGCGGCAGGCCGACAATGAAGATCGGGTCGCGAGCCGCGGCGCCGGCGCCGGTGCGGGCGACGAAGAATTCCTCGCTGCAAATCTCGATCAGGCGGCGGGTGTTGTCCTCTATCGCCTCAGGACGGCAGCCGCTCTTCGCCCGCACCAGCGAATTGCCGCGCTCGTAAAATGCCCAGGACCCGCCATAGTCGGCCCGATCCTCCAACGCCTTCGCCACCGCGAAGCAAAGGTGTGCGCGGTCCGGCAGTCCCGGGCTAGGTAGCGCCTCCAGGCCCCGCATGCGCTCGACCTCGTGGTCGCTGAAGTGATACGTCTTCAGGTTGGCGAGGCTCCAGAACGCGTCGCCGATATCGGCCTCGCCGCTCGTTGCGTCCCGGTAGGCGCGCACGGCCTCGTCGGTCCGGCCGAGCGCTTTCAGCGAATGGCCCAGCACGATGCGCAGGTGATTGCGCTGCGGGGTCTCCGAGAGCAGTTCGCGGAAGATCGGGACCGCGTCGTCGTGGCGTCCGAGGCCCGCGTGTATCGTGGCGCGAAGAAATCGGGCCTCGGGATCGGAAGGCGCGGTCCGCAGCCGCTGGTCGACCTCCTCCAGCGCCGCCGCATACTTCTGGCGCTCAATCAGAACGCGTACGAAATCCAGCCGCGCGGCAGCGTAACCCGGCGCGCTGTCCACCACTTCGCGGAAAAGGCCCTCGGCCCGATCTGCTGCGCCGCGTCGCTGCGCGATCCGCCCGAGCAGGCGCAGCGCCTCAACATGCCTTCCCTCCCTGGCGATGTAGCTCGTCAAAAGGTTTTCTGCTGCCACGTGCTCGCCGTCGCAGAACCAACTGCCCGCTTCGACGATTGCGGGCGGCAGCTCTTTCAGCTTCGAGAGGTGCTGCGATGCAACGCCCGCTCTCTGCGGCTCGCCGGCTGCGCTCAGCAGTCGTTCCAGCATCGCCCAACTCGACGCCAGGGCCACCAGTCCGCAATCGGTCGTCGGGTACGATCGCTGGAGGATGCGATCGGCGTCTCAATCTTCGAACGGCGCAGTGGCGGAGCATATTTGACCTCCGCAGGGGCTGAATTCGTCGCTACAATTCGCAGGGTTCTGCAGGAAATCGACACCGCCATCTCCGTCGCCGGAGTGGCGGGCCTTGGCGCCACAGGTCGCATCACGGTCGGGTGGTACGCCTCGCTCTCGAGCGGCGAACTGCGCGCCACCCTGGTTGACTACATCGGTCGCTATCCGGCTGTGATGATACGGGTGGTCGAAGGATCACGATCTCGGTTGATCGCCAGCCTCAAAAGCAAGGAAATCGATATCGTAATCATCGCCGGGAAGGTCGACCGGATGATCGGCGATGCCATGTCGCTCTGGAGTGAGCGCATCATGGTCGCGATGTCGCAAGAGCACCCGCTCGCTGCGCATTCTCGGATCCACTGGCAGGACCTCAAGGGGGAACGCTTCCTGCTGACCAGCCAGGATCCTGCCCCCGAAATCCACGACATCCTCATCGCCCACGTCGCCGCTGGGGACAAGCCAACCATCTTGAGCCACGACGTCAGCCGCGAAAACGTCCTGAGCATGGTGGGCGCCGGGCAGGGCATCAGCCTGCTGCACGAATGCGGGACCGGAGCGGCGTACCCGGGGGTCGTCTACCGCGATATCTATCGCGACGACGAACCAACCCTGGTCAACAATGTCGCCTATTGGCGGACTGCCAACGACAATCCTGCTTTCCGGCGGTTTCTGAGCTTGCTGCGCGAGCGCTATCCCGAGGGGACTCGGGTACCATGATCGGTTGGCGCGTGAGATGGTGAAGATGTCGGGCTGGATTATCGCGCCTTGGCGAAGCCGCGGTTTGGGTCGATCGCTTGGCCCGTTTCGCGGCTGAGGACTTCCTTGGCGATAAGGTCGCGATACACGGCAGCCGGCGTCGAGAAGCCGCAGATAGACGACACAGTGGTCGTCGTCATAGAAGGGCAGCACATCGGTGGACGGCTCCCTATCGGCGACCGGCGGATCGCGTGGCGGTTTGGCCATTCGGGTCTCGTGACGGCTGATCAAACGAACTCGTTTCAACGCAAAAGGCGCGATGACTAGATTGGTCACAGCGATATATTCACCGGCACACCTCTGCTGCCTGGTCGATGCTGCTGGGAGGTTCCTCACCCACCACTTGCTGGGCCGAAATGTCCAGCCCCTCCCCATCGGAGGGGCGCTCGCAAGCTAGCGACCTTCGATCTTGCGTCGGAATCCCCGGCGAGAGCTTCCGGAACTGGCCTTGGCCGGAGAGTGAGAGCCCGGGCGTGAAGACCAACGCCGACGCCGCACTGGCAAAGTGCGTACGGATGCGTATATATGTTTCCAGAGATTTGGAATGATTTTGGAGATTTCGGTGCCCGCGAACCAGACAACGCTCATGACAGCGAATGAGGCGGCCTCCGTGACGGGGGTGCCGCTGCGGCAGGTGCACCGCATCATTGATGCGGGCCTTCTCGGCGGAGCCGTGAGGCAGCGCGATAAGGCGAGGCTCCTTGCACAAAAGGCTCTTGTCGGCCTCAGACTTGCGCACGAGACGGCGGACGTGCTTACGCTTCAGAGCCGCCGCGCGGTGGTTGCGACGTCGATCCGATCGCCGCGACAGTCGATGATTCGTGCCGACATGGTTGTGGTCGACGCGCGGCCTGCGGCGCGGGCGGTTCGTTTAGGGCTCAGCCAATTGAGCAAGGCCCGTGGGGTCGTATCCAGCACGCCCGACGTGCTCGGCGGAACCCCGGTCTTCAAGGGGACACGCATTCCGGTGCACGACATTGCGGATATGCTGGCCAACGGCGATAGGCGGGCGGCGATCATCAAGGCCTTTCCGCAACTCGATGCCGACCGTATCCGCCTCGCAACGGTTTATGCGCTGGCCTATCCGTCGCGAGGCCGCCCGCGGACGAAACCGCGCCGTCCACGAGTTCCCAAGGCTTCGGAGACCCTGGCTTTCGACGACCTCGCGCGCACGTGAAATTTCTGGTCGACGAATGCTTGAGCCCAGACCTCGTGGCGATCGCGCGTGCACGCGGTCACGAGGAATCAACGCATGTCACATGGCTTGGGCTGCGCTCGCGCAAGGATTGGGTGATTGTGCGCCGTGCGATTGCCGACGGCTATGTGCTCGTCACCAACAACACCACGGATTTTATGGCGCTGCTCCGGCGTGAGAAGGTACACGCTGGCTTGGTGTGTATCAACGTAGCGCATGGGCGGATGAGCCTGGACGTCCAGAAGCGGTTGTTCGCTCTTGCCCTTGATCGCCTCGCAGATCGTGAGCCCATCAACGAATTGCTGGAGATCACACTGAACGAAAACCGGTCGGTTCAGGTGGAGCGTTATGACTTTCCGGCCACAAGATGAATTCGCGCCTGATTGGTCGCACGAAATTGCGCGGCCATAAGCGCCTCCGGTCACATCTGCGAGCGCGGTTGCCGTCTTATGATCGGCTGCCGAATTTCACCGGTTCGCCAATTCGATCAGTACGTCAGCGTGGCAACGCTCGGGTGCGCACCAGCACACGAGATTCTTGCCGCGCAGTTCGTGGAGCGCCGCCATGAGTGCAGGCTGCCGCAGGATCCATGCGCGGTATTTCGCGATCACCTCGTCCCGGGAGCCGTCACGGCCGATCACGAACGGATTGCTTAGGTCAGCGGTCAACTGTCCTTCGTCGACGAGAACCTTGAATTGCCGGCATTATCCGTCGAAGGACACTTTACCGGTGTCCTTTACCACGAACGTAGTGATAGGGGCAGGCGTGTTGAGCGGTCGCAAGACCGTAGGACGGCGAAGAGCATCGATCTGTCGCGTGAGCTGGGCGCTGCGGCGATCAGCACGCTCGGCCATGCGTTCTGCCTCGACTGCACGGCACAACAATCCGGCATTCTCCGTCGCGAGCTGCCGGATTTGGATCTGCATATCATCAACTACGGCGCGCTGTTTGGCTCTCTTCTGCTTCGTGCTGTTGAGGCGATCGGGGACCGTTTCATGGCTTCGCGCTTGAGCGAGTTCATCGAGGATGTCGCGATGGTTTGTGTAAATGGCGTTGCGCGCGACGCCGGCCTCGCGGGCGAGCGCGGCGACTGTCAATCGATGGGCTGAATGCTGAGAGACTGGGCGCTCGGGCGTGCCGCGGACAAGGCGATCGAGGGCCGCTCGGAGCTTCCCGGCGGTTGCCTGCATCCGGCGATCATAGGGGGTCAGCGGAGCCGGCTGGGTGTTGGATGGCATTGGTATCTCCCGTGCTGGCGAGTTCGGCGAGGATGCGATCACACTCGGCGATGCGTGTCCGGGCGAGCGTAAGGCTCACCGGATCGAGCCGGTTGTTGGCGATCAGACTGAGATTACGGCTGCGCCGGGCTTCCCAGACGGGACGATGCCGTTGCGTCACAGCGAAGTTGGCGCAGCTGACGCAAGTGCTTTCTGTCCGCCATGTCGGGTTGGGGCCATGTTCGTCGCCGTGGCAGGCGGCGCTCTCGGCACGATAAGCGCAGTATCCCCAATCGCAGACGCCGAGGCGCATACCGCTCTCGTCAATGAGAAAATCAATGTAGGAAGCGAGATCACCGTCTCTCGTCCGGCCCCGGAAGTTGGACCTCGCCGCGATCATTTTCCCTGCGCGCCCAGCGAGCTGGCTGGCGGTCAACAACTCTTCAAGCGCGGCGCGGGTTTCGTCGAGCGCCTGGGCGTCGATGAGTTCGCCAAGCTCGAAGTCGGTGCCGACATAAGCGCGGTCGGTCATGATCCGCGTTACATGCCCGAAATGATGCTGCAGGGCGTGAAGGCCGGTTCGGTCGCGCTTGCCGACGAATCGGGCGAAGGTCTTCCGGCCCTGATGGGTGGTCAGGTGCCAGGGACGGCCATCGGTGTGTGCCGGCAAGGCGATGAATGGTGCGAAGGATCCATTGAGCCGTGCGATGAGGCTATGGATGGTAAGCACGTCGGCGGGACGCGCATCGACGATGCCATTGCCGCGCATGGTCAACCAGAGCTGGGGGCGCCCGGTACGGCGTCGCAGCGGCTCCGAAAGCCGATCGAGAACATTGATTGCGCGCACGACCGGCGGTGGGCCGGCCCAGAGATGCGGCTCGCCAACGTCGTGCGTGGCGGTCTTGAAGATGCGGCCGCGCAGGTAGCTGAAATCTTCGCAGCCGGCGGCGGCGGGATGATGCTCGATACATCCCGCCTCAAGTGCGAGGATCTCGGAAACCCTTGCCCCAACCAGGTACGCAATGGTGACGAAGCAGGCTTCGTAGATCCGCTCCACTAGAAAGCGGAGGCGCTTGGTGCCCCCGATCTTCGGATGCCATGGGCTCTCTTCGCCGGCGATCGTCGAAAAACTGAAATCATCAATCACGGCGAGAGCAGCGGCACGAAGCCTGCGATTGCCGAAGCCTTGGGCGCGACGCTGCTCGTAGAAGGATGCCACCTGGTCGCGCAGCGCGATTACATCGTCCGCAGGCTGCCCAATGAGGCGAAGCGCTGCTGACAAGAGTGGAACGGCGATGGCGTCCGGCGTGTACGGCAACGACCCGCGGGATTCGTGCGTATGCCCGGAAACGGCGCTGGGGCGTTCGGCGGCGAATGGATGTTCCGGCGGTGGATTCGCGAGCTTCCGTCGTTGAAGGTAGAGCGACAGAATAACAAGGGCATAGGCATGCCGGCTCGATGCCGAGAGGGTGCCCCCTCGACTCCGAGACGGACGCGCGGCAAGCGCGCGGAGGAAGCGCTCCGCGGCGTCACTATCGAGGTCGCCAAAACTGTGCATCCTCTCGGAGATCATCCATCGGATGAGAATACGAAGCTTGCAGAAGCTGGCGACCAGTGTGCTGTAACGGGCATGCGGGCGGCCGAACGGCGGATCGACGCGCATCGACCAGAGGAAGCGCCGAGTGTCTTCCAGCCAAGCCGCCCATTGCGGATCAGTGAACCGGCTGCCGTCTGGAAGCTGGAAGCTCCAGTCGATCCGAAGAAGGTAACCCCGCAGGCCTGGGCGCATTCCGTCCAGGTGCCACTGATGATCCGCCCAAAGCGAACGGGATGAGATCTTGACTGGCGGGGAGACCTCGTGAGTTGCGACAGCGCGTGGTGGCATCGGTCACTCCAGCTCGGGCAACGCCGGCATCATCGCTGCCAGGGCCAGGGCCTCGACACGTAATGCGTCCGGAAAATCGGGAAGAATATCGTGCGTGAGAGCGCGGTAACTTGGCGCGTAGAGCATCTCCCAACGTCGCGGATCGAGCCTGTGCTTGGCTTGGTCGAGGCGGTCGATGGCGAGGAGAACGCGGGCAAGGTGGTCGGCGTCGATCGGGATCACGAGTCCTGGACACGTCAAGCATCCCCCGAACAGGGGACAGAGGCGGCGAGTACCGTCGGTTGCCGCGATAGATGGAGCGAGGCAGTCGTGGCTGAAGAGAACGGTGGCTCGCGGCTCATCGGATGTTCGCCCCGCCACGTCCCCTCGCGATCGGGAAATCCAGGCGATCATGAGGTCCTGAAGGCGCGCGATGGTCTGACGTTGAAGGCGCGTCGCCTCGACGCTTCTGATGTATGTCTCGGTGGTGACGGGGCTCGCATGATTGAGGATTGCCTGCGCCGCCAGGACATCGCCGCCGGAGGCGCGATAGTGCTCGGTTGCAACGCTGCCGCGGAACAGCACGGGCATGAAGCGTTCGATCCGGCTGCGAGGGTTGTCGGGGTGTTCGGCGTTCCAGATGTCAATCCGATCGTTCGCGCGCGCAGTGAAGCGATCGACAGCTTTCCTCAGGGTCGCATGATCGATTACTTCCGTCCGACCACGCCGTGTCCGGCGAGCAAGATCTTTGTAGGGGCTGCGCGTTAGGAATAACCGGTCGCGTTGTCCGGGCGGCGCCTCGGCGACGAGTGGTTCGGTCAAGGCCAGCACCATCTCGATGAGATTGGGGGCGGCATAGCGGCGGCGGCGATCGAAGGACCGGCGCTGCGCCTTCTTCAGGTATCGTCCCGTCTTCGGCTTGCACCAGTCGATGATCACGCGGTGCTCATCAAGCGGATGCGGCACGAGACAATTGCGCTTGATCAGGCGCAGCGGATAGGGGTTGGCGGCGGTCTGTATCGCGATTGCGAGGAAAAACGGAACCAGGCTGTCGATCGTGATGTGAAAATACTGGGAGACGATGCGATAGCCGTCCCAGTGTGCGCGCAGCGTATCGACCTTGATGCCGTGTCGTTCGAGAGCGGCGTGATCCGGCATGACTCCGCCTTCGATGCGGCTGATCCGCCAGATCCAGCGAGCGAGGCCCTCACCGTGCTTGCCCCGCGGAGGCAGGTCGGGCAACCGGATGATCTCCTGCCCATATTGAAACCGGCCCCAAACTTCGTCGATCTCCTCATAGCAGGCGCGCAGGATGGTCTTGAGCTGGTCCGAGGAAAGGCGACGTCTTGGTTCCTGCTCCGAGCGCTTGGCAGGAAATGGGTTGTACGGGATATCAAGATCGGCCGGGAGCACCCCTGGTCTGTTGCGCTGGCACCAGTAGAGGAGCGGTCGCAATACATCGAATGCAGTGGCGGCGGTACCGCGTGGCGCTGCGGGTTTGCGTCCCGAGCCTTCTGCAGCGCGGAGCCATAGGACGTAACGTCCTATCGCGCCGGAATCGAGATCGCCGGCGGACCGGATCAACCGATCCTGCGCAACGGACCGTGCGAACCGTCGAAGGGCCAACCACGCCACGTAACGGGTGGTGACGGCCAGATCAGCGTAGTGTTCCCGGAAGGCGTCGACCAGCAAAGCATGGAGATCGCCCGGCAGGTCGGCGAGTTGCTGGGGATCGAAGGTCTGAACGGGTTCACCCCAGGCGTTGCGAAACTCGACCACCGCCAGAACCGGATGCCTCGTCGGTGTCTCCGGCGCCGGACGGATAGTGATGCGCCGATCGATCGGCGTGCTCCTACGAACCATCATCGCCAATCACTTCTCCGTAGAGAAAGGCCAGGCTTTCGGCGAGCGCCTCGGAATGGATCTCAACGCAGCGGAGATACACGGCCGTTGACTGAATGGAGGCATGGCCGAGCAGGACCTGCACAATCTTCAGCGGGTTGAGGTCCGGCGACGTCATGGCTTGCCGTTGAAGGCGCACCAGCATCGTCATTGCGAAAGTGTGGCGGAGCCAGTGTCCGGAGCCCTCCAGCCCCGCCTTCTGAAACGCTTTGCTGAACGCAGCCGACAGGCGGGGCCGTGTGACCGGCTCACCGTTGGCGTTGAGAAAGAGCGCTGTCGGCGGCCGGTACGCGGGTCGAGCACGGCGCACATGCTTGACGAGCGCCGCACGCTCCTCGCCGATGTACCAATGGGTGCGATCGATAAGCCGCAGCGGCGGATAAGCAGTGCGGCGACGGTCGCCCTTGGTAACGATCAGAGGCACTCCGACCAGTGGAGTCCGTCCGACGTCGAAGTGTGCCACGACCGGAATTTGAGAGAGCTCTAAACCACAGAGCTCCTTGCGGCGCATGCCGGTCGCCAACGCCCATTGCGCCATCAGATCATATGGAGGATCGAGAGCGGCAAAGAGACGGCGCAGCTGATCGACACGCAGCGGCCGCGGCAGCGCTTCGGCCTCCGCGATCGTCAGCACGTTGCCGGACATGATCGCAGGGCGGCGATCCAGATGTGTCAGCATGCGCTGAGGACGAGACGGCCGTACCGACACATCGACATACCCGAAGGGAAGTTCAGCAATCAGCCGACGGCGCTGCGCCCATACGTAGAAGCGGCAGACCGTTCCGACGCGATCGTTAATGGTCGAGCGGGCATAAGACCGGCCGGTGTGCGGGCTCGGCGCCGAAAGCATTCTGTTCCGATAGGCCGCGATCGTCGCCTCATCGACAGTGCGCCAGTCGAGGTCGCTCTGCTCCAGGGAATCAAACCAATCGTGCAGATGCTCGGCATAAGTGCGCAGCGTCTCTGGCGAGTGTGATCGCCCGGGGACCGTGGCGAGCTCCAGCAAGAACGTGAATGCGGATTCGATGATGGCCATCTTATTATTGAGAAGGATGGGAAAGCCGACGGGAATGCCGGAGACGCCATCAACCGCGCGCACGATTACCGCCATCGCGTCGCTCCCTCGTACTGTTCTCAAGCGGAGCGCCTTCGGCGCCATTTTCGGCAGTGGGGGGCCGTTTCGTCGCTTCGGAAACGCCTGCTCCGTCCGTGCGCCCTTGTCCGCGGCGCGCGGGGCGTCGGGCTTGTAACTCCGGTCGGGCTACGCCCTCCCTGCGTTACAAGCCCGACGCCCCGCAGTCTGACTGGCGCTCACCTGTCATCCTGAGTCCCCGCCATCATCTCCCGAATCACACGTCATCTTCTGCCCGGTACCGATGATAGTCGGGCAAACAGGACACTCTCCGTCCACAGGACCTAGGATTGCCCCACTTGCTGGGGCGACCGACGTAAACGCGATCCGGCCTCGGGCGTTTGCCGACTTGTCTGGCGTTGAGAACCTCGCACATGATCACCTCCCTTCACCGTTGCGATGCGCCTCGGCGGCGCCCTCTTGTTCCTTCTGTGCGGCGATGGCAGCTACGAGCTCGGCCTCGATGGCCGCGCGCTCGCGACGGCTTAAGCAGCCGCGCAACTCGGCCCGCAGTTCCTCGATGTGGTCTTGAAGCGTGATCATCGTCCCCTCCTTCTGTTTCGAAGACGGGGCGGGCGCACCGCGCCGATCGGGCCGGGTCAAGGACGCTTGCGCCGCGAAGCGGGGCGCGGGG
>Ga0137362_10003414_pt1 | contig 10603 bp, 7 predicted proteins | sample MadtaG_2_FD_104801 | JGI IMG/M metagenome (GOLD analysis project Ga0137362, IMG submission 104801) | Vadose zone soil microbial communities from Angelo Coast Range Reserve, California, USA - Mad1_100_16 metaG | ecosystem: Environmental > Terrestrial > Soil > Vadose zone | place: USA: California... | reverse complement strand
GGTGTTCGAGAACCCCTTCCGTTTCACGCGCATAATTCACAATCTCATTCGTGTTAAAAACGACCTTGTCGGCCCATCGCACCGTCTTGCGATCGAGCCAACGTCGCCAGGAAGGCTTGGTAAGGTTGCGCACTTGGATTGAACTCAACAAAGCGGGGCAGCCGGCGAGCCGAGCAGCGGGACGGCCCAGTGTGTCGGCAAAATCCAGCATCGTCATTACAGCATCAGGCTTGGACCGTTTTAAGATTGCAACCAGGCGCCACCAGCCGGCTCCAGCCAGCAAAAACATGAATTTTCCGATATAGGTTATGCTGCATCCAGCGGAGGAAAGAGCTTCTTCGATGTCGGCATCGAACGCTTTGTTCAGAACAATTACCCGCTGTGTATAACCAAGATCGGATAGGCCACGCACCAAATAGGTGAGGAAGCGCTGTGCACCGTGGCGCATTAACGAATCTATGATGAAAACGATCTTCACCGACCTTTATGCAATTCGTTAGTTAGATCAGTCACGAATGGGCGGTCCCGCTATCTAGCGGATGAAACATGCGGGGAAAACAGTTCTGCGTACTGCCGTGCGACATTGTTCCACGAACAAAAATTCACCGCCCGGCTACGCGCGGAACTTCCCATGCGGCGACGCAGACCCGCATCGCGCAGCTGGGCGAGGGCTGAAACCATTGCGGCTGGTTCCGGAAGATCGAACAAAAAACCGGTATCGCTATCCAATACCAGCTCCTCATTGCCGGGAACTTTGCTGACGATGACTGGCAGCCCGCAGGCCATGGCTTCAAGAACAACGTTGGACATCCCCTCATAAAGTGAGGGGTTCACCAGACAGTCGGCTGACTGGTAGAGGGGTAAGAGAGCCGCAGGCGACAGCCACCCATGCCATGTAATTGCAGAAGAGATTCCCAGCTTCCGTGCTAGTTCTTCAAGGCGCTCTTTCTCAGGTCCGTCCCCAACAAGGTGAAGTTCAAACGCGGCGGGTGGAAGCTGCGCCACTTGCCTGAACAGAAACGGAAGATTTTTTTGCTGTCGAAAACGGCCAACGAATAAAATTCGTAAGACAGTGTCGTTTCGCGGCGGCTTTGAGTGGGGAGGAACAAAAAATTCGGTATCGACACCGTTTGGTATCACTTGGACGGGAAATGGATCTGCAGTTTCTGCCATCTTTCGTAATCCATTTGAGTTGGCCACAATGGCAATGCTGTTTTTCAAGACTGTACGGCGAATGGGACTCAGGAAACGGTGGAGAAAATTAAGGGAGGGTTCGGTGCCCGGGACGTCTCCGCCGCGTAGGGAAATGATGTAAGGAACTCCGCCGATCCATCGGCTGAGCAGACCAATCGGACCGCAAGGCATGGAAAAGAAAACTATGGCGCCCTCCACCTGATGGGTTCGAAGGATCGTAGGAACGAACATCAGACCCGCGGCGAGAAAAGAAGCCATTTCCACCATATCACTTCGATCTATTCTGCGGCGCAGGCTGGGGACGCGATGAATGATGATTCCTTGATCTTGGTAGCGCGGCAGGAACCCTTTGAATCTGGTTGTTAGAACGACAACCCGGTGGCCGAGTTCGACCAAAGCTTTCGCCATCGCTCGGCCAGCGGTCGCGGCGCCGGCACCGACCGGTGGATATTCGTAACTAACGAGCAAAATGCGCATCAGCGGATGTCGCAGAAATAAGCAAGAAGCTCGAACATTCGTCTGTCACTTCTGCAAAGTCGCCATAAATCGATTACCAAAGAGAAAATTCAGAACGACACCTGATTTACCGTCGTCCACTTGTCTAGAACATAAACGCCCCAAAGAAAGGCGGATTCATTAGATTTGGCGGCGCGATGAGCGGCCAGTTTTCGCGCGACAACGTGGGCGTGCAGGGAAGGGAGTGCTGAGTGCGCAACTGCTAGTTCGTTTTTTGTGAACCAGGCGCCGACTGGCACCCCGAACCCTTTTTTCCTGCGGTGTAGAATTCTCCTGGGCAAAATATCTGCGAGAGCTTTTTTTAAAATGTACTTGGTCGTGCCGTTGCGAAGCTTATAGGCGCTTGGGATACGGCGAACGAAGTTTACTAGTTCAATATCCAAAAATGGCGCGCGGACTTCGAGACTATGCATCATGCTCGCACGGTCTACTTTTACCAGAATATCGTCCTGCAAGTAGAGTTTCGTGTAAAACTGCAGTGTCTTGTCCACCAGATCCGTTTGCGGACATGCTTTCCATTGTTCGATTGCTTCTGAATAAAGGTCTTCGATATCGACGGGCTTGGAGAATAATTCCTCAAGCGACGGTACATCGATTGGGGCCATCCAGATGGGAAGCCACAGGCGCGGATCATAATCGAGTCCGCGCAGCGTCCGCTTGATTTTAAAATCAAGCGCCATGTTCGCGTGTGAAACTGGCAGCCGATCGAAGACGGCCTTTATCGCCGCGTGAATGGGACGCGGAAAGATCTTCCGGTAGAGCTCGGCATGCCTTAGTGCAAGAAAGGGATCGTATCCGGCGAAAAGTTCATCTCCGCCGTCGCCTCCCAAAGCAACGGTAACATGCCGTCGGGCAAATCCGCTTACAAGGTATGTTGGCAGCAATGAACTGTCCGCCATTGGCTCATCCAGCCTGTTCAGGCAATCGCTAATTATTTCTCGAGCACGGGCGATTGATAGCGTTTCAATCTGATGATCCGTTTTGAACTTCGCGCTCACCCGCCGTCCGAATCTTGTCTCGTCGAAAGTTTTCTCGTGAAAACCCACACTGAATGTTTTCAGTCTTCCGTCACTGATGTGGCGCGATGCCAATGCGGTTACAGCCGATGAATCGATTCCGCCGCTGAGGAACACGCCCACGGGCACGTCGGCGATCAGCCTCCGTTGGATGGCACGATCAAGCAGCTCGCGAATGCGCTGGCCCCATTCCTCCTCCGGATTGCGCGGGATGGTGGCAAACGGTTCGAGAAGAAGGTCCCAATATTTTTCGACGCGACATTGGAAAGAGCGAACATCAACCGATAACGAGCAACCAGCCGGTAGCTTTAGCGCACCTTGGTAGATCGACAAAGGTGATGGAATGTATCCGTAAGCGAAATATTTCTGCAGTGCCCGACCGGAAATGGTTCTGGAAACACTCGGATGTTGAACGAGCGATGTGAGTTCAGAGGCGAAAACAAAGGCATCTTTCGTCCGCGCGTAGTAGAAGGGTTTTTCCCCGAATCGATCGCGACTGCAAAAGAGTGTGCCACGGCTTACATCGTAAAGCGCGAATGCCCACATGCCGTTAAGATGTCCCGGCAATTCACCCCCCCATTCGCGATAACCCAGGAGAAGCACTTCCGTATCGGAGTGATCCGTCTGGAATTTGTGTCCGAGTTTTTCCAGCTCGTCGCGCAGTTCGCGATGATTATAGATTTCGCCATTAAAAACGATGATCAACTGACCATCCGCGGTCAGCATCGGCTGGTGCCCGCCGGGAAGATCGACGACCGATAAGCGCCGACTGGCTAGCTGAATCGGGGGTGTGGCGGAGCTCCAGGTTCCCGAATCATCCGGCCCGCGGTGTTGAAGAAGCACTGACATTCGGCTGAGGTTGTCCGTCGAGCCGGCGCCGATGAAGCCACAAATGCCACACATAGTCCGGCGGACTGCCACGAACCTACTGCCTGCGCGCGGCCGTATCGGGTAACTCTGGCTCAGAGGACGCTGGCGGCTCGGCCGCGCTTATTGCCGAAATTGTATACGTTGTCTTCTGCTGCGATTCATAATAGGTGCGCACCAACAACTCAGCCAGCAGTCCCATGAGGAAACACATCGCGCCTGTAATCATGGCCATGACGAAGAGCAGAGGCAACGGCGTTTCGATAAAGGATTTGTTGCCGAAAAATTTGTAATAAACGGCCGCGCCCCCGGCAACAACGCCGACGCCGATACTAAGCAGACCGACGCTCCCAAAAACGTACATCGGTCGTTGACTAAAGCGATGAAGGAAAACAACCACCAGCAGATCAAGGATGACTTTCGGAATTCGCTCCATCCCATATTTGGAAACGCCGCGGTAGCGAGGACGATGTTTCACCGGCACCTCTGTCACCCGCGCACCGTTCCAGTAGGCGTAGATCGGAATGAAGCGATGCATCTCTCCATAAAGCTGCACCCCGTCAAGCGCGCTCCGACGGTACGCCTTTAACGAACATCCATAGTCATGGAGATACACGCCCGACACGATGGAGATCAGTTTGTTGGCAACCCGGCTGAGCAAATTTCTGCGGATCCGTGCATCCTGGCGGTTCGTTCTCCATCCGGAAACGACGTCAAAGCCTTCGTTGAGCTTCGCAAGAAGTGGAGCAATATCCGCCGGATCGTTCTGAAGATCGCCATCCATCGAGATCAAGACTTCGCCACGCGCAAAACGGATACCTGCCATCAGCGCTGCGGTCTGGCCCGAGTTCCTGCGCAGGCGGACGACTCGAAGTTGGAGATTGTTCATTTGCCGGAGCGTGCTCGTGGTTTCGTCGGTGCTCCCATCGTCCACGACAACGATCTCGTAATTCAGGCCGAGCGTGTCGAGAGTTTGACTAAGGGCAGGGAGCAGCACAGTTAAATTCTCTGCCTCGTTATAGACGGGCAGAATTATGGAAATCAGCTCGCGCGCCACAGCCAAAGGGACTCGTACTCCTGATTGTCTGTCGAGCAAATTCCGTGTTGTTGGTTTATAACGCGTTTCAGGGTAGAACTATTTTCGCCCCCGAAAATGTGAACGATCATCTCTTATGGATATCGCTATTCTCTAACACCCAATGCGGTACGGAATTGCGCAATGGCCGTTCGTTCGGCGGTGGCGTGTTTATCTTTTGCTTTTGCTGCTCGCGGCCATCACGATCTTGGTTTACCGGCCGGCGTGGAGTGGCGGCTTCCTCTGGGACGATGATGCCTACATCACCAATAATGAACTGCTGACTGCACCAGATGGTATACGCCGGATTTGGTTCTCCTTCGATTCGCCGTCGCAATACTTCCCGCTTACTTATACGAGCTTCCGCATCGAGCATTCCCTTTGGGGACTGAATCCTACCGGCTATCACTGGATTAACGTTCTCCTTCATGTTGCCAATGCACTGCTAGTCTGGTGCTTGCTGGCGCGTTTGAAAGTGCCCGGCGCCTGGCTGGCAGCGATGATTTTTGCCTTGCATCCCGTCCAGGTAGAATCGGTCGCGTGGATTACAGAACGCAAAAATGTCCTGATGGTTTTTTTCTTTCTGCTCACACTGCTTGCCTGGATCGCGTTTGTTGACGAGCGGACCAGGCGGCCATGGCGCTTTTACGCACTGGCGTTGATCCTCTATGTGTTGTCCCTTTCGGCCAAAACAACAGCCTGCACGCTGCCGGCAGCGCTCCTTTTGATTTTGTGGTTGCAGAAGAAGGCAATCGACAAGCGACGGTTGCTACAGGTGCTTCCTTTCCTTGTCCTGGGATTCAGCATGGGGCTTTTGACCGTTTGGTGGGAGCGATATCACCAGGGGACGCACGGGACGCTTTTCCCTTTCTTGAGCCCTCTTGAGCGTGCTCTCGTTGCCAGCCATGCCGTTTGGTTCTACCTCGGCAAACTAATCTGGCCGGCAAATCTGACGTTTATCTACCCCAAATGGACAATCGCAGTAACGCGTCTGTTGGATTACGCCTGGTTATTGGCGGGCGTGGCTCTGGGCGCAGTGATTTACTTCGCAAGGCGTTTCCTGGGACGCGGTGTTGAAGTCGCAGCAATTTTCTTCGTGGCGACCCTCAGTCCGGTCTTGGGTTTCATCATGCTCTTTACCTTTCGCTACACTTTTGTCGCGGATCACTACCAATACCTGGCCTGTCTCGCACCGATTGCGCTCTTTTCCGCGGGTGCGGCCAATCTCACCGATGCGCTTAAGAAAGCTCGCCCCTTAATTTTGAGCGCGGCGGCGTGTCTCGTTGCAGCCTTATGGTTTCTGACGTGGCGGCAAAGCGTAATGTATGGCGATATTGAGGCACTCTGGCGGACGACTCTGGCGAAAAATCCCGAGTGCTGGATGGCCCACAACAACCTGGGCATCGTCCTTTTCCAGAAGGGCGAAATTGACGAGGCAATCGCCCATTACCGGATAACACTGAATCTACAGCCGGATTTTTGGGACGCAGACTACAATCTCGGCAATGCTTTGCTGGGAAAAGGTAAGGTCGACGAAGCGATTGCCTATTGCGAGAAAGCTGTCGCAAACCAGCCAAACGATCCGGATACCAGGGTTGCTCTCGGGAATGCCCTTCTCCAAAAAGAACGAATCGATGACGCGATCGTCCATTACGAAAAGGCACTGGCGTTTCGGCCCGATTACTTCATTGCTCACTTCGCTCTCGGCCATGCCCTTCTCGAGAAAGGCGAAATCGATCGTGCATTGATTCATTGCCGGGCCGCCGTCTCGATCCAGCCTCAAAATGCAGTTGCGCAAACCAATTTGGCGGTTGCCCTTGATGAAAAAGGCCAAACGCCAGAAGCGATAATGCGTTACGAAAAGGCCCTGGAACTTTCTCCCCATTCCCTTTCTGCTGAGAACAATCTCGCGTGGCTATTGGCCACCAGTTCTGATCCGTCATTGCGAAATGGTCGCAGGGCGCTCGAATTGGCTCGGCAAGCCGAGGAGCTATCAGGCGGCGGCGATCCCGTTGTCCTGCGGACGCTGGCGGCGGCCTATGCGAATGCAGGGGAATTCAGCAGGGCTGTTGAAGTAGGGCAACTAGCTCTATCCCTGACAGACCGCCACAGCCAGCTTGCTGGGGCATTGCAGCAGGAGATTGCCGGCTACCAAGCCGGTCTGCCGTACCGCGAAAACGTTAGGCGCTAACGGTTCTGGACCCCCCAGAGTGGCCGAGGCAAAAGCCGCAAGGTTGGGAAAGGCGCAATGGCATGGACAGTGCTGAGATAAACCATAAGTGCCATGGTTTTAGTAAGTATTGTTCCGTTTGCCCCCAGGCGAATTCTCGTTCTGGCTGCTGTCTTTTTTGCTCTCCCAGCCGCCAGTTGCTTTGCCAACTCGCTCCTTTTCTCCGCCAAAACTACCCCTTACGATCACCAGATGGCGCGAATTGAGGCGGTCATGAGCACACCCGTACCGCCGCGGCACCGAGAGTTATCGCTGCTTCTCGTTAACCACTGGATCGGCGAGCTGCGTGCAATTCCCTATCGCTTTTCCATGGAATGGAAGACTCCGAGTGAACTGGCGCACGAGCCAACCGGAGATTGCAAGGGCAAGTCGGTCGCGCTTTATCAAAGAATGCGAGAGAACGGTGCGCGCGACTTGCGCCTCGTTATAGGGAAACGCGCCCCAACCAGCCGTTCCACGCACGCCTGGGTTGAATGGACGACCGCATCTGCCACCTACGTTCTCGATCCAACAATCAATTGGGCTGCCCAGAGAGTGAATGAAATCGCGGATAACTCATACGTGCCGTATTACGCTTACACTGGCAGTCGAAGGTATCGAGCTGCGGCAGCAACTTCCTTGTACGCACGTTTATAATCGCGTTCGCAACGCTGCCAGCTTTCCGCGTAACCGACCTGCTCGCTATCTTCTGTCCCAGCGATCGGTGAGCGCGTCTCACTGGTCTGGGGAAGCGGCATGCTCGGTTTTCTCTTGTCATATCGGAATAGCATTGGATAACGTTGCTGTTGAATGGGGCGAATGGCGTCGAAGCGGCACAATTTCTTACGCGCTTCTCTTTTGCTTGGCCTGGGAATTGGGATCTCAGCAAGCGGCGCCGACTTAGTGTTGCAAAAAGTTCCGCCCCTGATGGTGGCGCAAGCTCCTAACTATCCGCAAAATCTTGCCCGGCTCGATCTTGGTGCTCAAATCGAGAGCGACCTGCCGGCCGATGCCTCCTCTTCGGTTTCATTTCTTTCCGGTGATCCGGCATCGGTTTACGCGCTCAGAACTGGCACAACCAGACTTCTGATCTCGCTCGCCAAAATCGAGAATATCGACAGCGTTGCATTGCTTAACAGCGAGGCGAAAGGGACGGTTACAATCGCTCTCTCTAGCGCAAAACTTTCGCCTGACAGCCCACAATGGCACGACGCCAGACAAGAGGACCTTTCCAGCGGATTGATCTCCTCCAGGCTCGGCCCGGCCGAAGCAAAGTATGTTCGGCTGACCTTTAATGTAAGTAACCCCGGCCGTATCGGTAACCTTGGAGTTTATTCCGCAGCGGCGGTTTCCGATTTTACCATGCCGCGTACGCGAAAGATTGTAGCAGGCACTTCCGCTGAGGCCGTGGCGAAGGCTAATTACAATCTTGCTGATCTGCACGCAAAAGCGCGCACAATTTTTGTTAGTTCAGGCGATGATTTAAAACTCGCTTACAACATGATCGATGGTCAGCCTGGCACGGCGTACGGGTTTGCCGCCAACGATGTAGCTCCGGCTGCGATAATTGATCTGGGCCATTCCGTTCTTGTTAACCGTATTTCAACTTTCTCGACTCCAAGCTCGGCCGCTGTGACATTTTATCTGCTTGATGCCTTGCCGGCCAGTAACACCGAAAATTCTGCGTCCGTGTTGCGGATCGATCCACCGACGCTGGCCTTATTTAAGAAAGTTGGCGCTGGTAGCGATGATGGAAGTGGGCGTGTTGCAGTAAATTTCGAGGAAACCACCGGTCGCTATGTCATGCTGGTATGGACGCCCTCCGCGCAGAATGCAAATTTCTCTGTCGCTGAAGTTGCTGTCTTCGGCCCGGCCAGCAACGCGAGGCTACTGGCGGCAAACAGGTCGGACGACAAGACCGTCCGCGATTCGAAGGATACCAAAGATTTCAGCAAGGATTTCAGCAAGGAGATTCCGGGGGAAGGACCCGCGGAAGAGCAGGCCCCCGGCGAAGGGCCGGCGCCTGAATTGCCGCGACCTCCGCCATTTGTCTTTATCCCAAGAGTTGTGCCAACAAGCCCGTAACGGACTTTGGACCAGGACTCTCTTGCGCGAGCCCAGCTGCGGCGTCGCGCCGCTCCGCGTTCATCGGACTAACGGACATTTCTTGCGCCTGGTTCTCGCGACCTAATTAAAGCGCATCGCGAATGGTCGCGAACACATCCGTGTTATCAATTGTGCCGCGAAGTTTTTCCATTCCCAGGCCAGTGGAGTTGGCAATCGGATCTTCGACCGAATTGAGTGCAGATGGAGCTTGAATGGCGGCTGGTTCAAGCGCGGAAAGATCGCGAGCGCCAGGCGACTCCATGTTTCCGCCGCTCTTCCCACCATTAGGTCCGGTCGCCCAAGTAATCCAGGGCTGGCCGGCTGAGTTTAGACCGAGGATGGCGACGCCGCTGTCGTAGCGAAACGGATAACCGTTAACGCTCATTCCGCCAATTGCCGCATCACCGCACACGATGATTGCGGCATTTCTACCCGCATACTCCCGTCCAACCTTGACAGCGCGATCGAGCTCCGCCGTTTCGCGCAGCGTCCGTTCGCCCAAATTTTGCCACGCCGCCGAAGCCATCAAATGGGCGTCCACAATCAAAATATAACCGTGACGGTTAACCTGAAGAAGTTCGATGGCCCGTCGCACCATATCTGCCAGGGACGGTTGCTCAGTCCGCGCCGCGACTTCGTCGGTAAACGGCAGATCATTGGCCGCAAAAAGTCCGAGAAGGCGTGGCTGTTGCCATTCCGTGATTTGTTCCAGCTCAGGCAAATTGTGGACGACGCGAATCCGGGTCTGATCCAGCTTTTCTTTCTTAAACTCCGTTGCTCCACCACCCAGCGCAATGTCGACTGCATCCCGCTCGATCAGCGCGTTGGCAAATTCTTGCGGCTGTTTCGCGTTGTTGGCGTGGCCATAGAAGGCTGCCGCGGTTGGGTTGGTGAGCGCCCCGTCAGTCACAATTCCAGTAGCCCGACCTTCCTCATGGGCGAGCTCTAGAATCGTTCTCAGCGCATCGCCCGATTCCGAAAGGGAAATCGTTCCGTTCTTTACTTTCGTTCCCGTTGCCAGGGCGGAAGCGGCTGCACCTGAATCTGGCACCGCAAAATCGGCCGAGTGATTGCGCAGTCGCGCCGAAAATTCCAAACCATCCATCGCTAGCCGATTGTCTGCACCCCCGATATAGACCCGCGTCGCCGCTGTTCGTTGCGCGGTCAATCCTTCCCCAATAAACAGAATGATCCCGAAAGGTTTTTGCACGACCCAATTTTGGAAATAGAGAACGCCGAGGCCGGCAAAGGCGAGAAGGCAGATCAGAGCGAGTATCTGGTTCCTCCATTTCATGGCGCGATGTGAATGAGCCGATAGCGCATTGTCAATCCCGCAGCCATCGGAAATCGCTTGTCTGGTCTTGCACGGTCGGCAGATTGCGCGCGATGAGCGGGCCGGTAATGCTGATTATTCGTGATGGCTGGGGAATCAATCCCGCTGGCCGCGATCGGGCCAGGGAAAATGGCGATGCTACTTTGCTGGCGAACACGCCCTGCCACGATCAGCTCTACGCCAATTACCCGATGGGGAAATTAAGCGCCAGCGGCGAAGATGTCGGCTTGCCGGAAGGGCAGATGGGAAATTCCGAAGTCGGGCACCTGAATCTTGGAGCGGGCCGG
>Ga0137362_10003409_pt1 | contig 10616 bp, 13 predicted proteins | sample MadtaG_2_FD_104801 | JGI IMG/M metagenome (GOLD analysis project Ga0137362, IMG submission 104801) | Vadose zone soil microbial communities from Angelo Coast Range Reserve, California, USA - Mad1_100_16 metaG | ecosystem: Environmental > Terrestrial > Soil > Vadose zone | place: USA: California... | reverse complement strand
CTACCAAGCAGTTCAGGCCATCTGTCCGGGAAGTCATTTGAGATGAGCGTCTTGAGCGTGCTTGCAAGCTGGACTGTGATCGCACGAGACGGTGACGCGGCAAGGAGCGGGAGGATGTTGCTCTTCAGAGCTGAGCGGTCAGCAGGCAAAATCGGCTTGTGATCGGGCCCTACGCGCGCAGGCTCTGCGCCATAGGACGATGCGACGCGATTTTTGATCCATACGGAAACAGCCTGGCGAGTAGGGCTACACGAAAGTGAAAATGCGATAACAAAAAAAGGCACGGGCGCAGCAGCAATAGAGTGAATGATCAGCGGAGAATTACGGGACAATGGACAAACGTGTGATGGACTGTACGTACATTTCGACATTATCTGATGCAATTATCTGCAGGAGGGCAGGAATGACGCCCTCTTGGCCGGCAAGCTGTCGTGTGAAAAGGACAAAGGGAATGAGTTAGTTATGAGAGCACAAAACACACGATGCCACTCGACAAATGTACGCGGCCACGCGGAGAGCACGCACCTTGCGGACGGCAAGTTCGCCAGTCTTTCGAGTGTTGGGGTTGGAATCGTAGGTCGTTGCAAAAAGTTGTGTCAAAGACTGAGGGTCCATCTCGTCGTTCTGTGTCGCTGATAGGCCTGAGTAACGCGTATTTAAGTGCGATAGGGGCTCACATTGCGGATTTCAAGGCCGTGCTGAGGCTCGCGCGACGGTACGATGAGACGGGTATCGAGGAGGGGTGGAACAAGGGATAAAAGGAAACTTATGAGGTTTTATAATCTCGAGTGGATACAAATCAACCGCGACGCGTCCACACGCGTCTTTGTGCCACCCTCATCGCCACAGGCAACCACAGGTTCTAATACATCCGCAACGCCCTCAACCCATTATCTTCGCTTCATAGCCGAGACCGTCCGCGAGCGCGTCTTTGCAGGCACCGATGGCGGAGGCGTTCGTGCACGCTCGTCACTTCCACCTCGCTCGTAGTCCGTCCCAAACTTTCTCCTACAGTAACCGCTTCCACCTTCGAGGTACTCTGCACGAGTTACTGCGAGGTTCGTGAGAGTCGATGTCGTTGCCAGCGCCATTGCACTATAGTAAGCTTCGGTTATCGCACTGAAACCAATGGAACCAATTAACCATGACTCGACAAAACACAACGACGCCACCGATGCACGCACTTCTTGGATTCGTAGATCTTTATCTCACAATCTGCTGGAGCACGTGGACGTAGCTCTGACATTCTGCGGTTATTAGGATTATCAGGATCGATTACATCAAGGCATCCATACGCTGGTAAGTGACTCAGACTCACAAGCGTGCAGCAAATCCCGGAAACTTCGTACTTCCCCCGATCAGGCCGATATTGGCCCAGAACATGCCGTGCAAGTCTTCAGGAAGAAGACTGATGGACTGAGCAACGGCCTCGCCTAATCCAGCCTGGTGTAACCCTGCGAGACAAGACGTCATCTCCTACAGGCACCGTGTTTCGCGAGGCGTGTAAGTACCTATGTGGTCTGGACAGAACAGTACCTCTGGAATCGAGAAGCGCTCATTGCCCATGTAAAGGATCTGCTCCCCATCAACAGGCAGGACGTCAGGCTGGCGTATGTAACCTTGCCGATTTCTCGTAAAGTCAGGGAGCACATATTCCTGGACGATCGTATTACGGCTCCTATCAGCCCTGATGTGGTGGTTGATAAGTCAAATTGACATGTCTAGACCAGAAGAAGGGCGCGAACCTGCATGTTTCGAGATCTGCAGCAAACTGCGTCGAGACGTAACAACACTTCTCCTTGACGTCATTCACGATATAGGTTTCCTCCATCATGTTCCATTGGCGGAACGAGACAAGCTCTTTGAGATGGTTCGTCAGGAGCTTTCCACCTACGTCTATTCTAGCATCAATTCATAACTTGAGCGAGTATCAACCGTACTGAAGACGACATACCTTTTCACGGCAGACCAAAGGACAGAACCTCCCATGACTGGCACGATGTGCGTGAAGCTAAAACCGGCATCCACGATGAGCATACATTCAGGGTTCGGCAATCCCGGTTCTGAGAATAACTGGCCATATGGAATTAGAGCTGCGGCTGTATGACGCAGGCAGGTTATGAGTTAGCACGACCTTGACTACACGGTGGGGACACACGCGTGGAGCAGAAGTATGACTGAAAATTGTATTCCTCAAAGACAAACTGATCGTAGACTTCCTGTATGTTGGGCAGGTTGAAGTACGGCTCTGTTATGAGAAATGACGTCTCTGCGGTGTCAACCTTGCCAGGCAGGTCAGCGGGCTGGAACTAAAGTAAAGTGAGCGTGAATACTTACGTTGAGGACCTGATCCGAGAATATTCCATCCCAAATGGCTTTCTGCGCGTCCCAGTCGACCAGGTAGCCCTTTACGACAAGATGAGACACGCCCTGAACATGAGGAGACAAAGAATGCCAACCCGCTCAAAGGGCAACCTGAAGTGCAATGACGAAAAGTCCTTGCACGCGTCCAACTCGTGTCCAAAGTAAGTTATCTTGTCCTCTTTGGATCTTACGATGGCATTTGTAACTATCCTATGTGTCACGCCAGGAGGGTTTCAGAGGCAATACAGACAGTTAATAGTACATGGAGTGCCATCGTACCTACCTCACGTCCTTTGATGAAGTCGTAATGCCTACTTTGATACTCGATGCACCATTATCGAGAACTATGACCGGGGAACGTCTCATGATGGATTTAGATGACCTTAACCTTGACACTGGAGGCTGAGGATCGTGTCGTGTTCGGGTCTCGTTCCTTCCGGCCCGCTATGCCGGATGAATCTCCTCCTCATCATTTCCAACCGTTTAACGGACGGGATTCGGGAACAATTTAGTCTATTTTGTGTCTATTTCGACACCGAATGTTTGGTTCCTCTACGAGTACGGTTCGACTCTGTCTAGGGTGACCCAGACCATAGCGAAGTCCGAGCTAAGGGGTACCACGCGTAATCGATAGTAACCTAAACAGGTTCGCAGATGGTGAGGGAAGCTATTTCGACTCGGAAAATAGTATTGAAAGTGAGCACAACCGGAATGAGTCCAAATGGTATTAGTGTACTGTATGCTCCCCCGACGAAGTAAAATATAACATACAAGGCAGTGTTCAGAATCACAACGTACACAAATATCTAAGCTCTCGTACTCTCTCGTTCCATCCGCCGACGCTTCCGTTCTTGATCCTCCAAGATGAGCTTCTCCGCAGCAGAGAGGGGTGTCTCCTTCCGCTTCCCGGAAGACTTGTCAGCTGCGTTCGAACTGCTCGAAGCTTGCTTCAGCGGATTTGTTCGTTTGAGCGGGTTGCCGGCCGGTTTGAGTGGATTGAGTTTGAGGCCAACGGGTGGCGTTGTAGAAGACAATGCGACGGAAGGCTTTGCAGAAAATGAAAGCATAACCTTCTTCTCCCCCTCTTCACGTTGTAACCCCTCCGGCTTCTGCTCTTCATCCTCTAGTGCGCCCGCCGCGGACGTGCCCTCTCCTTTCTCACGGGCCTCCCGCTCTGCCCGCTCGATCTGCTCGGAGATGAGCAGGCGCTCACGCTGCTCGTCGTTCATCGTGGCACGCTCCTTCTTGATCGACGCTTCCTGCTTCTCGAGAGCCTTTGGGCTGCGGTCTATCCATGCGATAAACCATCCCTTGTCGGTCTCATCAACGTGTGCGATACCAGCGCGACCAAGGCCTTTGATGAACTCCGTGAGAGTCACCCAGCGCGTGGCGTTCATGTGTAGGTGGTTCTTGTCTTGGATATACTCCTGGTAGACATTGTTGGCCTTGACGCGCTTTGTACCAAATCTTTTTAAAACGATGATCAAAAACTCACAAAAAGTATGGCTAGAAGATGTACGGCAGACACACCGACGGGAGAGAAGCCTGACAAATTCACTTTGGAACTGGGCTGAGAAGTCGGCGATGTGCCGCCCTGCATTCTCGCCAACGACGATCATCTGTCGCAAATGGGACTCTGAGGCGACGTGCATCTTGAAGCCGTTCTCATCGCGGCATTGCTTTTCGCAGACCTGGCAATACCACCGCAGGCGCTGCAGGCCCTTTGATTTCATTTTGTTGGCAACCCATTTCGGCGTTCCCACTACGATTCATCAGCGTAAGCCTACAACCGGTAAAAAGAAGGGGAGCAAACCTTCAGCACGCGGCATAGTGGTCAAGTACAAAGAAGTTGAAGTTATGAAGCTGAGTGCCTGCAGTGCGCCGATACCTGTGACACTCCTGTGACCGTGTGACACTCGCTGATGACGGATTCACACTCCGTCCGCCTAAATGATGTCTGTATGCGCCTGGTTGGGCTGCGACTTGCGGCACCGCCGGAGTACCGCTAGTAACAGTACTAGTGCTAACAGCCTCGCTGAGACGAGGCATACTGTACCAGTAGTCACCCACGGCACTCGTATTCAGGTCTGGACGGTTTATTTCCATTGCCAAGATGTTGAGGTGTCATACAGGGGCGACAACAGGTTAACAGCAGACATCGATGCCGAACCGAAGAATTCCGTTTATTCAACCATAACGTTGTCACCTATTGCCCGTGTATGGAATTTCTCTTCTCAACCACAAATATTCAAATTCGTCTCACGTCTCACAAATCTGCGTGTCAACGTTACCATTAATAAGCCACTCGAAAAGCTTCGTTCAACGAGACTCACCAATCACAAGGCGCAAAGGCTTTTCCTCGCTGACGCCTTCACCCCAAGACAACACGTCTTCGACCTTGGCGCTCTCTTCCACGTGCTTCCCGCACGCATCCTTCCAGGATACCAGAGGGCGTGCCTTGCACAGGAGATACCCCTTGGCAAAGATATGGTCCGTGAGGTGCGTCAGGCGCTCACACTTGAAGTGCGGTGAATCAAGGCGGAAGCGCTGAGTCGCCGTGTGAGGGTGTACGCCGTTGACGTATTCATAATGTACCCAGATAGCCGTGGGGACATCCACTGAATTTGATATTCCCATCAATTCACCGCCCTATCTTAGAAGAAAGACACACACCAATGATGAGTCGCAGCGCGGTTTCGGGGGTGCATCCAGCACCTCGTACGAGCAGGTCCTGGACAGTGCTGCCGGCCTTCAGACGCACTGAGGTGCAGTCTTCCCACCCGACGATGGAGCGTAATTTGGGGTCTACAAATCCCTGCTCGAAAACGTGGTCGAGGACATCCTCAAGGTCGAATAGGTGCGCAGCGTCGCTGATGTCAATGAGCTGTGTGGTAACCTGCTTGTGCATGCGGGACGTCTGGTGGTAGGTGATCCAGAGCTCGGATGTCTGAGTCTGTGAGCCGTGAGTTGAGGGGGCCATGTCGATATCAAAGGAGAAGACAGTTAAAGTTGGGCTGTCAGAGAGCGAGAGAGTGGAGAACGCGATCACTAAAGAATCAATGATGAAAGGTAGCGGTACGATGCAGAACAGCCAGCAGGTTGAGATGTCTTTATTAGACGCCTTGGGCGAGTTCTGTCAAGCACACTAACAAGCTAGGGAGGAGTCCTCGTGAGCCCAAGTTGAGCTACAGTACCGGAGCAACGGAAGTCAAGCTCAGCCGGAAGAGTATACTGGACATTGTTATTCATAGACCGCTCCTGCATTTGCATTTCAGGTATCGCCACGCAAGATGCATGGAATTTCGACGGAACAAGAGCACTTTATCCAAACTTGCACGGTTAACGGCAGCGTTTGGCCAAGTGACCGGTATTTGAAACGCACAGTACATACACCGCAATGCCCATGCTGTCCCCGCTTTGCTGAGAAGTTGCCACTTTGAGAGCATGTGAAAAGGGGTTCGGCACTCTCTGTATGCTAGGTACCAAATGACCGCTAGAGTCGCATCAAATTCCCCCGCTGCACCAGGAGTTGGGCTGATACCGGTAGTACCTCTAGGAATTAGCAGCGAACACAATTTTGACCACCAGTTGCAGTAGCGGTACTAGCTTGCAGGACATGGAATTCCTAGAAACCTGATCTATGGGCAGAGAGCGGGCCGACCGAGTCTGTCATGGTAAGTTCAGGGCCACGGTGATAAAAAACGACTGACAGCGGATAGTCGGAGCCGTTGTATCGAAGCTGTCCCGTGATCGCCGCCGCTTATTTTATTTTTACTCGCATATGACGGGTTTAATACGACAGCTGGGCCGGGAAATGTAATGTTTCGACCCTCGGTACATCTGATCCTCGGTCTGGCCTCAACATACTCGCTTATTCAGGAACAGGTTATCGTTCGATGGTTTCAGGAATTGCTTCTCCAGGACAATCAAGTAGTGACTTAAACTTGAAAACGGCAAAGCCGTAACTCCTTGGTCATGATACAGATTCTCAATGGCAACCACGATGTCCGCTCGAATTCCGATTCGGGACGACAAAGTCCCGGAATAAAGAACGTTGGTAGTACAGTAAGTTGCACTAATATGCGTTTGTCATTGAGATTTTGAAGTCATATGGAAGACTTATCCGAGGTCTTGTTATGCCGCGAAATTCCCTTACTGGACTACTAGCCCACGTGCGCCATCTTTCCCCCTTTGGTTTCTTTCTTGCTCGCTTGTCCGAGAGGAAGCGCCTGCTACATGAACGGGCAAGACTCGTCGATCAGAAGTGCTTCCGAGTCTGTGGTCCGATGTCGGACGCCGTCACTCGTAGAATGGTCGTTCCGACCAAGTTCCGAAAATCTTGCTTCTCCGGGGGCTAGGTTGAAGCTAGTACTGAATACACAATTCATTCACGGGCAATAACGCTACGAAACTAGTACTAATTTATTACATACACTCTTGTCTTCTGAGGGCTCTGGACTTTCTCTTGCCGACTTGGACGTTGTTGTTCGGCAGTGCCAGTGGGCACTGGAGAAATATAAAAGACACGCCAACTTCGCAGCTACTTCCACATCGCACTACCGTCGCGAACTCTCACCATAGCTTCAGAATCTTCATTCTCTGACCTCTCCGTACTTCTCAGCACTCCAACCTCGACACTATTATCTTTTCCCTCAGACATGACTGCCTCATTTTGCTCTCAAGCCCAAGGTTCCGAGCTCTGGATTACCTACCACCAGGCATCTCGTGCGAACAAGCAGGTCACTGCCCAGCTCGTCGACGTCAGCGACGCTGCGCACCTGTTCGACCTTGAGGACGTCCTCGACTACGTCTTCCAGCAAGGCTTCGTCGATGCCAAGTGGCGCTCCGTCTCCTGGTGGGAGGACTGCTCCGCCGTGCGTCTGAAGGCCTGCAGCACCGTCCAGGACCTGCTCGCGCGCGGCGCCGGCAGCACCCCTGAGACCTCGCTCCACCTTATTGTCGGTGCGTGGACGTGTTTCACTCACTTTGGAGTACGACTTGGGATCTGACGAATTGTGTTGATGTAGCGGACGTTCCCCAGGCCATTTGGGTGCACTATGAATATGTGCACGGCGCCCACCAAGTCACTGCGACCCAGCGCATCCGTCTCGACTTGCCCAACTTCAAGTGTGAGCGTCTGGCGCACATCACAAACCACATCTTTGCCAAGGGGTATCTCCCCGCCAAGACGCGTTCTCTCGTATCCTGGAGGGGTGCGTGTGGCAAGTACATTGAAGAGAGCGTCAAGGTCGAAGACGTGCTCTCTTGGGGAGAGGGTCATTGCGAGACAAAGCCCTTGCGCCTTGTAGTTGGTGGGTTTTTTTTTCTTCGGAGCCCTTTTGCACAGCTGACACGGTCTAGCAGATTTCAAAGAGGAGGTGCATACTTGTGTGTGCAAGGAACATGTATGCACTTGCAAGGAATACGTGCATGTCCACCAGGAACACGTACATGTTTGCAAGGAGCAGGTGCAACACGTACATACTTGCAAGCAGCAGGTTCAACACGTATGCGTGTGTAAACATTGAGGGTGTTGCGGGAGCACATGTGTAATCGTGCCAAATAACAAAGGAAATAGGGTGACTTTCACGTCCGGACATGATCTTGATGAACGGAAACCCAGTAACACGTTTACAATCGTTTTACTTTCTGCTTTGGTTCTACTTTCCGTACAATTTTCCAAATCACAATACAGTCGTTCTTTCTAAGCAACTCTGCTTTGAATCTCCGAATGTGGCCTCTCATGCGCCAGTGACTCGGACGAAGCAAGCATCCACATAGGCGCTTTAATTTCCGAAGCCGCACAAGTCATCACGATGAACTTCAAGTTGAGCGGGGTCCGGGCGAGTAATTCCGAGTTGATTCGCTAAGTTGGCTTGTCCTCCATATCTTCTCACGGAAATCAAAGGCCATTTCCCGGATCATATCAGCGCGTAGCTATGAAGTCGAATTCGTTTGATGGTCTGGAATGCACAGTATTATGTATTATCCTTGAACTGGAAATGGACGGGAAAACCGCAGATATGGCCTCGCAGAGCGCTTCGTGTGCACTTTATGGAAAGCCAGGCATTAAAAGGGTCCACAAGGCAGACAGTGAAAAAATCTGGGAAACACATAGAATGTTTTGTGAAAGGTCTGCATTGGTCACTGTCTCGCTGCTGGTGCAGTTGCAGACACCACTTCAAGTACAGTATGCTCCAGAGCCGATCTAAAAGGGGAAAGGCTTTCAACTTGTCATAAGATATAAATACACTTCTCGTTCAGTCATCCTCAGTGACGTGTTGAGGCTGGCTGTTATGGATGCAAATCGGAAACAGCCGGGAACGAGGGAATGGCGCAAGGCTTGGCGTGGGAAGGGGGCATGTCAGAGTGGGTTTGGCAGTCGAGAGTCAAGAGACAAGCAAGTCTGCAACGACTGGTGCGCCGTTGTACGAGTGAGTCTGAGTGGACTCGACTGACCCTCACATTGCAGGATCTTGTGGAAAGAGAGTCTAGGATCCGATTATCATTTTTGGAGGCAGGGGCAGGCCAAGAAGGCCAAGCCGGCAACCTCAGATTGCCAAGGAATGAGCACCCGAGGGCTCTCACCCACACCTCCTCCCTCCCACAATGGGTCCGTCTCATCCCCCACACCACCGTTCTCCCGCTGACTTGGGTCTCCCCAGTGGCTATACTACCAACCCTTATCTCACATTCCGTCCAGTATTCGCCCGCTCGCTCCCCATTCAGGTTCTCATCACGGGCATCACTATCACCCTCGTCTCTGTCCTACTCATCCAACTCCTCTTCTCTGCTCCTTCTCATATTCGTATTGCACGTACAAACTTTTTCCTTCAAATATCTGCCGCCATCGCCGTTCTCGCCTGGGAAAGTGCTTCCCTTACCCTTATTCTAAATACGTCACAGGAACAGAGCGAAAAATGGCCTTTCATGCTCGACTATGTTGGCATCGACTTCCCCCCTCTCAATGATCCCCGCACCCACGGCACCTGGTCGACCGGTGGATTAACTGCCTGGCTCTTCATGAATGCTATTGTCTCGGCCCTTACCCAGGTATGTCATATTGACACGTCTCCCCGCCAACAATGGCTGATATATGCACATTCAAGGCCACACACATTCATTTCCTCACTCTCCTGTATCCTTCCCGCCTTGAGGCCCAACTCATCTTTGTTCTTCTCGGGCCACTTGCTGTCGTCGCTGCGTTGACCCAGTTTGCGCCGCTCTACCCGCACCTAGAATTCGTCTCCACCATGAGTAGTGTGCGCAACGTCTGCAATGCCACTCTTACCATCCTCTTCAGTATTTCCCTCGCCATCTGGGGCTTCGTTGTAAATCGTAAGCAAGCCTGGCGCACAGACGGAGGTACCGCCGCCTTTGGTGCTGGTGCCATCGTCCTCGCTCTCGCCTCTACTGCCATCACTATTGCCTACATTCCCTCGCGGGATCAGTTCGAATGGATTCCTGGTCTCACCGGTGTAATTGTGCTCTGGCAATCCTTCCTCGGCTGGTGGTGGTGGGTTGGCGCCGGCATGGGCATCAGCGAAGTCGATGAATGGCTAAAGCGCGCAGAGAAGCGTCGAAAACGTCGTATTGCCCGCCAGGCACGCAGGGCAGAACGAAAAACCCGTTTCCTCGGCGCATGGAATACTATGACCGGCGGCGCTCGTGCTACCTCTGCCTCCTCCGCACTGGAGAAGACGCTCTCCGATATAAACGCAGTGCCTGAGGGGAATAACGGCGGTTCTGATACGGATTCCCTCCCTCCCTCTTCAAGATCGCATAATGCCTCCATTAAGAGCCAGTCATCTGATAATGGGAAACACCAAGGTGGCTGGTACTGGCCGTGGAACCTCGTGCGGATCACATACTGTCACATCCGCAATGCGCACGTCAGTGCTGCTCGCCGCCGTGCCCTCGAACGCACCGAGCACATACGTGAAGCGTTCGGCGTCGACGGCCCGGCCGTGCATGTACCCGCGCAATCCGGTTGGAATCTTGGTTCGTTTGGCGTACGGGAAAGAGAGGCTAGGGAGGCCGCATACGAGATGGAAGGCGTTGAGCGGCTGGTGCGTCGGAGTCGCGGTGGCACTGCAGCTGCGGAAAGAATAACGGAGCCGGAGCCGGAGGGGGAAGAAGAGGAATGGGACGCTGGCCGAGGTTCAAGACCAAGAAGACGAGAGATAGTGCATCCGCATCTGCAAGCAGGGACTGGTCAGACCCCGGCGGATGCCCACTCGTCACCGTGGTGG
>Ga0137362_10003404_pt1 | contig 10623 bp, 9 predicted proteins | sample MadtaG_2_FD_104801 | JGI IMG/M metagenome (GOLD analysis project Ga0137362, IMG submission 104801) | Vadose zone soil microbial communities from Angelo Coast Range Reserve, California, USA - Mad1_100_16 metaG | ecosystem: Environmental > Terrestrial > Soil > Vadose zone | place: USA: California... | reverse complement strand
GCGGCGCCCAAGCTGAGTGAAACGGCGATGGTCCCGAAAACTGCCCTGGATAGCTGTGACATGTCACGCCTGCCCGTCGTCCGCCGCCCCACGGCGACCTAATGGTTAGAATGCGACAGGTGGGCTTGGGTTCAGCGTGTCGAAATCAATTAAGCGTGTGGCAAAAAATATCCTAAAAAAATATCGGGGGAACCGGAACGACTCTGGGGCCTGTGCGTCATTCCTGTAGCCGGTCTCCCCCCTGCCCCATTGACCGGCGACGTAGGGCGCGGCTGTGGTGATGCCAGCCGTGCCCTGCTTTTTTCTGCAGAAATCGAGCCAGAGTCGCCGTACCGCCCCACCATCCGCCCCACCTTTACAAATCGATTTAGCGTAGCCGGACCTTGCTTGAGGCGCCTGAAATTTTCGTGATCCGGATCGGTTTCGACTGCGCAAGTCAGTGGCTTCGGGAACTCCCATCCCTCAACCGCCGGGGCATCAAGCTCTTGCGCGGCCGCGCCTGGAACGCCTCGACCATTCACGGATCTGCGAAGCGGCCTCCATCTGCGCATCGTGCCGGAGGAGCTCTGGCAGGAAACGACCTCAGGCCTCGCCAAGGCGAGAAACGCGAATTGCGGCTGGAAGGGCGTGCCGCCTCGTCGCTCCGCCTCGAACGCGGCTTCGATCGCCATTGGCTCCACCTCCTGCAACAACTCCCGGGCAAAGACGGCGTCTTGGTGACTTCGGCATTGAGAGCCTGATCGAACTCATCGAGATGTACAAGGACGATCCAACATTACTCAAGCGCTGGGATCGGTCAGAATGACCTCCATGCGGCCTACGCCGGATGCTTACTTTCCTTTCAGCTTTGCGCAAGCAAGAGCATCGCGGCCGCAGGCTCCGCGGACCGCATAGCGACGGGCCCGCGAACATCAATCGACAAGCAGACTTTCGTACCTCCTGCACCTCGCGTGTACGCAAAAGCAGCCGATGCGGTCTATGCGAAAACGGACAAGACGCGTCCAGCACATGCCGTCGTTCATGGCGAGCATGCCTAGACCAATGGCAGCGTGAAGCAAAACACCGCTCCGCGCTGGCGATTTTCGGCCCAGATGCTGCCCCCGTAGCTTTCGACGATCGTGCGTGCGATCGGCAAGCCGAGCCCGGTGCCTTGTTTTTTTGTGGTGACAAACGGATCAAATATGTGCGCCAGGTTTTCCTTGCGAATGCCCGTTCCTGAATCCGAAATCATGACCTCGGCGAAATTGGATTCCGCCTTGCGGCGGGTCCGAATCGTCAGATTGTGCGGTGCGGGCGCGCCTTGCATAGCGTCCATCCCGTTCATGACGAGATTGATGATCACTTGCTGCATGTGGATCGGGTCTGCGCGCACCGGCAGCGCCTCGGGCGCAAGTATGGTCCGCAGTGTAATTTTCCGCTTGACGGCCTCGGGCGTGACGATCTTCACCAGCTCGGGAACCGTGCCGTTCAGATCAAGCTCCCGCAGATCGGACTCTTTTCTGTCGTTCAGCAAATTCTTCAACCCAAGGATGATGTCACCCACGCGCTGTTCGTCCCGCACGATGTCGGAAAGGATATCGCTTATCTGGTCAAGATCAGGCGGACTGGCTTTGAGCAACATCTGAGCAGCTTCCGTGTTGCTCAAGATCGCCCCGAGCGGCTGGTTGAGTTCGTGAGCGATGGACGACGACAGCACGTTTGCAGTCGTAATTCGGTTCAGGCGGACAACTTCCCGGCGGCGACTGGTCGCTTCAGCTTCGGCGAGATGTCTCCGCCGGCGCTCGATGACCAGCCAGGTGATGATGGCGGTCTGGAGCAGCAGAGCCGCTAAGCCCGCGGTGATTTGCCAGCGGTACTGATCCCACGGGCTCGGGGGGCGAAAGTAGATCTCGCTGCCCGCCGGCAGGCGGCTTTCACTGATGTTCCAGCGCTGCAGCTCCCGCCAGTCGTATTTTGGCGTCCCATATTCGATCGGAGGCGTCTTGATATCGCCTGGTGGCTCTCCCCCTAGAATGCGGACGGCGACGCTCGCGGTCTGTCGTCCCACATCCGCGGTATTAGTAAGCGGTCCACCAACAATCCCCCGACCAAAAAAAGCATCGGTATGGCTAAACATCGGCGCGTTGGTAACCGCGTTGAGGCGGGCAAATGCTTTTCCTTCTTCGTGCGTAACGCCCGCCGCGTCCACCGACAGCAACCCAAAGAAAATGGCGGAGCGCGGTGGCAGCACGGCAGCCCGCTGAAGCATGTCTTCAAACGACAATTCGTTGAACCATGTAAAGGATACGCGACTTGTGAATGCTTGCATCGCTTCGCGCAATCGCGCTTGCCAATACCTCTCGATGGGCGAGTTGCCGATCACGACCACAATATTGGTCGTCTCTGGAAGTAGCTTCAGCATGCTCTCGACTGCACGCGCAAAATCTTTCGAGACCGCAACGACGCTGTCGTTGGCTGTAAACGCGTTAAGGAGCACTTGCCGCTGTTCGACGCCCGTGTGCACTGCCGGCACGGAGGGAAAAAGCCTCTGCCGGTTTCGCTGGAAGAAGTCAACCGCCGGCGCGCCGATGGTGATGACCAAGTCGAGCTGTCGCTTGACAAAGAGAGCGTGCAAATAATCGACAAACGGACCCTCCTCGTCCTCGGCGAAACGCGCGGTTGCGAGCGACGTCTCGAAGATGTCGAGGGGCTCCTTCGATTGCTGCCCCAGCTCTTCGCGGATGATTCTTGCATATTCGCTCCACGGCGCAAAATCGCGACCGAAGGAATGCAGAAGCATGACCCGCTTAGGCTCAGAGAACGCCTCGCCCGTCATCGCGAAGAGTAAGACGACCGCGCTGAGGACTATTCGAACTCTCATGTCTTTTCAAAACTATTGAGAGAATTTAGAGCAATGTCGGGCGCCCGACTCTACTCGAATTGCCGGCCCTGCGGGGGGATTAGTTGCGGGAATTCGATGGCACACCTTCTCACAGGTTGCAGACAAAACAATGTAAATAGCCTTGACATTTCAGGCCGATCTCAAATAGCTCCCGATCACGGGACAGTATTGATCGCGTCAATGAGCAGTTTTGCCAGAAACGGCTTTTTCAAAAACGCAACGCAGCCAACATCGAATGCCTCCCGGCGAGTAGCCTCATCGTCGATAGCCGTCATAAAAATGACGGGCAGATTGCTGCCCGACGACGTTAATTCCCGCTTCAGATCGATGCCTGAGATTCCACCAAGCTGAATGTCGACAACAAGACAGCTCGCTTCGCATTCGGCAATGTCATCAAGAAACGATTCCGCCGATGTAAATCTCTTGACGCGAAATCCATGCGCTGACAAAAGCCGGTTGAGGCCTTGCAGCATGTTCGGGTCGTCTTCGACGATGACTATGGTGCGCATGCGATTGCCCGAGCTCCTATCGGCCCACCCCCCCGACCGACTCTTTGCCCAGTTTCACCGCCCGTGAGTTGCCTTCTCGCTGAATGCATTTCGAGCACTATGTGCGTGTCAAATCTCGCAAGAGGTCGACAGGCGATTTGCTCTGCCCTGCCGACCACACTCCTGCAGCGGGCTCGACCATGCTATGCAAAATCTGGCGCAAGGCTGATATTCCCCTAATAAACTCGGCCGTTACTTGCCAGACACCAGCCGTCAGGGGTTCGGCTTGTTGAGCACCGTACGAAAGCCCAGATGCGCGGCCGCAAGGTCGCTTTCCTGGGGCTGTCTTGCGGCAGGGCGGTAGCGCGAACAATAGTTCATGGAGCACAAATAGGAGCCGCCCTTGATTACGCGGCTCGGCGTTTGCCCGGGTGGCAGGCGAAGGCTGACCAATTCCGGCCCTTGGGATCGGTTGCCGCCACCTTCGGGTGACCTGACCGATACCAATCGCTGGTCCATTCCCAGACGTTACCGATCATGTCGTAGAGGCCATAGCCGTTTGGGGGAAAACACCCGGCCGGAGCTGTTTCGGCGTAGCCATCCTCGTTGGTGTTCAGCACCGGAAAGTTGCCCTGCCAGGAATTGGCGATCGGCTTGCCTTCGCCATCATAGGCACTGCTCCAGTCGTCTTCTCCATCGCGTCCGCCGCGTGCCGCGAACTCCCACTGTGCTTCCGTCGGCAAGCTGCGCGCGTCGTTGCATGACCATCGCGTCCCTCCGCCGGAGGGCGACAGGATGAGTGGTTTGGCAGTCTCGCATCCTGTCGGCCCCAATGTTTGGCTTAGTCCTTTGCCTTGTTGAGGGCGTGCTGAATGACGGCCTGGTCGTTGCTGGTCAGTTCCGTCGGGCCGAGCTTGATGGTCAGCTTGGCGATCTTACCGGTAAAGCGGAACGGCACCTGATAGTCGTTGTCGTCCACCGGCGTGCGAGTATCGACCCCCACGTCGAAGGTCTCGTCGAGCGCCATGAAGAACGGAATGGTGTGCGGAATCTTCTTGTTGGCGACCTCATTGCCGTCCACCTTCAGCACGCCGGTGCCGCTCTTGCCGAAGCCAGGCCCGTCATAGGTGAAATCGAACACGATGGTGTGCTTGCCCGGCGTGAGCGCCTGCTGGCCTTCCCAGCGGAACCGTTCCAGATCGACAAAGTTGTAAGTGAACACCGGCTTGCCCTTCAGCACATACAATCCGTATCCGGCAAAGCGGCCGCCCAAGGTGGCAAGCATTCCATCGCCACCGCCCTGCGGGACCTCCACGTCCGCGGTGATGGTATAGGACCGGTTGAGGATGTTTGGTGCGTCGCTAACGTCAAGGCCTGACGTCACACCGGAATAGGTGAAGACGTCGCGCCCGGCAGTCGCACTTGGCCGCGGTGTCAGGGCGCGCTGGATAACCGTGTTGTCCAATGGAAACACGTTGTACTTCGACGCTTCGACCAGGAACAGTTCCTGCATCTCCCGCAGCTTGTCAGGCATCCGAGCCGCGAGGTCGTTCGCCTCCGAATAGTCTTCGGCGACGTTGTAGAGCTCCCACTTGTAGCCATTGACCACGTTGGGCATCTTGCTCATACCCATCAACCAAGGCGGAGCCGGTGGTGTCGTGGCGGCAATCCAGCCATCGTGGTAGATCGCGCGGTTACCGAACATCTCGAAGTACTGTGTGGTGCGCGTCGACGGGGCGTTGGCGTTCTCCTTGTCCCATGTGGACACCATGCTCACGCCCTCGATCGGCTTCTGCGCAATGCCGTCGACCATCGCCGGCGCCGGGATGCTCGTGGCTTCGAGGATGGTCGGCACGATGTCGATCATGTGGTGGAATTGGGTGCGCAGTCCGCCGGCGTCCTTGATGCGGTTGGGCCACGCAATCGCCATGCCTTGCCGAGTGCCTCCAAAGTGCGACGCCACCTGCTTGGTCCATTTGAACGGCGTATCGAAAGCCCATGACCAGGCCACCGACATGTGCGGATAGGTCTTGTTAGAGCCCCAGATATCGTAGAACTTCATTTGCTCAGGGACAGAAACCGGGATGCCCTGGTACGAGGTCATCACGTTCGGTGTGCCGATCGCGGAGCCCTCAGCGCTCGTGCCGTTGTCGCCGGTAATGTAGATGATTAGTGTGTTGTCGAGCTTGCCCATGTCCTCGACAGCTTGGATTACCCGGCCGATCTCATCGTCGACGTAGGCAGCATAACCAGCGAACACCTCCGCCTGGCGCGCGAAGAGCTTCTTGCTTTCGGGGTCAAGGGTATCCCATTTCGGCAATTCATCCGGCCACGGCGTGAGCTGTGTGTTCTCCGGGATAACGCCAAGCCGCTTCTGGTTGGCGAAGATCTGTTCGCGCAGCGCGTTCCAGCCCATGTCGAACTTGCCCTTGAACTTCGCGCTCCACTCCGGCTTGGGCTGGTGCGGCGCGTGGGTGGCGCCGGGCACGTAATAGAGGAAGAACTGCTTGTCGGGCGCGGACGCATTGAGCTTGTTCAGATAGTCGATGGCATCGTCCGCCATATCGGTGATGAGGTTGTAGTCGGGCCTGCCAATCCACGGGAAAACCTGCGTGGTATTACGGAACAGGTAGGGCTCCCACTGGTCGCTCTCGCCGCCCATGAATCCATAAAAGTAGTCGAAGCCCATGCCCACGGGCCATTGGTCGAACGGCCCCGCAACGTTGATGCGGTAGCTTGGCGTATTGTGCTCTTTGCCGAACCATGACGTGGCATAGCCGTTCTGCTGCAGAATTTTGCCGATCGTGGCGTGCTCCGGACCGATGACCGAGTCGTAGCCGGGATAGCCGGTGGCCTGCTCGGCCACCACACCGAATCCCACGGAGTGGTGATTGCGGCCGGTGATGAGCGCCGCTCTTGTAGGCGAGCAGAGCGCCGTGGAATGAAACTGCGTGTAGCGCAGTCCCATCTTTGCAATCCGATCCATGGTGGGCGTTGGAATGACCCCGCCGAAGGTGCTGGAAACGCCGTAGCCGGCGTCGTCCGTCATGATCAGCAGGACGTTGGGAGCGCCCTTTGGCGGAACGACGTTGGGCGGCCAGTAGGGCTTCGACTGCGCAGCGTCGAGGCCGATCGTGCCGGCGAACGGCGGTGGCGGCGGCGGAAGATACTTGCCGTCGACGGTTGTGGTGGCGGATGGAGAGCCCGGTACGCCGGTTCTGTCCTGCGCAAGCGCCGGGGCGATAGCGACGAAACAGAAGAACAAGGCACAGCTTGAAATGAATGATTTTGTCATCTCCAACTCTCCTACCAGGCTCCGTTAACAAGCGGGTTTGATAAACGATCGAAGATTTGGCAGCGAAGAACTCTTCAAGCCCGAACGTCGCTCTCGTCCAAAATCGCATCTATGCACTTTCGATCACCTGTAGCGTTTTATCTCGGGTAACAAGCGCAGGCTGAGCGGGCGTCTGGCTGGACGCAAGCCGGCGCCGACGTCGAAACGCCGGCGCCGGGTCATGATTCAGGCACCGACCTTCGTCACTGGCGGGACTTTCCACGATCCATCGATGATCGACGGGTTTTTCTCGCTCGGCCAATACATCCGCATCATCAGGATGAAATCGCCGTCGGGCGCAGGAAGCCAGTTGGCCTCCTTGTCTTTGCCCGGGGAGTCCTTCTGGATGTAAAGGTCGGTCGATCCATCCGGATTGGAAACCAAGTCCTGCCGAGGGCTGATCGAATAGCGATTGATTGGATTGTTCACGAAGAAGTAGGCGCTGTCGTACATTGTCACCGACCAGAAGCCTTGCGCCGGCGGCAATTGCCCCTTGGGGAAGCGCACGACGTATTTGTTTGCGCCGTTGTATTTGTGACCCTCGGCATCTTTCTGTGATGTCGGATAGACTGCGTCCTGAGGTCGATTGGCGCCAAGGCCGATCGCGGTTATGAACGCCCGCATCAGATAGTCGGTGCCGTAAATGCCGGTCTTGGTCGTGAAGACCCAGCCATTCTCGTCCTTGACGTCTTTGTTGATCTTGAACTGGAGCATAATGCGATCGACGGACACTTCCGGAACACGCTTGAGGAAATCGGCCTTGAGCTTGCTCGCGTCAAAATCCTTGCCCGGCACGATTCCGATCTTGGCGAACTTGGCGATTTGGGGAGCGTCCGCTGCCGCGGGCAGATTATCCTTCATGAGATTGCAGAGCAGCGTAAAATACGCCGCCGCGTCCATGCGGTTGACCTGATCACGCACCGCCGTCTTCATGTCGATGGACGGATCCGCCTTGCCGGGCGGCGGCGTGTAAGGCTTGCCATAGGAGCTCAGCGGAACGAGTTGGCACTCGTCCTGTAACTTGTGCACCGCCGCGTAATCTTCAGGCGTACCCGTGCAATAGATCCGGCCGAGTAGCCACACGATGCTGGTGGGAGATTTGAGCTCTTTGACACCGGCTGGCAGCGAGCCACTCCATCCGGGCCCGCTGATCGCATACACTTGCGCGCCGGTGCCCGTCGTTCGCTTTCCGGGCACCTCGAAAACGGTGGTCCAGCCGTCCAGCATCGGCATCAGATAGTACCGATCCTTCATGTCGGGAATGCTGAGCACCCAGGGCTCCTTGCCGACGTCGAAGAACGCCGTCGTATAGAGCGTGTCGGCATTCGGGGCTGTCACATCCCGAAACGACGCATTGGGATATTCGCGCAGCTTGATGATCTGGCCCATAGGCCCATGCGTGCCTTCCGGCGCAGCGACGTTTGTAAGGACACGTCGCGTCATCTCTAATGTTACCAGAGGATAGCCATAGATATAGGCGTCGCTGGCAAGCACGAAGTCCTCAAGTCCTTCACCGATGCCCAGGAATGAACCCAACTCGGCGCGACTCAAAGTGCTCATCGAGGCGCTGGCCAAAAGGCTCATACCGCCGATCGTTACACTGCGACGGGTGATGTTCATGGTGTGTCTCCATTAGATGTTAGCTTCGAGAATGTGCGCTGTGGTGACTCCGCGATCATCAAATGATTTTTCACGCGGCCGCGCCGAGCACTGCCTGGTCGAACGATGGAAGCGGCTTGATCAGGGGAGAAAGCGCCTTGCAGGCTTGCTCAGAGGTGAGGACGTCGGCCGGGTCGAGCTTGACGATCGTGGCCTTGTCCGGATCCCGCTCCCAGACATCCTCGCCGACCAGGCGCGCGCGATCGTCGTAGGGCCAGACCATCTGAATGACATTCGAGTAGAGATACATGGAGTTCTCGTCTGCCTTGAAGCTCTTGGCGGCAAGAACCCGCTTCAGGATCCGCTCCGAAAGAAAACCGGGAAGGTGCGACATCACCCTGTTCGCCAGCAGAGACCGGCCTATGTGGCGGTGAAGGTGGGCGATGTCTTGTTTCAGATCGATCCGGCGCCTTTCAAATACAAGGTCGCGCAGTTAAAGGCCTCGCTGGCCGGAGCGAAACAGCAGGCCGAGATATTGAAATCGAATTACCAACAGGCCGCGGCTACTGCCGCCGGACTGACCGCCCAACTCAAGTACAACACGCAGCGCCTTTCCGATATCAAGACGCTCGCAAGTCAGGGCGCCAACACCGAGTTCAAGGAGCAGGATAGCCAGGTTCAATATGAGACCGTGGCGGCGCAACTCAGCGCTGCCAAGGCCGCCGAGCTGAGCGCCAAGCTCGCGATGGATTCCGAGATCGGCGGCGCCAATACGACAGTCGCGCAAATCGAGGCCCAGTTGGAAGATGCCAGCTGGCAGTTGTCCCAGACCACGATTCGTGCGCCGGCCGACGGCTACGCTCCGGTCGTAGCATTGACCGTCGGCGATCGAGCCTTGCAGGCGAGTTCGGTCATGGCGTTTATCGTCGAGAAAGAGATTACGATTGTCGGAATGTTTTCACAAAATGGATTCCAGACCATCAAGATCGGCGCTCCCGTCGATATCGTTTTCGACAACGACCCGGGCCACATCTACCACGCAAGGATTTCGGATGTTCCCAAAGGCGTCGGTCAGGGCCAGGTTGCCACGTCCGGAGCGATCGCGCGTACCAACGCGATCGGTGGTGCGACGGTCTTCCCGGCCGTGATCTCAATCCCGGATGAAATGAGCCGTGACTCGCTGCGGCTCGGAATGTCGGGAAATGCCACGGCATTTTCCGAAAAGGCCAGCGTTATCGGTCTCCTCGCCTCCATTCTGGTTTGGATCAGTTCCTATACGGCTTACCTGTAGCATCGGCGTCGATGACCCGCCGTGAGTGACCAGCATCACAAAGAACGTTCGAGCCTGCTTTTACGGCATCTGGAATGATGGCGCTGCCCGCGCCTTCACCATAATGCTGGAGCCGCGTTGACGGTCCGCACGCCCGACCGGTATTCTCCCAAAACCAGCGCTCTATTTTCCATTTCCGGCGGCGCGACGATTCAAAATTGCCCGATATCTCGTCTGCGCTCGCCATAGCAAACGGGTTCACCGCCCGTCGGCCGAAAGCGAAAACTCCATGAGTGCCCCCCTTATACATGTCGTGGACGACGACGCATCGTTTCGCACGGCGATTTCGCGCGTGCTGCACGTCTCTGGCTACGAGGTCGTGCAGTATGACTCTGCCGCTTCCTTTCTGCGCGCTATTGAAAACGTCAAGCCCGGCTGCATCCTTCTCGACGTGTACATGCCGGATCTTGGTGGGCTGCAGCTTCAGGATGAGCTTGCGAAGCTGTCCCAAGGCTGGCCTATTATTTTCATGACCGGCCAGGGGGACATTCCGACAACCGTGCGGGCCATCAAGGCCGGCGCTGAAGACTTCCTTTCAAAGCCCATTTCCAGGGAAACGTTGGTGGAGGCAATCGAACAGGCGCTTGTCCGACATGCTGCGAAACAGCAGAGCGAAGATCAGGTTAGTTCCTATAAGTCGCTCATCGCTACCCTGACCCCGCGGGAGGCCGAAGTCTTTGCTCTGATGGTGCGCGGCAAGCCGAACAAGCAAATTGCCCACCTGCTCGCTACATCCGAGCGGACTATCAAAGCTCATCGCCATGTGGTGATGCGGAAGCTGCAGGTTCGATCGTTTGCAGAGGCGGTTTCTATCGCCGAGCGCGTGGGGCTATTGGCGCCACCACCCTCCTCGGACGCAAACGACGCCTCCTAGCATTACAGTTGCTTTTTTGTTTTGAGGTGCGCGCGCTGGGCGGCGGCCTGGTGAGCTCTACGCCAGAGTGACCATGCGATGATATGTGCGGGTTGGATTCGCTTTCGAGCGAGTCTG